>Ga0209164_1000729_pt1 | contig 59916 bp, 62 predicted proteins | sample MTBNYHSulfiMetaG_FD_187458 | JGI IMG/M metagenome (GOLD analysis project Ga0209164, IMG submission 187458) | Enrichment culture microbial communities from rom New York Harbor, USA that are MTBE-degrading - MTBE-NYH (New York Harbor Sulfidogenic)... | ecosystem: Environmental > Aquatic > Marine >... | reverse complement strand
CGGACGACTGGAGTCTGAGAGGGTCCACCTGCAAGAGTATGCTGAAGCAGGGGTTGGACGCCAATCACTGGTGCGACTAATTCTGAAGCAAAGTCGGGCCGGCCTCACCCCTCACACGGCCTCGTCGACGTCCTTCTTCGCGAGACGGCCTTTGTTGCCGAGCCTGTTTGAGACGTTGCCCAGTCTCTGCGATGGCACCTCGAACATAGCATATCCCGGATTCCTCCATCTTGGTTGGCGTGGCAGCCCGCGGGCAAGCTGCGATCGCATGCCCCGATTCTGCCAGCGAGCGCCCTGGCGCGTCATGACACCGCCCCGCCAGGATGATTGGAGCGAGGGGCGCAGATGAACCCCTCGCTCCACCTATATTCGACAAAGGCCACGACCGGACACGCGAAGCGCGCGTCGCCTCTGGCTGCTGTCAGGCTGCGAGGGCGCGTTCGCTCTCCAGGAACTAGTAGACGATTGAGGCAATGCCGACGCTGATGGCCACAGCGGCGAATATGATCGTCGCGTAGATCGCCACCATCTGCCAGGAACTCTGGAAACTCCGCGCTTTGGTCGCCTCAGCGAGAGCCTGCTCGGCTTTCATGAGCGCTTCGTCAGCGCGCGCGCCGGCCCGCGCCGCAGCGTCCTCAGACGCTTTGCGCGCTGCCTCGGCAGCAGCCAGCGCTGCGGCCGCCTCCGACGCCGCTCTTGCCGCCGCAGCATCTGCAGCGCATATCAATTGATACAGCGCAGCGATGGCCGCCAGGACAGCCTCGTCCCCGGCGAGGTCAGCCTTCCCCGCCGCCTTGTAGGTCTTCTCAGCCACTTCGAGTCCGGCCGCCGCTACCCGCTTAGCATCGTTGCCCGCAGCGTCGCTTCGTGTGGCAAGCTCGCCTGTCGTGCTGGCTGCCGCTGCGATAGCTTCGTCTCCCTGCAGAGCGGCCACATCGCACTTGCGGCCTACTTCCTCGGCGGCGCGGAACGCGGCAGCAGCAGCCCTCCTCGCTTCGGTGCCTGCCTCGTCGGCTTTCATTGCCGTCTCAGCGCTAGGGTTGGCAGTGACCTCAGCGGTAGCGGCGTCAGCCGCCCTGGCACACTCTTCGGCTTGGGCAGCGGCGGCGTCCGCCGCTTCAATGGCCTGCCCGACCGCCATCCTTGCGGCCACAGCGCCAGCTTCGCCCCTGGCGGCCGCCTTCTCTCCAGCCTGACGTGCGTCCTCCGCACGCCCTGCGGCCTCGTCTGACGCCTTTGTCGCTGCAGCGGCAGCGTCCCGTGCTGCTCTGGCAGCGTCCTCCGCCTTCCTCGCTGCTTCAGCCACAAGCGCGATATTGACCTCCAACTCGTCGAGGATCTGGGGCAGTGGCTTCGACATTATCTTCGCAGGCTCTCTCGGCGCAGCCGATTCGGCATTTCCGCTGGTCATTTGCGCCCTCCTTTCCTTTGGGTTCGCGATTCGCTGGCGATTGCTCAACCAGCCTGTGGGGACTGGCTCAATGCAAACGCGTTCCTCAACTTACATGAACCGCTTGCACACGCCACTCACTGGCCACACTCTCCGGCGAAGACAAGCATTGCTGCCTTTCGAGCGTGGCCCCAAACATACTAGACTACGCTGCCAGTTGTCAATAGTGCCACACCGAGTCCTGCTCGGCGCTCAGCTGCCCGTGAAGTTTGCGCTGAAGCACAAATGAGCCTGCGGATGGTGAGATTCACCCATGAGCAGGCGGTTTGGTGCCCCCAAGCTGCGGGAGATTGAATAGGCTGTCAGGTCTGGTGAATCCTATCCATATGCATGAGCGTTCATCACCATTTCATATCACAATAAGCGTACCTATTGGCATCAACTAGTTCATCCCCGATGGTATTATCCACAAAAACCAGTCCCCTATCCGATACAGTGAAAGCATTGAATGCATGATTGGAAGTGTAAACGTAGGCTGCCCGGATACCTGCTTTCTCTGCATTGTTGTGCAGCATCTCAGCGTAGTCAGCACACACAAAGGAATCTGAATCATATGGACGCTGATCCGTTCTGTCGCTCTGCAGGAATTCCACCAACTCCATCCACGTAGGATTCTTTGCATCGGTACTGTTGTGGAGCCATATCCGGTGTCCATCGGCACCTACAGTAACCGAGATTATGTTTGGCTCTACTAGTTCCTCCATCCTTTCCCCGTTCTCACCCTGCCAGAAAAGAACCTCAGGGATATCTGTCGCTGTCACGACAATTAGACTCGATAGCATAAGCACAATTAAAGCTACAGTAGTTCCTCCCCTCTGTCTCAATACCCAGGCAATCCCAGAAAGCCCAACAACAATGATAATAATCTCGAAAGGGAGGAACCAGATGAAGACTTCTCCCCATCCCTCGATCCACGGTAGAGAAAGCCAGTTCACCCACGTTGCTATTCTCACAATGCCAAATGCAAGAAGTGCAAACGAAATCAGTGACGCCGCTAGGGTCATCGGTACTGACATCCATCCGCTTGGACGATGTCGCAGCTTCCTCTGGTATATGCCTGTCTTAAGATCGCGCCGGTATTTAAACGACCTGCCAGTAAGGTCATGACGATCTAGTTCTTTTATTCGGTATTTTACCCAATCCGGTAGATCCTGATACTTTATGTTATGCCATTTGTGATCTCTTATCCACTTGTCACTCATGTCATATCCGGCCCATCGCCTTGAGGATTGATTTCACGTGAGGATACACGGGCATGTCACTTCTCATGTCCCACCACAGAAATTTGTCGAGCTCTCGGCCTCTCAAGCGGGGGTTGCCAGCTGCTTCAATAAGACATACTTTGTGGTGGTTGGAAGACCCACGGAAATCACAGTTCCTCAAGCGCTTGACGCTTCCGGCACTGAGCCCAAGCTCCTCATACAGTTCCCTCGCCGCAGCACTTGCAGTGGGCTCGCCCTTATGAATACCCCCGCCCGGCAACGAGAATCGATGCTTGCCCCTATCACGAACTAAGAGAACCTTGTTGTGCCTCAGTACAACGGCAACCGCCCTTTGGCGCATTCACGTTCTCCTAGCCTGGTCTCTGGCCTTTGGAGCGTACGTTGTGTGATTCAGTGCCGACACAACTGAACAAGCGCGCTCTCAGGCTGCCTAGGCTATGTTTTGGCGACTGCACGCACAAGCTGCAGCTATCATGAGAAGAAGAGCAAAGCGCTGCCCACGAAGATCCAGAGGAGAAGCCACAGGGCGGCTCCGATGATGCCCAAGACCAGACCGGCGGTGGCCATTCCCCTGCCTGTACGGTCCTTACCTAGTCCGATTGCACCGAAGATTACAGCAAGCACTGCCGCTGGCCATAAGAACAGACCAATGATTCCCAGAACGAGCCCTGCCACACCAAATCCACTTGACTTATGAGGAACGACACGCCGCTCATTTGGAGGGCGCGCCTTTGTGCTCCGTGGCCTGCCGCATTCTGGACAAAACCTAGCGGTGTGGGGAACCTCGGCCCCACAGTCCGGACAACGTATCATTCTTCCCCTCCTTCCCTATTCGAAACAAACCTAGAGGCTATCAGCCTGACATCGGGGGAACGCATGAGGCCAGCCCCCGATGCTGCGCGTGTGATGCCCCTCTAAGATGAGGTCTGGCCTCACTAGCTGACCACTACTTCAGCCTGCTCCCGGACGATTGAACGTATAGGAGCAGTGCATACGAATTGAACTATGGCACAGGTCGGTCGTTGCTGTCAACTGCCTGGGGGTCGTTGAGGAAACGGCGGCTCCTCCAAGTGCAACTCGTCCAGAGCCTTGCCCCTAAGCGCCCACAGTCACTCAGCCAGCCGCTCCCGCTGCTCCTCAGATAAGGCTGACATCAACCGGCTAATCGCAGACGTCTCACACGCCGGCACGAAGGCCTTCTCGCCCTTCTCTGTCAAGGAAATCCTCACCAGATTCTTCTTGTGCAGATCCTTGGATCGCCTCACCAATCCACGTCCCTCCATCCTGTTGAGCAGATTAACCACTGAGTTGTCCTGGCGGAACGTCCACCGGGCAATCTGCGCCGGCGTTGCCTCATGGCCGATGGCCTTCACAGCGAAGAGGAGGTCCACTGCTTCAGATGAGAGTGCCAGCCTTTTGAGTTCCTTGTCTCGAACTCGGTATGCAGCATCAAGTGTCTGGCGGAGCAGCGTGAGCAACTGGTAGTCACGATCGGTATGAGGCGGTTGTTTCATTGTCGGTCCTTTCGAGAGGGCGATGTGGGGAGTTGTAGCACTGAGGGAGTGGAGTGTCAAGGGCACTGCCAATACGGCCAACGCTCTGAACAGAATGTATTGCCTTTGACAGTCAGCCATGCTAGGCTATCGTTCACGAGGGTCACGCACATCGAAACCAAAGAGGAATGCAAAGTGGCCACGAATACTCCTGCGAAATAGGCAATTACAGAGGATTCAGGAACCATGCAAGATAAGTATGTCGGTGATGTTGGTGACTATGGAAAGTATGGGTTGCTCAATAAGCTACACAAGTGCTCCAACGGCACATGCACAATTGGTGTCAATTGGTACTACGCCACACGAGATGAGAAGCGACGAGGGGATGGCAGGTACACACAGTACCTAGTCAAAGGAGGACGGCAAGCATATGCTTATGCCAACTGCTTCCCGGGGTTGTATCGCAAGCTGAAGGCCATTGTCGATGGTGACAAGAGGCAAATACGTGAAATCGAAGAGAGGCAAGTATTGCCAAAAAACACCGTGTTCTACCGTGAGCCACTGCCATTCTCCGCTACGAACCCAGATGACAAGGAGAGGAAGCGAGAGGACTGGTTCAATAAGTCTCTGAAGCATTTGTCTAAGGCTGACATCGTCTTCGTTGACCCGGATAACGGCATCCAGACTGAAACGGTCAAGAAGACACAGGTAAGGGCAATCAAGTACGTCTTCTGGGATGAAATCGAGAGGTACCACAGGCAAGGCAAGTCAATGATTGTCTACAACCACAGAGACCGGAAGCCTGAAGCAGAGTACAACGCCAAGATCATGAGCATCACGCGTCATGTCCCATCATGCAGAGACATGAGGGTAGTTCGATTCAGAAGGGTTTCCATTAGGGACTTCGTGTTCTTGGTGCAGCCACGGCACCGGCGGATATTTGACACAGCTATCAAGGAAATCACCCAGGGACCATGCTCTTTCCTTTTCACACGATACCCACTCAACGTATCGAAGTGAACTCACAACATGGAACTCGACCGAGTTGCACCACAACTGAGGATTGATGCATACACTAGGAGACTTCAAATGCCAACTGATGCAGGGAGTAACACAGTCAAGGAAGACAGGTACCACACTGATGGTCGACTCTGGCTGGACCACCTGGTTAGTGCGATTCAATCGGAACGTCGTTGGGAACACCCAGCTATCGTGGAGTGGAGCGACCCTGAATGGACCGACTTCATGAAATGCGTTATCGACCGTACCGCGCGCAAGATGAACTGCTACGTTGCCCGTCTACGATCGGGAGATCCATACAGAAGTGGAGAGTATCTCAACATTGATGCCATATTCTTTGACCAAGCGGACTACAGGCCTGACCATGATTACACGAAGTGGGATCCGTTTGTCCTGCCACGAGCCATCATCGAGTTGGAGAACAGCTATGGTTTCGACAAGATATCCTACTGTCTATGGAAGCTTCTATGCGTGCGTGCATCCATAAGAGCTTTGGTCTGCTATCAAAAGGGAAGTCAGAAGGTATCGAAACTAAAAGAGTGCCTTGAACATGTCATCCTGGAAGGTAGCCTTATGAAAGGAGTTGATGGAGATCTTCTCATCATCATTGGTGACGAGAGCACTGGCAAGGACGCATCATGGGGAGAGTACTTCACGGCATTTGAATGGCGGAGTGACGGTCTACAGAAGGTTGAAGGACTTGCGTGGTGAGCCTGCCACTGTGTCATCACGAATCTGTCTACGTAACTGGGATGGAGGTCAAGATGAGTAGGAGAAACCCACCTTGGACTCGTGATGAACTAATCCTCGCCCTCGACCTCTACATGAAACATAACCCGATTCATATCTCGCAACGGCATCCAGAAGTCATAGCACTAAGCCAAGTACTGAACAGTCTGCCTATCCACCAAGGCAGACCCGGCAACGTGACATTCAGGAATCCAAACGGGGTATACATGAAGCTATGCAACTTCCTCAGGCTTGACCCATCCTATTCGGGCAAAGGGCTGGAAGCTGGCGGCAAGCTGGAAGAACAGATATGGAATGAATTCCGTGGTGACCCACAGCGTCTAAGCAGGATAGCTTCAAGTATCAGAGCAGCTACGAGAAGTGCCCAACTCCCCGCGCTGAGAAGCGAGGTCGATGATGAAGATGAAGCTGCAGAAGGGAAGATACTTTCGCGCCTTCACAGAGTCCGCGAAAGGAATCAGAACCTGATCAAGAGGAAGAAAAGCATGGTCCTAGCAAGTACTGACAGGCTATCTTGTGAAGTCTGTTCTCTTGATTTCGAATCGAGATATGGGTCTATAGGCTAGGGATTCATCGAATGTCATCACACTATTCCTCTCTCTGATCTGACACCCGGCCAGAAGACCCGTTTGGCTGACCTTGTGCTAGTCTGCCCCAACTGCCATCGGATGCTACACAAGGGAAGCCAGTATATGTCGATAGACGAACTCAAGAGCGCGATTTCAAGTAGAGTCAATCTGGCATCTGCCATATCTGCGGCAGCGGAAGAATGTGATTGCGAGGTCGTTGGACACGACTACACTGGCGATACTCAGGTGTGGTACACCAAGGCGAAGACAAGTGAGTAGTACGTTAGTCAAGAACCCAGTGTGGTAGCGCCAACCTTTCCACGCAGGATAGGCATGTCATAAGTAGGACAGAATGGCGCCCAGATTCCTTTCTTGGGGTATGAAAAGTCTGGGATACCTCATACGAAGAAGAGGCTCGCTCATCAATGCGTTTCGAAAGCGTTGTGGCGTGTCTTCAGAGCCAGAGCTACATATACTTCAAACACGGTCTGCAGTGCTGGTTCCTTGACCTCAACCACGCGAATCTTCATCCGGGACACTCGCTTCTTCGCCTCGAGGAACACTTGCTGAAAGGCAGGGTCGTCTTGTAGCTCCTTACGAGTTCTATGAATGTCTATGCCCTTCTTTTTCGCTTTTGCCTTTGCAAGGTTGAATGCAAATGTGCCACTCTCATGTCTCGAGCTATCTCTGCTGTGTTCTTGAAGCCGTTGCCTGAGGCGCCTGGAACGTCCCGCATAGATAGGTTTGCCTCTTTCATAGAGTACGTAGATGCCGCGCTGCGGAACGTGACTAATCTTGTCTCTGGTCAGGAGTTCGCTGCTCTCCAAATCGTGAAGCAGGTCTGGCATTCGAGCCAGTATTCCGTCGAATTTCTCAATCATTGGACATCCCTCCTATCGCTAGTTCCATTCATCGTGTGCTTCTCCAAGGGTAGCGAGCATGGGTAGTATACAGCATATTGTCGTATAGGATAAATGGTTATATGCTCACCACCAGTACAGGGCTTGACAAAACAGATGTCGTGGGTTACAATGTTACAGACGCTAACTGGGAGGTGGGATATGCCAGTGATTCGAATAGATGAAGAAGTCTACAAGGAGTTGCAGCGTCGAGCACAACCATTCGTCGATACACCAAACTCGGTGCTGCGGAAACTACTGGAGCTTGCCGAATCCGATGATGGCGAGAGTGATGATGACAAGATCATAAGACTTGAACTGAAGGACCTGCATACTCCACGTACTTGGGCTTTGATTCCTGTGCCGAAGCAGAAGAGGCGCTTCTTCCCCGGCTACAAGATCCACTTCGATCTGGAAACCGATGTCGGAGTCATCAAGACAAGGATGACGTCAGCTCCAAAAGGAACACCTGAGGGTGATCCACATGCAGGTGCTTATGTCCAAGGGAATCTGCGGCATTGGTACGATAACCACCCAGAGCTCAAGTCAGGTGACAAGCTTCGCTTTGAAGCTCTGGAGCCTGGGAAGAGATATAGGCTGTCGATTGTCAGAAGATGATAGGTCATATTCCCCTCGAGTGTTCGGGAGACTGTAGGCGAGCGATATGGCTATGGCTTCCAATTATCATACGGTTCCCGAGGACTAGCTTGGCGCGGAAAGCATATTGTCGTATAGGATAAACGGTGGTAGACTCATGTCCCAAGCATTCTGAAACCCAAAGCCGGGCGGAGGTGGCAAGATGAAAATCGAGTCAATGCAGAAGGGCAAGCTAGGCGAGTTCCATGTTTTCGGAGAGCTGATTAAGAGAGGCTTTGACATATATTTGCCAATGATTGACATAGGCACCGACGCTGTCGTGCGGCTTGAAGATGGGACGCATATTGACATTCAGGTGAAAACGACTCAGGCAGAGAACCAAGCTGGTTACTTCAATGTAAATGAATTCACCCCGCGTGACAACCTATTCATCATATGTGTAGACATGAGCGACGCCATGATGAACGAATATGGGGGGCCGGAAGTATGGATTCTGCCTTCGAAGGTATACCTGGAGTACTGTACAACCTTTCTTAGAGAGGGATGCAAAGTATACTACCTGCCTCTGCCATCCAGAAGTACAAAGCACGGGAACGTGCCGAGACGTGACTTGCTCAAGGAATACTGCGCGAACACAAACCCTGACGCATGGAACAGACTCCTGAAGGTAGACAGGCCGAAACGGAGTCTGGCAGTTGCCTTATCTGAGGCGGCGGAGGAATATGGCTATGAACTCATAGGTCCCGATCATAGTGGCGATGCTCAAGTGTGGTATACCAGGTACCGAAGAGAACCTGCTGAAGGCAATGAGGCATGATTGCAGCATCGGAATTCAGCTATCTGATTCTGACACACAGATTGCCGACACACCCTTACACTCTCAAGGGAGGCTACACTTTGCAGGCAGTCAACCCATCCAAGGAATTCCTTGAACAAGCACCATGCAATGTCTATTCGCAGCTAATGGCACTTCCATACGTTGACCGTGAATCGCCACACGTCTACGAAGAACTAGTGATGTTTCATTCATTCCTAGCAGATGACCCTGAAACATACGCATATGCCGAATACGTCTATCTCATCAATTCACAATTTCGTCTCAATTCAGATCTTCACTATCTGAGTGATTTGGCAACCTGGCCTCCTACTTCACGCAGGTCTGGAGCATTCGAATTCAACAAGGAGACACTGACAGACTTTGAAAGGTTTGAGGTCATACTCTTCTGGGATGTCCAAGACATCACGACAGGAGATGAGAACTTAGCTCTGAAAGTACCTGAGCAATGGCGTGCGCTTGATGAAGGGACTTGGATTGGAGAATCGCAGACTGCAAGAGAAGAAGTGAGCTACAGGCGAGCTTTTGAGCTATTCCGTAGGTTGAAGACAACGAATCCTAGACTCTACAATCAGATTTGTCTCTATGTGTTCACACGTTGCCTAGGAGATCTTCATAGAGTCTACCGCAACGACTACATGGACATTGCCTTCTACATCGCCATTCTTGAGTCCATCATAGGTGAACCACTCTGGTGTACGAATGATGACCTCAAGTGCGAATTCTGTGGGAAGACAGTTCCTCATCGGGTTAAGTCCTTGGAGAATCATTTCATGGAGAAATACGGGAGCTGGTTCAAGAATCCAAGGCGTGTGCGACACAAGTTCTTTCATGGTGTAGCGCAATCTGACTTCATTGGCGGCCTTCTTAGGGTATATGATGACTATGACTACGACAGTGGAAGATACATACTGACAGAAAAGGACGTGGAAGAGGAGAAGTCTCTACATGCAGCTCTAGAGGAAACAGAGAAGCTACAGCAGATTGTAAGGAAGCACCTGCTCGAGCTATTCCTCAGCCGTTACTTCCAAGAGACAAGCTAGTATTCACAAAGGGATCTTACTCCGTTTCATGCACAGCTTTCAGCGATGCCACAGCGACAATACTCGCTCTCAACTGTCAAGTTGAGAGCGGAGGCTATAATACCCTTACTCGGTTGATGTGACAACCGATACCTCAATGCACAGGCAAATATTGGGCACTGTCAATCGATGTATCTATTGCAGAAGCATTAATGCTCCTCTCAGCGATGAGCACATAGTGCCTTTGGGCCTAGGTGGAGAGTGGATTCTGAAGAAGGCAAGTTGCCCTCCATGCAGTGCCATCACTTCCAGAATGGAACTTGACGTTCTCAGACACACGCTGTCACTTGCACGAGCAAAGATGGGGCTACCCACTAGGCGCAAATGGCGAAGATGCCAGGAATTCCCGCTCACCGTGAAGAAGAATGAGAAGGAGCAGACATTGCATCTTCCTATTGCTAAACGCCCGACCCTTCTGCTTCTACCTGTTTTCAAACCTCCAGCTCACATTGACAAACGACCCTACGAAAAAGGCATCGAAGTCACGGGCATGTATTATGCGTGGTTGGGAAGAGAATCGGTAGAGGAAGTGCACAGGGAGTTCGGCCTTGTCAACATTACCGAAACCGTTACCTTTCGGGGTTCGAAAGGTGGCTTCAATTTCGCCAGGCTTCTTGCAAAAATCGCCTATGGCTTCGCAGTGGCACAATATGGCATCGAGAATATCGATGATGCTTATCTCTTGCCGTCGATACTGGGGACGAAGGATGACATTGGACGCTGGGTTGGCTGTGCCTCTGATACCGAACTCATCACTGAACCGCATCTCCATCAAATCACACTATGGCTAGATCATGATGAAATTCATGCTTCCATAAGACTATTTGCCTCACTGAACACGCCTAAGTACCTAGTCATAGTGGGGCACATAGCAGCACATGCTGATTGTGAATGACTTGTAGCCAATACCTGGCTGCAATTCTCATAACATCCCCATCACCCCCTCCACCCGCTCATCATCCTCCCCACTTCCTCTTCCACTCCGCTCATAATCATCCACGCAATCGCCTTCTGCACCGCACACTGCAGCACCCGCATGCCTTCATCCGGGTCAGCACTTGCCACACGCGCCAGCTCATCAATGAGCAGCTCATTCGGGTCTACAGGCTCCACAGGCTCCATCATCGGTTGCCATGAGGATGCAGGTGCAGGCGGAGGTGGACACATATATGGCAGGCTCATACCACACCATGGGCATCTATACCATAGCTCACCCTTCTCACCCTTATCACCCTTCTCACCTTTGTCACTTCTGTCACTTCTCTCGTTATTGAATTTGCCCCTGCTGTACCGTCTTTCCCAGTGATAGAGCAGACTTGAACTGATGGTGCATCTTCCTGTGTCATACCAGACCGTCAGGGGCTTTCCTGGCAGACTTGCGAAAAGACCTGAAGATTGAATATGCTGGCACGAGAGGCCGCTCAACGAAGCCGGAGACAGTGACACAGCTATCCCCCAGCGAACGTAGAACGTCATGAAAAGGGAAAGGCGACTGCACCTCAAAGCATTCGGCCTGCTTCTTGATGAGATACTCATAGCAGGCTTGATAATCTTTGTCCTGTGGAAACTGGGGGTTAGCGTCCCGTCCTGGGCTTATATCTTGGCGGGGGTCTTCTGTGTAGTGGCATACTGGCTACTGTACCGCCTCCTTCTGCCCCAAGGCAGAAAGGCGTCCTTCGGCGAGGAGGGGATGGTCGGGCTCAAGGGCAAGACGCTCACACCCCTGAATCCCGAAGGACTCGTCCGGGTGCGCGGAGTACTGTGGACGGCGGTCTGTCAAGGCGGCGAGGTTATGGTAGGGGCAGAGGTTGTCGTTGTAGGTCTGGAAGGGCTTAGACTCCTTGTAATCCCTCAAAGCCTCGAGGAGTCGAGTCTCGACTGAGAGAGAAGCGGGGCTTACAGCCTACCCTGACCTTGCCCCCGAAAACACCAACGCCCTGGATTAGACTTCTCCCGTGCGGCTAGTACGCGATAGGACCAGTCAGAATAGCACGCGCCGCACGGCCCGGCCCTGCGCCAGCGGAGCCCGGGCGGCTGACCCTAGCTGCGCGCCCCAGCCACGGTCTTTGTCCTGCGCACGAGGTACGTCACCCCTACGCATTGGGTCAGGGGTCGGAAGGCAGTAGGTGCGGGTACGCCGGCCCCGAATGGTGGGTTTCTGTGCGAGGCCGCGCTGGTGGCCCCCAGGGGGGCGTTCGAACCACACCTATTGAACAGACCGAGCCATCCGGTCTGGCAAGCCGGCTAGCGCGCCGTGCTTGGTTTGACGGGCTTGTTCAGAACCCAGATCCCAACGTTCAGATAGGTGGCGATACTGACCCAAACGATGTAGGGGACAAGAAGCGCTCCGGCCCACGCGGAAACCCGGAAAGAGGTAATCATCGTTGCGAGAATGAGTAGCCACAGGACAGCAATTACTACGACTCCACCCCCCTTGGACTTCATCCCGAAGAAGATGACGGACCACAGGGCGTTGAACACAAGCTGGACCCAGAACAGCGAGAAGGCAAGCATCACCCCGGGGGTGGCCAGTCCCTTCTCCCAGACAAGGAAGACGGATACTCCCATGAGGATATACAGGGCGGTCCAAACCGGCCCGAATGCCCAGTTGGGTGGGGTGTAGCGTGGCTTCTTCAGCCCGGCGTACCAGGTTGGGATTGCCTTGAACGTGAAAAGGCTGCCGATGCCCGCGGCGGCAAAGCTGGCGAGGATACTGACAACGAGTCTGATGACACCATCAAGGTCCACAGTTGCTTCCTTGCGCCATTCCTCTACAGGGTTCCCCAGCAGGATTATAGCAGATTGGATTTGAGGCAACACTATCGCTGTCTGGCTTAACAACAAGTCCACAAGTCGCGAAAATCCAGGCACGGCCTCTCCCTGGCTCTGTGTGGTCTTCCGGCTGTCCCCCGGAGGCGGACGAACAGGGCAGGTGGAAGATCCTCAAGACACTGTTCGTCAGATTCACGGTTGACGACGGCAAGATCGCGCACCTTGACCTCCACCCCCGTACAACTTCCTCATGAGGTGGAAGCCAGAGACAGCAAAAATCGGTCTGTCAGGCGAGGTTCACCCATGAACAGAATGACGCTCAGTCGACAGCCGCCCAGACCCCGAGGGGACGAGCAAAAGCCCGGTCCCCTCGGTCTGTACCATGTCTACGCACATCGACATGTGTGGTCCAAGATGATGCAGCCGCTAGTGTCCGGCGTGGTTCGATTTGCCGGGGAACTTGAAGTCACTGGCATGGTCGGCCCAATAGCCGTCAACTTCGTTGCCAGAAAAGACCTTCTTGCCACTGGAATAGTGGGTACCAATTTGGGTAGCTTGATTTCCATGGACTCCAGTTCCGCTATTGTCGGTCCAGATGGAGGGTGCCCATGCTCCCACGGAGATGCCCTTGTCGGCGATGGTGTTGTTTATGACCCTGTTCCCCTTGCTGGTGTAGCCCAGGTTGATCTGGGCATCGTTATAGCCATCGTAGATAGAGACGGCTGCCCAGTGGCCGGTTGCACACAATGCCTCCACCGTGTTGTGCACGATCATGTTGTCGCTGGAGTGCCAGATGTACACCGCATGCCACACGTCCTTGAAGACGCAGTTCCGTACTGTGTTGCCATCGGAGCCCAGATGGTCGGGGTCTCCGGCATAGAGGCCACCAATCATCACGCCGGCCGTGTTCCAGAAGCCACTCCAGGCAACGCCCATGTAGGGCTTGCGCAGGGTGAAGCCGTCAATAGTGACGTCGCTCGCTATTACTGCTACCGCGTTGGGTGCGGTGCCAGCGCTCGGGTATACCCCTGCTCCCACATACTTCTTCTGCGCAGGGTCCCAGGTACCACCAGTCGAAGCCTGGATGGCCACCTTATTGGACCAGTAGTCATGTGTGGTCTGAATGATGGTATTGGCCGGATCGGGGTCCACGGCCTGGATGGTGAGGCCGTCCTTGTACACGATGAGCGCCGGCGCGTACTGGTCGTTGTTGCCCCAGTGTGGAGGTTTCGACGTGTAGACCCTGGAGCCATAGGTACCCGGATAGACCAGGATGGTGTCGCCAGGGCCTGCTGCATTCACTGCGTCCTGCGGGTGAGTGAAATCTGCCCCAGGGCATTCCACTCCATCATCGTCCACTGTCCAGGTGGTCTGTGCGCCAACCGGTATGATACTACCCGCAATCATCCCCACTACCAGCACCAGCGCGAACAGGATACTGAGAACTATCTTCATTTCCTACCTCCCTTATGTGGGTTTGGCTTTGCGCCATCTGTCTCTCCAGAGTCCTTGGTATCTACCTTCGTCTTCACAAGGTTGCCACCCCCTTCTGTCAAAATGCAAAAACCGACCTTTGCGGTCGGTTTCGCCATTGACTCCACGGAGCCCAGGCGCCCAAATGCAGGCTCCGCTTCCTTGCCCCCGCTCTTTAACAACAGAATGCCAGACCCCACGGCGCACTTTCACGCTCAACAAATGGGGTCCGGCCACAAGCCAAGACCACTTCTCAAAAGCGCTCTTCAGCGATTAAGCGCATCAGAGCAATGTATGCGAGACCATAGCACACCTAGCGGGGTGTTGTCAATACGGGTGAGTACGTAGTGTGGTAAGTGCGAGTTCACTAGTGAGTGGGCGGTTTGGTGCCCCCAAGCGGATTTGAACCGCTGATTTCCAGCTTGAAAGGCTGGCGTCCTAGACCGCTAGACGATGGGGGCACAGCTCAGCCAAGTATACCAGCTACAGGCATGAGCGGCAAGTTGAGGTCAGGGGTATACCCCCACCGCATCAAGCCCCGCCGCCTCGGGCATCCCCAGCATGACGTTCATGTTCTGCACCGCCTGGCCGGCACCACCCTTCACCAGGTTGTCGATGCAGCTCACGACGATGAGCCTGCCCGTCCGGGCATCAACTGCGGGGTATACCAGGCACAGGTTGCTGCCCCAGGTCTGCTTCGTCTGCGGCGGCGCATCGACGACCCTGACAAAGGGCTCTCCGCGGTAGAACTCCCGGTAGAGCCGCCGCACCTCCTCTATCCCCTTCACCGGGGCGGCCAGCTTCGCATAGCAGGTGCTGAGAATGCCGCGGCTCATGGGGACCAGATGAGGGACAAAGGTCACCGAAAGGGAGAGAGACGGGTTCAGCTTGCCCAGCTCCTGGACTACCTCAGGCAGATGGCGGTGCCCGCCAAGGGCGTAGGCGGAGACGTTCTCGTTCGCCTCGGCATAGTGGGTGTTGAGGGTCAGCCCGCGTCCCGCTCCCGAAACGCCGGACTTGGCGTCCACGATGATGTCAGGCTCGATGAGGCCCTCCTTCACCGCCGGCGCCAGGGCGAGGATGGCCCCGGTGGGGTAGCAGCCGGGGTTGGCCACCAGGCGGGCGGCAGGCAGGCGGTCGCGGGTCAGCTCCACCAGGCCATAGACCGCTTCGCCGAGGAGCTGAGGCATGGGGTGGGTGAAGCCGTACCAGCGGTCGTAGTCGCCGGCATCGTTGAGCCTGAAGTCGGCGCTGACGTCCACTACCTTCATCCCCGCCTCGAGAGCGGCGGCGATGGTGCCGACGCCCTCCTTGTGGGGCAGGGCGGAGAAGGCAAGCTCCACGTCGCCAAGCTCAGCCTGGATCTCCAGGTCGATGTCAGCCAGGTGGGGAAGGAACTGCGACAGCCTCTGCCCCGCAGCACTCCTCCCGGTGACCGAGGACAGCTCCACCTGGGGATGGCGGTGGAGGAGCCGGGCTATCTCCATCCCGATGTAGCCGGTGACGTTGATGATGCCTACTCTTACCCGTTTCATAGACCTCTCCCTTATTTCACGATAGATGCCGCGGCCGGACGCCTCACTCTTCGCCCTGCTGCTCCATCTCTATCTCGTCCAGCCGGCTGTCACTTATGCCGAAGTAGTGGGCTATCTCGTGCCGCACCGTCGCGGCAATACTCCTCCTCACCTCCTCGTCGGTGCGGCACATGTTCTCGATGGGCCTGCGGAAGATGGTTATCCTGTCGGGCAGCAGGGCATAGTCCCGGCCCGCCTCGGTGAGCGGTACCCCTTCGTACAGCCCGAGCAACTGGCCACGGTGTGTTAGGCCGACGCCGGCCAGTTGCTCCCGGCTGGGCCAGTCCTCCACCATGACGACGATGTTCTCCAGTCTCTCCTGAAACTCCTCAGGCAGACCCTCGACAGCCTCGACCACCAGCTCCTCAAAGTGCTCCCGGTCCATCATTCCATCCCGTACCTACCGTTCGCGCTGAGCGTGTCGAAGGGCCGTTCATGGTTCGACAGGCTCACCACGAACGGCACGGACATCCCTCTCGTCCTGAGCCCAGCCGAAGGGCTCACCACGAACGGCACGGACATCCCTCTCGTCCCGACCACAGCCCAAGGCCACGCCACCGACGGCGGCAGATACCCCGTTCGCCCGGAGCATATCACCTTTGCCCCTTCTCAGCACCGGTCACCGCACCGGCACCGACCAGAGCCGGCGACACGGCCTGATTCGATGGGCAGCCGTTGCTCAGCACGCAGGCAGGGCACTGCGGGCGTCGCGCCCGGCATATGCGCCTGCCGTGCGCCAGCATGTTGACATGAAACTGATACACGTCCTGCGGAGGGACGATGCCCTCGAGCAGCTCATGAGCCTGCTCCGGCGACACCGTGGAGTCGATCAGGCCCAATCGCCGCGAGACGCGATAGACATGGGTATCAACCGGTAGAACCGGCCTTCCCAGCGCGAAAAGCAGCACGCAGCCCACGGTCTTCGGGCCTACGCCGGGCAGGCTCCTCAGCCAGGCCTTGGCCTCAGGGATGGGCAAATCGCGCAAGAACTCAAGCTCCAGCGTGCCCCGGCTCTTCAAGATGTCCTCAAGGATGGTCTTGATGCGGCCCGCCTTGATCCGGTTAAGGCCGCCGGTCTTGATGGCCGCGGCGATATCCTCGGCGCTCGCACCAGCGACCGCTTCCCACGAACCCAGGCTATCCACAAGGCTGTGGAAGGCCCGACCGGAGTTCACGTCAGACGTATTCTGGGAGAGTATCGCCCGTACCAGCTCGGAAAGAGGGTCGGCGTGCGGCCGCCACCGGGAGACACCGTATTCCCGACCGAGAAGCTCAACGACCGTGTTGACGTTCACAGGCCCCTCAAGTGGCAGGTGTCATTGACCAGTGAGACGGCGCTTCTCCCCCCATCTATCTGAAAGGCGCTGACCGCAGCGGTGTCCTGCGCTATCTGCCAGAAATGCGAGTTATCCAGGCCGAGGAGATGGCAGAGCAGCACCTTGCACACCACCCGGTGGGTCACCAGCAGCACCATGCCGTCATCGTGCCGCGCCGCCAGGTCATCCACCGTGGCGGCTGCCCGGTTCCTCACCTCCTCAAGCGTCTCTCCTCCAGGGATTCTCACCCTGTCCGGGTCGTGGCTCCAGACGTCGAACAGCTCCTTCTCCTGTTCCCGGACCTCCTCAACGGAGCGTCCTTCCCACACCCCGAAGTTCATGTCATTGATCCCCTGCAGCGGTAAGACTTCGAGGCCGACACGCCTGGCGATTGCCCCTGCCGTCATCAGCGCCCGTTTCAGCGGGCTGGAGTAGATGGCAGCCGCCCCGCACTGGGCGAGCCTATCGGCCACGGCCTCGGCCTGTCTCATTCCCACCTCATCCAGCTCGATGTCTACCCGCCCTCTGAACCTGGCCTCCCTGTTCCATCCTGTCTGTCCATGTCTAATCAAGAAGAAGCGCGTCAAATCAGCCTCCTGTTTGCTCCATCTCCTCTTCCCTCAGGGTGTTGACCACGAGCTGGGCCTCCTGGCTGGCCACACCGAAGCGGTGCAGGGTGTGACGGATAATCTCAAGGCCCGCCTCGAACTCGGGACGCACCAGCCGCGCCACACCCATCTTGCGGAGAACCTGTATTTCACTATCGAGATGTACCCGGCAGACTATGTCCAGTTTGGGGTTGATCCGCAGTGCATTGCTCACCGTCATCCGCGTGGCCAGAGCGTCGTGGAAGGCGGTGACCAGCACCTTCGCCTTGTCAAGGGAAACCCGCGACAGTATCACGGGGTTACTGCTATCGCCATAGATGCACGGCACCCCGGCAGCCCGCACACCACTGATGACAGACGGGTCTATGTCAATTACCAGGTAGGAGAAACCCCTTCGCTTCAGGATAGCGCCCAGATTCCGGCCCGTGCGACCGTACCCGCAGATGACCACATGAGCCCGCAACTCCGAGTCGTCGTCCCCAGCCACTGTCGAACCCCCGCGGTCAGCCAGGAATCTGGCGACGGACGGAGCCTGAATCAGCCTTGCGTAGAGCGCCGATGCCAGGGCCAGGGCGAACGGTGTCAGTAGTATAGTAATGACGGCACTGGTCAATATCAAGTTGTAGAGCGGCATAGGGATGACACCGGTGCCCAAAGCAGCGGCAGCCAGCACAAAGCTGAACTCGCCAATCTGAAACAGACCGGCGCCGACGAAGATGGCCGTTTTCATGCCGTAGCCAAAGAGCCAGGGAACAAGGGCGCATATGATGGACTTGCCCGCAACTATGGCCACCGCCACCGCAATGACCGTGCCGACGTTGTCGAAGAAGAAACCGGGGTCCACGAGCATACCCAGCGAAGCGAAGAACAATGTGGCGAAGATGTCTCGCAGGGGAATGACCTCGGCGAGAGCCTGATGCACGTACTCCGATTCCCCTATGAGCAGCCCGGCGACGAAGGCTCCCAGCGCCACGGACAGTCCGAAGTGGTACGTGCCGAAGGCCAGCCCCAGGCCCAGGCCAACCACCACCAGCAGGAAGAGCTCTCTGGAGCGCACCCCCGCCACTCGCTTCATCACCCACGGAAGCACCCAGATGGCGAGCACCAGCATCGCCACCAGAAAAAGCACTGCCTCAAGGACTGCCACCCCCAGGGTGGCAAGCAGGCTGACTTCCGAATGGCCAAGGGCAGGCAAAATAACCATCATCGGGACGACAGCCAGGTCCTGCACCAGCAGGATGCCAAGCATCACTCGGCCGTGGGCGCTCTCCAGCTCACCCCGCTCCATCAGTATCTTGAGAACGACCATCGTGCTGGAAAGCGACAAGACGAAACCCAGAAGAACCGACTCGACAAGCGTCCGGTGGAGCAGTATGCCTACTAGAAAGCCCAATCCCACGGTGAGCAGGATCTGGACAAGCCCCCCGAGTACCGCAACCCTGCCGAGCTGCCGCAGCGCCTTGAGGGAGAACTGCATGCCAAGGGCGAACATGAGGAGGACAACCCCAATGGTGGCGAGCGTCTCGACCTGGCCCACGTCGCCGACCAGGCCAAGAGCATAGGGGCCGACAACAATGCCGCCCACGAGATACCCCAGGACGAGAGGCAACCTCAGGACACGGGCAAGCAGGCCTCCGGCCAGCGCCGCTGCCAGAACGATGACCAGGTCTACCAGCAAGCCCAATCCTTCCATTGCCTGTCCCTGAGTGTGTCCACGGCCCCGTGGAGCCTGAGCCATTGTACCACACGGGCAGTCTCTCGACACTCAGATGCGACCCGGCTGCCCGTTTGCCTGCGTACTGCCGTGCACCAGCGAGCCGCCATCTGGCCGTGGCCGCTGGAAAACCTCTTCAGCCGGCACACCGCCCAGGTCGAATTGACATACACTCACCCCTCTTGTAAGCTGGTTTTGAACCCATTCGAAAGGGAGCAACATAAGAGCCATATGCGTGACCACATCGCCACCGCTCTGAAGGGACACCAAGCCGACTACATTGAAGTGCGCCTCGAGGAAGGCGAGACCAGCCGCATTCAGTACCGAGGCCGGGAACTGGAGGACATTGGTCGCAGCACCAGCCGTGGCGGCAACGTGCGCGCTCTGGTGAGAGGCGGCTGGGGTTTCGCCAGCTTCAACGAACTGAGCGGTCTCCATGACAAGGCGACGCTCGCCGTCGGGCAGGCGAGACTGGTGGGCAAAGAGAAGAGCACGCTGGCAGTGGTGGAGCCGGTCGTTGATGCCGTCGAGCCATCGATGGCAAGCGACCCCCGAGACATACCTCTGGCGGACAAGAAGAGCCTGCTCGACGAGTACAATGACACCATCTGGTCCACCCCGAAGATTCAGAGCTCGGTAGTCGCCTACGGTGATGGCCTCAAGAAGGTCACCTTCGCCAATTCCGAGGGCACCTACATCGAGCAGACCAGGGTCGATTTCACGCTCCGCATCATGGTCATCGCCCGGCAGGACGGCGATGTCCAGCAGGTGTCACTGAGCCTCGGTTCCAGCGGTGACTTCGGCTTCATAGAGGGGCTGCACCAGCAGGTGAGGGACGCGGCCCAGCGTGCCGTCGACATGCTGTCGGCGCCGCAGGTCAAGGGAGGAGAGCACACCGTCGTCCTCGACCCTGTGCTTGCCGGCGTTTTCGCTCATGAGGCCTTCGGCCATCTCTCCGAGTCCGATTTCGTCTACGAGAACGACCGCATGAAGGACATCATGGTGCTGGGGCGCAGATTCGGCGAGAAGCACCTCAACATCGTTGATGGTGCCGCCGTCCCCCGTCTGAGGGGCAGCTACAAGTATGACGACGAAGGCGTGCCGGCGACGAAGACCTCTCTCATCAGGGAAGGCGTCCTCGTGGGCCGGCTCCACTCCAGAGAGACCGCGGCGAAGATGGGCGAAGAGCCTACCGGCAACGCCCGAGCTATCAGCTATCGCTATCCCCCGATCGTGCGCATGACCAACACGTACATCGAGCCGCAGAACGCCTCCTTCGACGAGATAATCGGCGACATCAAGGAGGGCGTATACGCCAAGAACTGGTACGGGGGCATGACCAGCATGGAGATGTTCACCTTCTCCGCCGGTGAGGCCTACATGATCAGGAACGGCAAGGTTGCCGAGTTGCTGCGACCGGTGATGCTCAGCGGCAATCTGTTCACCACCCTGGAGAACATCGACGCCGTCGGCAATGACCTCGCCATGAACCAGGGAGGTGGTTGCGGCAAGGGAGCCCAATCGCCGCTTCCGGTGTCCAATGGCAGCCCCCACATACGAATTCGGAAATGCATGGTGGGAGGGAAGTAGGTGGAAAGCATCCTGGAACTGGCGAAGAAGGTTGCCGACGAGGCTGAGGTGTTCGTCGTTACAGCAAGCGAGACACCGGTGGCCTTCGAGGCCAACCGTCTCAAGTCGCTGGAGGCCAACGAAAGCACCTCAGTATCGCTGCGCATAGTGAAGGACGGCAGGATAGGTTTCTCGTCAACGTCCCGGCTCGACAATCCCGGAGCGCTGGTAGAGATGGCGGTGGAGACCGCGCAGTTTGGCGCGCCGGCGAAGTTCGTCCTCCCGTCAAAGACCGTCTATCCCCAAATCGAGGTGTACGACCCGGGGATGGAGACGTTTTCCGTCGAGGACATGGTAGAGCTTGGCGAGTCGCTCATCGCCAGGGTTCGGGAGCGCACGCCGGAGCTGCTGTGTGAAGCTGCCGTGACGAAGAACGTGGTCACGGTGGACATCTTGAACTCACGAGGAGGCCAGTCCAGCTACCGCAAGAGCTTCTGCGTCGTCGCTGTAGAGGGGACCCTCATCAGGGACACGGACATGCTCTTCGTCGGTGAAGTGGATGCCTCCTGCCATCCACTGCGAGAGTTCAAGCCGCTGGCGGACTCGGTCATCGAACAGCTTGAGCTCGCCAGCCACACTGCCTCGGCACCCACCGGACGGCTGCCGGTCATTTTGACTCCCAAGGGAGTGAGGAGTGCCTTCTTTCCGCCCATTGCAGTGGCCTTCAACGGCAAGATGGTTGTCGAAGGGGCGTCCCCGTTGGTGGGCAGGCAAGGCAAGCGGCTCTTCGACCGCAGGCTCTCTCTATGGGACGACGCCACCGTGCACTACCAGCCCACCAGTCGCCCGTGCGATGATGAAGGCGTGCCAAGCCGGAGGACCGCCCTCATCGAAGAAGGGGTGGTGGCCAACTTCCTCTACGATTTGCAGACCGCCGCCCGGGCCGACGCCGTTAGCACGGGCAGCGCCAGCCGAGGCCGGGGGAGCATGCCGGCGCCGTCAGTGGCCGCCCTGGTGGTAGGAGAGGGAGACACCTCTTTCGAAGACATGCTGCGCGACATGAAGACGGGGCTGGTGGTGGAGACACTCATCGGGGCGGGACAGGGAAACATTCTCGGCGGTGACTTCAGCGGCAATGTGCTCCTCGGTTACAGGGTAGAGAACGGGCGCATGGTGGGGCGGGTGAAGGACACCATGATTTCAGGCAACATCTACGACGTCCTGAAGAAGGTCGTGGCCGTAGGCGATGATGCGAAGTGGGTCGGCGCCTCCATCAAGACCCCGGCTCTTTGCCTGTCCGACCTGTCGGTGGTCAGCAAGACTTGAACGCGGGAGCTTCAGTTGTCTTTGAAGAGCTACATAGCTGAGATTGGCGACGCCGGGAGACCTTTGGTTGGGTCAAAGCTGGCCAACCTGTCGGCTCTCTCACCGGAGGAGCTCAAGCTGGTCGTGGATGCGTGGCCCCGGATGGCGGTTGAGAGGCGGCGCGAGATCGTAGGGAAGCTCGTTGAGCTCGCTGAGGAAAACGCCACTCTGGACTTCGACGCTTTCTTCACAGCCTGCCTCCGTGACGATGATGAGACGGTACAGATACGGGCCATGGACGGCTTATGGGAATGCGAGAGCCGAGCGCTCATCGACATCTTCATCACCCTCCTCACGAAGGATGCCAGGGGGCCGGTGCGAGCTGCTGCGGCCACGGCCCTGGGAAAGTTCGCCATGCTCGCCGAACTGGGGAAATCACGCGATGACGACAGGGCAAAGGTGGAAAGTGCCCTTTTCGCCGTAATCGACGACCCGGAGGAGCAAAGTGAAGTGACGCGGCGAGCCCTGGAGGCGATCGCCCCTCTCAGCCTGCCAGAGGTGAAGGCGGCCATTGAGCAGGCTTACCACAGCGATGACACGAGGGCGCGAGCCAGCGCCATCTACGCTATGGGCAGGAACTGTGATCCGGCCTGGTTGCCGACGCTGCTGAGAGAGCTTGCCAGCCCGGACTCCGAGATGCGCTATGAGGCTGCAGCAGCCTGCGGTGAGTTGGGTGAGGAGGATGCCGTACCTCATCTCGGCAGGCTGGTTCACGACATCGACGTCGAGGTGTGTTTATCCGCTATCGCTGCGCTGGGGGCAATCGGGGGCAGCGAGGCGGAAGCGGTCCTGCGCGAATGCCTGGGCCACCCCGACGAGCACATCTGCCAGGCAGCGGAGGAGGCGCTGGAGGAATTGAGCTTCGACCAGAACCCATTGTCATTCAGGATAACGTAGGCAAGGAGCTTGCGCAGTGAAGGGCAAGAAGGTAGTGCTGAGGGACAAGAGATGGGAAGATGCCACCAATGACTATGCCTGGCGCAGCGACGACGAGCTGGCCCGCCTCGATGCCGCGCCACCGCTGAGGATACCCTACACGGAGTACCTTTTTGAGCACGCCACCGAAGTGGGCACCACCAGTGAGCGGCGACGCCGTTTCGCCATTGAGACCTTTGAAGGCAAGCACATAGGCAATTGCATGTACTATGACATCGACAGGAAGAAGGGCCAGACCGAGCTAGGCATCATGATCGGGGACCGCGACTACTGGGAGCAGGGCTACGGCGCCGACGCCGTGACCGTTCTCGTCGACCACATCTTCGAGACGACGAATCTGAACAGAATCTACCTGAAGACCCTCGAATGGAACGCGCGAGCACAGAGGTGCTTCGCCAAGTGCGGTTTTGTCCTCTGCGGCCACATGGCGAAGCGTGGCAACAGCTTCGTCACCATGGAGTTGACCCGAAATGAATGGGAGAGGCGAAAGCTCGCCTCTCCCACCGATGCCTCAATGAATCCGTAGTATCCGCTATTCCTTGGGCGGTGCCGGCGGCGACGGATTCTGCAGACCCCTCGCCAATGTCTTCGGAATCAGGTTGCAGACCTCATCCAGCGTGAACATGCCCGGCTTGAAGATGGAGCGCCAGTTCTCCGGCTCGGTGTACAAGGCGATGTTCCCACCACCCACATCGAAAGTGCGGCCGTTGATGTTGGCGGCTTCATCAGTGCACAGGAATACGACCATCGGCGACACATCCTCCGGTCCGGGGAACATACCCCTTATCTGCTCCTCAGTCATGCCCCGTTTCTTCCAGGCTTCGAACAGCTCCGTCGTCAATGTCATCCTCGTGCCGGCCAGGGGTCGTATGGCATTACAGGTCACGCCATATCTGCCCATGTCGATTGCCACTGTCCGGGTGAAACCGACAATCCCTTCCTTGGCCGCGCTGTAGTTTGCCTGTCCCATGTTGCCCAGACCCGCTGATGAGGACGTATTTACAATCCGCCCGCTCCTCTGCTGCCTCATAACCACGCAGGCATTCTTGGTGGTATTGAAATGGCCGTAGAGGTGCACCTTGAGCACCGTGTCCCACTCCTCGTCGGACATATTGAAGACCATGCGGTCCCGGAGCACACCGGCATTGTTCACCAATATGTCAATCCTACCGAAAGTGTCTACCGCGGTCTTGACTATGCTCTCTCCCCCCTGGAAAGTGGCCACGCTCTCGTAGTTGGCCACCGCCTCTCCACCCATCTTCTTGATCTCCTCCACCACCTCATCGGCCGGCCCCTTGGCAGCCCCGGAGCCATCCACGGCGCCACCCAGGTCATTGATCACCAGCTTGGCGCCCTCCGCGGCCAGCGCCAGAGCATGGCATCTGCCGAGGCCCCGGCCTGCGCCCGTTACCACTGCAACTTTGCCTTTCAGTCTATCAGCCATTTTGCCTCCTTAGCCTCGTAGAAGTCCCTATTCCTTTGGTTGTTCCGGTGGCGACGGGTTCACCAGGCCTGCGGCCAGTGACCGCGGGACAATATCGCAAAGCTCGTCCACAGTCCATCTCCCGTCTTTGTGGATGCTTCTCCAGATTGTGGGGTCGGTCATGAGGGAAATCTGCCCGATACGAGCAAAGAAGGTGCATCCATTTACGTTCGCCGCCTCATCAGTGCACAGGAAAACCGCCAATGGCGCGATGGCATCTGGCGACAATGCCGTGATGTCATAGGCTGGCGTTGGCTGTCCGGTCTCCAACCTCTTCTTGCGAGCAGCCTCCATCTCCGGCGAGACAGTCATCCTGGTCGCAGCGGCAGGACGAATGGCATTGCAGGTCACGCCGTACCTGCCCATGTCTCGGGCCAGCGTCCTGGTGAAGCCCGTGATACCCTCCTTCGCCGCCGCATAGTTGGCCTGCCCCCTGTTGCCCAGGCCAGACGTAGAAGAGGTATTCACGATACGGCCGCCGCGCTGCTGCCTCATAATCACGCAGGCAGGCTTGCTGCAATTGAAGGTGCCATACAGGTGCACCTTCATCACCGTGTCCCACTCCTCCTCAGTCATATTGAACACCATGCGGTCTCGGAGCACGCCAGCATTGTTCACCAAGATGTCCAGCCTGCCAAAATTGTCAATGGCAGTCTTGATGATCTTCTCCCCACCTTCCGGGGTGGTCACGCTCTCATAGCTGGCGACAGCCTCACCACCCGCCTTCTTGATCTCATCCACCACCTCATCGGCGGGCCCCTTCGAGGCCCCACTGCCGTCCGCAGCACCGCCAAGGTCGTTGACAACTACCTTGGCCCCCTCAGCGGCGAACAAGAGCGCATGGCCCCTGCCGATACCCCGACCTGCGCCGGTTATGACGGCAACTTTCCCTTTCATTCTTTCGCCCATTTTGCCTCCTTATCTACTTGCGGCCTATCCGTCGAGCCTAGCCCTTCTTGGAAGGAAGGATGACCGTAGCACTACCCGGAGTTGTCTTCTCCCCCTTCCCGTTCTCCACCCAGATATCGCACTCAACCAGGTGCTCGCCATCCTCGACTTTCTTCCCGGTGACCGTCCCCTTGCACAGCCATGTCTCCCCCTCGGCAGGGTCTCCCATGGTTGCCATCCTCCTCGGGAAGTCCATGCCACGGTACTGGCAGGAGAACTTCTTGACCCGGCCCTTGGCACCTATCCAGTCGGTCACCAACTGGACTATCCACGCCCTCTTCAGAGCGCCGTGGGTGATGATGCCCCCCGTGCCCTGTGTCGCAGCGAAGTTATCGTCGTAGTGAAGGGGGTTGAAGTCTCCTGATCCCCCGGCCCATCTCACCGCCATCAAGGTGGTGGAGATCTTCTCCAGGGTGGGCACCTCGCTCCCTATCTCGACATCTTCGTAGTAGACCTGTTTCGCCATTTCTTCTCCCCCTTATCTAGCGATAATCGTTGCCCGGTTTACGGCCACCTTGTCACCGTTCTGGTTCAGGTAGGTGGTCTCTACCGTGGTGAAAACCATCTTCCCCGCCTTCCCTTCCCTCTCCCTGATATCAGCGATCTTGGAATAGGCGGTGAGGGTATCGCCGGCGCGAATGGGGATGTAGAACTCCTGGTCTACACCGCCGTCGAGAATACGAAAGAGGCCAGCCTTCACCAGCACGGCTCCGACCATGGACAGGCCCCCTATGACCGCCTTCCCCTTGATCGCCCAGCCCCAGAAACCGGGCGGGCATATCATGTCCTCATACCCAGCGTTCTTCGCGAACTCCACGTCGTGAAAAAGAGGGTTGTCGTCGCCTACAGCGTCGGCATATCGCCTTATGGCTCCCCTCTCCACCTCCATTATGACTGGCTCAGCCATCGTGCCAATCATCGCCTTGACCTCGTCCGTCATTATCGACTCTCCAGCCAACTCTGTACCTCCTTTGTCTTTCCTCTGCCACGGCAGGTCTTGAATTCTCGCAACCCTGTATGAGGGCTCCGCAGGCATACGCCAAACCACCGAAAGTCTACACAAACCCCATCACCCTGTCAAGGGCCTTGGGGCCCCTCCTGCCCCTCGCCAGGCGACTGCCGCATGTGCTCCAGGGGAGCCAAACTCAACAACAATTGCTTCACGCCACCTTCCCCTTTGAACGCCACGGTCACCACCTGGTCGTCCTTGCTCGGCACGCACTTGACCACGATCCCCTCGCCGAACATAGCGTGGCGCACGCGGTCACCCGCGCTGAACGGCGTCTTTGTTGTTGAAGTTGGCTTGGTGGCTTCCTCCACCGCACGACCGCCCTCCGGGCTCACCGCCAGGTGAGCGGGAATATCCGTGAGGAAGCGCGACGGCAAAGTCGGCGCACTGCTTCCCATCAGGCTGCGACGGAAGGCGCGAACAAGATACAGACGCTCCTTGGCCCGCGTAATCCCCACATAGCACAGGCGCCGCTCCTCTTCCATCTGACCCGCGTCGTCAAAAGACCGGCGATGCGGGAGCAGTCCTTCCTCAACGCCAACGATAAACACCACCGGAAACTCCAGGCCTTTGGCGGCATGCAATGTAATGAGCGTCACAGCATCCATCTTTTCATCGTAGCTGTCCACATCGGATACCAGCGCCACTCCTTCGAGAAAGGCGGAAAGGCTTTCCTCAGGCGCCAAGTGGCGATAATCGTTGGCCACCGTGCGCAGCTCCAGGACGTTGTCCCACCTGTCCTCTCCATCATCCCTGTCCAGGACATACCCCTTGTATCCAGAACGCTCCACTACCGCGTCAAAGAGTTCGACGATGTTGAGCTCCCTGCTTCTCTCCATCAGCTCATTGAGCATGGAGAGAAAGCCGGTGAGGGTCTTGGCAGAGCGCGGACTGAAGGGGGACTTGTCACCCTCATCAGCCAGTGTCTGCAGGGCAGCGTACACGGGCAGAGACAACCCCTTCGCCCACTGCGACAACTCCTCCACTGTGCGTCGCCCGATCCCCCGCGGCGGCATGTTGATAACACGCAGAAGGCTCACGCTATCGTAGGGGTTATGGACCAGCCTGAGGTAGGCGATGACATCCCTCACCTCACGCCGCTCGTAGAAGCGGGTGCCGCCGACCAGTCTGTAGGGCATCCCGTAGCGAATGAATGCCTCTTCAATGGCCCTCGACTGGGCGTTGGTGCGATACATCACCGCGCAATCGCCACGCCTCAAAGGTCCCTTACTGGTGAGCTTGTCCACCTCGAGCACTACCGACTGGGCCTCCTCCTGCTCGGTGTAGGCCTCAGCGATAACGACGGGCACCCCAGCCTCGTTCTCCGTCCACAGACCCTTCTCCTTCCGCTGGCTATTGGCCGAGATCACGTGCTGCGCCACCTCAAGGATGGTCTTGGTGGAACGGTAGTTCTGCTCAAGATACACCACCCTGGCGTCGGGATAGTCCCGTTCGAAGCTCAGGATGTTCCTCATGTCGGCAAAGCGCCACGAGTATATCGACTGATCGGGGTCACCGACCACGCATATGTTCCGGTGCCCCCCGGCCAGTTGCCTCGCCAGGACGTATTGCGCCACGTTGGTGTCCTGAAACTCATCGATGAGGACATGATAGTAGCGCTGCTGGTACCGTGAGAGAATATCGGGGTACTGCCGAAAGAGGTGAACGGCCTTCATCAACAGGTCATCGAAATCAACCGCCTTGCTCTCCCCAAGGAGGTCCTGATACCGCTGGTACACCCGTTGCGCCACTTCCTCGAAGTAGCTGGAGGTGACATAATCTCCGGGTGCAATGAGGCGGCTCTTGGCCGATGATATCGCCGAAAGCAGGACGCGAGGGATGTACCGCTTGGGGTCGAGGTCCAACTCCTGAAGGCTGCGCTTCACCAGCGCAAGCTGGTCATCGTCATCGTAGATTACGAACCGCGAGTCGAGGCCTATGTGCGCCCCGTCTCTTCTCAAGATGCGAGCGCAGGTAGCATGGAAGGTGCCCAGGGTCAGGTCGTCGACGGAACTGCCGAGGAGTTGATACAGACGCTCTTTCATCTCTCTAGCCGCCTTGTTGGTGAAGGTGACGGCCAGAATATGATACGGACTGATGCCCCAGACCTTGACCAGGTAGGCGACGCGATGGGCGATGACCCTGGTCTTGCCGCTGCCTGGACCGGCGAGGATGAGCAGCGGCCCTTCGATAGACTCCACCGCCTCCCGCTGCGCCGCATTCAACCCCTGGAGAACGTCCACATCCAGATTATAGCATCGCGGGTGTGGCCGAGAAAGGGATTGGCCTCACAAAGGCATGAGCCGTATAATGAGAACGGTGAGCGCAAAGCAGCAGAAGGAGGTACCTAATGGCGAACCATCTTGCTATTGACGTGCTGGATACCGAGGAGGCCAGGATGGCTCGGGGCCTGGCACGATCCTTTGTCGAGAACGAGATCCTCCCGGTGAGACAGCAGATTGACGACGACAAGGACCACACCAGGATAATCGAACCCCTGTTCAGGAAGATAATGATAGAGCTGGGCATGGGCAGGATCATGGCGGCTGACCAGCCTATGAACCTGGTCAACCAGATGGGATTCCTGGAGGAACTCTCGGCTGGCGATAGTGGGATAGCTGTCGCTATGGCGTGCACCGGCTGGTGTCTGTTCCCTATCAGGTATGAACCCTACAAGAGACTGGACCTGATACAGGAGCTGGCCGCTTTCTTCCCTGAAGACGAGGTCCCTTTCGGCTGTTTTGCCATGACCGAACCTGAAGGTGGCTGCGACATCGAGAACCCCCGAATGGAGGGGCGCAAGATCCATACCACCGCTCGGCTTGACGGCGAGGAGTGGGTCATTAACGGGGTCAAGCAGTGGCCGACCAACAGCGGGGTGTCCCATCTCTATCTCACTGTGTGCACCACCGACCCCGGCCTGGGAGACGAGGGCGTCGCCCTCATCTACGTCCCCTGTCCAATCGACGGCGTGAGCTTCGGCAGGTTCGAGAACAAGTCCGGGATGCAGGCGGACAGGAACTGCACCGTTTTCTACGACAACGTCCGGGTACCCAAACGATATCGAGCAGCCGGGCCGGGGGACGACGTCAACCTCCTGCACCAGAACCTGGTGTTGGGTTCCATCGCCAGCGCCTCCATGTCGGTCGGCACAGCCCAGAACATCCTTGAAATCGTCACCGACTACGCCTCGCACCGGATAGGCGGCGGCAAGCCAATCAAGGAGCACAGCATCATCGCCTGCACCCTGGCGGACATGGTCACCGGCATCGAGACTGCGCGGACCTATGCACTGAGCACCGCCTATATGTGGGACCGACCCGAGACCTACGGCCCCAGATGGTCCCCGGAGATGCTGGCCAAGTCAAGAATCGCCAAGACGTATGCCGCCGATGTGAGCGTGATGGTGGCCAACAAGGCGATGGAGATGATGGGCTCCTACGGCTATACCAGAGACGCCGATGTGGAAAAGCACTGGCGGGACAACAAGATGATGCAGCAGTGGCTCGGGGGGTCGCATGTGGCGCGTCTCGACATCGCCCGTCACTTCTGCAATCTGCAAACGCTCTGAACCTGCATAGCCCCCGGCGACGCTCAGGCCGACGGCTTGTAGATGAAGAGGGGCTCCATCTCGGTAATGACCCTCTCTTCTTTCTCTATGGCATTCCGCAGGTTCTTGGGAAGGGCAAACAGGCGCTGGTGGGTGAGGCCATCGTAGAACCTCAGGCCGTCTTTGATCCTTGAAGCGACCCTGCGGTCTATCCCCGCCGGTGAGAGGAGGCTGACGTTGCGCGAAGCGATAGCGAAGCCCCACATGCTGGCATAGCTGGGGACATGGGCTGTATAGGGGGAGACGAGAGGGAAGACAGCGTTGAGGGTATTGACGATGGCAGTGAAACACTCACAGCTGCCCCATGAGGCGGAGCCTGCCTGGAGGGAGACGACCCCTTCCGAGCCGAGCTTCCCCTCAACGAGCTGGTAGAACTCCCTGGTGTGCAGCGTGGTGGCCGGCCCTTCCTCCAATGGTTCGGGCAGGTCAAGGACGATCACATCGAAGTTTCCCCGGCAACTCTCGAGGTAGCCTTTGGCGTCAGTGATGTGCAGTTCCAAACGGGGGTCATCAAAGGAGCCCTGATGCCAGGAGGGAAGGTGCCGGCGACAGAGGTCGATTACCTCGCCGTCGATGTCAACCATCACCGCCTTCTTCACTGACGGATGCCGCAGTACTTCCCTCAGGGTAGCTCCCTCACCACCCCCAGCGATGAAGACGCTCCCCGGATTGGGATGGGCTATCATCGCCGGGTGGACGAGGGCCTCATGGTAGATGAACTCGTCCTTCTCGCTGGACTGGATCTTGCCGTCAAGGACCAGGCATCTGCCGAAGGCGCCGGATTCGATGATCTCGACGGACTGAAACCGCGTTTTGCCGGAATAGACCATCTCTTCGACGCGATGCAGTTGAACCATATCGGGGGTGATATGGTCCTCGAACCACCTACTTCCCTTCATGGGCTGCCACGGGGTTTATGATTCCCCTCTTCATGTCTACAATAGAGTGGTCCCTGGGCTCGAGTTCTCGCACAAGCAGGTCCACCGCCTTCTGCGGTTGAACAGTGGTGCCACAGGTGAAGATGTCCACTGCGGCGTAGCCGTGCTCGGGCCAGGTGTGAATGGACAGATGGGATTCAAGGACGATTACCACGCCGCTCACACCGTCGTACGGGGGGAAGACATGGAAGGTATCGCTGACTATGGTAGCGCCAGCCGCCCGGGCGGCGGCAAGCAGGTTCTTTCTAAGGAAAGCACTATCGCTCAATCGCTCTCTGTTGCACTCGTTGAGCTCCAGGAGTACATGCCTCGCCAGCGCGTCCACTCAACCCACCTCCTCGATAGAATAGGCTTGCAGACCCAAGAGCAAATTGTATCCAATAGCGGGCGATTTATCAATACGTGGGGCAGGTGACGCGGCTGATGGACCTGGAACAGGTGTGGGCGGAGCGGAACGATATGGACCTCATGGCAGGGGCGCTGATCGCCTCCGGGGTAAGCGACGAGGGGCAACTGAAGCGCTACCGGGAGAAGATGAACGGGCTGTGCCAGGCGATCGCCCCCGCCGGTGCAGCCAGCGACGTGGAACGGGCGGAGCAGGTGTTCCAACAGCTGTGGAAGTCAAAACCCCATCGCTACGAACGGGGCGGGAACTTCAGGCTGAGCGAAGTCATCGATGCCCAGCTCGGTGAAAGCCCGAGAGTGGGCAACTGCCTCGGCCTCACCATTCTGTACAACGTGCTCGCCCAGAGGCTCGGGCTTGAGGTTGAAGCCATCTACCTGGATGACGTGTTTGGCATTGGACCGCACGTGCTGACTCTGCTGCGGGTGGGGGAGCGCTCCATCGACATCGAGAACATGCTCGCCCACGGATTCGACTACGGCGGACACCGGGACCATCCCCGAAGGCGGCAATGGGGCAACAAGGAGCTTGTGGCCGACGTCTACCACAGCATGGGGAACGGTTTCTTTCACCGGGGAAATTTGGAGAGGGCCATCCACAACTACGACGAGGCGATAAGGTTGAACCCCGGCTATGCCACACCGCGCTTCAACAAGGGGATTGCTCTGGTCGAGCTGGGCGAGATTGACCAGGCGATGCGGTGGCTCAAGTAGGCGAGTCCCGCAGCGCGCGGCGCTGCTTTAGCCAGGGCCCAAGGGCAAGGAATTCCCCACGGTGAAAAAGTATCTGCACGCCCATGGCGAGGTCGAAGAAGTCTATGACCAGGCTCTGCGATACCAGCATCTCCGCCGCCTCGCCGAAGCAGCCGCAGGTCATGTTCATCCCGTTCGCCAGGGCCACGCTCTTGGCAACGACGAAGCTGACGACTACGAGGATGCTCCCCGCGGAGCTTATACGCAGAAGCAGACCTAGAATCAGAAAAAGCCCGATAGCCACTTCAACGAAGGGAAGCGCGTAGCCGTAGACCTGGGCCAGGGAGTACCACGGAAGGACCCCGTACTGATACACCAATCGCACAAAGTCGGGAAGCTGCCCCAGCTTCGCCGCGCCGGCAAAGAGAAAGACCCCACCGAGGACCAGCCTGGTGACCAGGGTCAGATAGCGATGCGTGAGGGCATTCCCGACCGTGCTGAGGATTGTCGACGCCACGGCGGTATTATAGCACAACCACCTGTCCAGACAGCTCGCCCCGGCCGGATTGTGGCGCCCCGTCACAGGCTTGTTGCGAGTGAGCCTGCCAGTGTGCAACGGACCATCCCGCGACGGCGCTGCACCGAGCGTGCGTTGTTGACAGCCCAAGCGGGGAGACCATACAATAGGCCCGGGCCGAGGTAGCTCAGGTGGTAGAGCAGCGGACTGAAAATCCGCGTGTCGGCGGTTCGACTCCGCCCCTCGGCACCACGTATCAACCCAGCACCGTTGGGCCCGCGACCTAGAGCGAAATGCCGGAGTGGCGGAATAGGTAGACGCGACGGTCTCAAAAACCGTTGGGGGGTGACCTCCGTGTCGGTTCGATCCCGACCTTCGGCACTGGGATAAGCGTGGTCGCCGGTGGTTGCTCTCCGTCACCGATACCGGCGCAGCCGGCGCGGTGTCGGGTGGGAAAGCGACGCAAGACTGCCGAGTTGTGTAGCGGTAGCACGGGGGACTTTGGATCCCTAAGCCCAGGTTCGAATCCTGGCTCGGCAGCCAGACTGAAGAAGAGGAGCAGATTGTCGATAGCACTGGAGCACGTGAGAGTACTGGACTTTACCAGGGCCTTGGCAGGCCCTTTTTGCACGCTCAACCTGGCCCAACTGGGGGCCGACGTCATCAAGCTCGAGATCCCCGGTGAAGGGGATGCCTCGAGGTCGAACTACCCTCAGACCGACGGCGGCGAGAGCTACATGTTCATCAGCGGCAACCGCGGCAAGAAGAGCATCACCCTGAACCTGGCCAACGACAAGGGCCGGGACATGTGCAAGCGGCTGGTGGAGAAGGTGGACGTGGTGGTGGAGAACTTCAGCCCGAAGGTAATGGGCGATCTCGGCCTGGACTACGACGTGCTCAGCGGCGTGAACCCCGCGCTCATCTACGCATCCCTTTCCGGATTCGGGCACACCGGACCGTACAGCCCGCGGCCGGCATACGACTCCATAGCCCAGGCTACGGGAGGGATGATGGCAGTCAACGGCGCCCCCGGCGGCCCGCCGACTATGGTGGGGGTCGCCATCGCCGATATGCTTGCCGGCCTGTTCACCGCCATCTCCGTTCTCGCCGCGCTACAGTACCGGTCGGTGACGGGACGCGGCCAGTACATCGACATATCGATGCAGGACTGCATATGGGACATCGTCGGGGCAGGGTCGACAGCGGTCTACTTCGGCACCGGGCAGGTGCCGCAGCGACGCGGCAACCGCCCCTTCGGTACCTTCGGCGTGTTTCCCTCCAGGGACGGCGACGTGGTCATCAACGTGGTCACAGTGGGGCAGTTCGCCACCCTGGCGCGGGTCATCGGGAGAGAGGACATGCTCCAGGACGAGAAGTACACCGACCGCTCCCGGCGGGAGGAGGTCTCCGATGAACTCGGCGCCCTGATCGAGGGGTGGACGCGGCAGAGGACCACGGACGAGATTGTGAAGCTGTTTGCCGACTCGCACCTGCCGGCGGCGCCGGTGCTGACTTACGAGCGGGCGGCAAGCGACCCTCACCTGTTGAGCCGCGGGATGGTGGCCGAGGTGGACCAGCTTGTCTCGGGCAAGGTCAAGGTGCCGGGCTCGCCGTTCAAGATGTCCGAGACGCCGGGCGACCCCACGCTGCCCGCCGCGTTCCTCGGCCAGCACAATCACGACGTGTACTGCGGGCTCCTCGGTTTGAGCGAGCAAGAGGTGGGACAACTGGCCGACGAAGGTGTAATATAGAAGGGGCCGGTCTCCCGGCCGGCCACAACAGGGAACAGGTTCCCCGGTAGCTCAATGGTAGAGCGGGCGGCTGTTAACCGCTAGGTTGTAGGTTCGAGTCCTGCCCGGGGAGCCAAGCCTAGGGTCGCACGCCTGAAAAGGGCGTGTTTTCGATAGGGGGCGGGCGAGGTCGCACTGGGTAACCACCAAGGTGCGGTGACCCAAGGGCGAGGTTAACCACGCAGGATCGCAGCTTCGGCAGACTTGATTGGCGCACACGTCTCCCAGCCTCGCAGCGCCACGTTAGCCCACGCTCAGGTCACTGTCAAGGAGCTAGGCCTTTGGTCAGCGGGGTTTTCCGGGAAGGAAACGGCAAGAAGCAATCGGCCGGGGCAACTATCGCCGGGTGAGCGTAATGCCACACAACTGGTGGTACGTAGTCGGTTACCTGTATGGAACGGTTTTCGGTCATGTCTTCATAAGACCCACAGCTTCACTGACTGGTCACCCACGTCACCTCCACCTTCGAGCGACAGCACGGCATATTCACTTCCTCATCGGCACATGCTATTCGCAACGGGATTGAACCGCGCCGATGGTGAGGGGGCTGACTGGATCGAAGAAGTGTATGTTATCATGGAGGTGAGCTTTGAGCCTACAAGAGGTTGGTAGGAAGAAGATTCTGCTCGTTTGTGGTGGAAACACCTGCAGGTCACCTATGGCAAGAGCGATTCTGGAGCAGAAACTGAAGGCAACTGGGCGATTTGACAGATTCGCAGTCGACTCCGCAGCTTGTAACGGGCCTACTTATTCGGGGGCCAGCACTAATGCTCGGCAAGCTATCAAGAGACTGTTTGGCCAAGACCTTCTGGCTTCACACAAGGCTAAGAAGCTCACGCCTGACCTGGTGGAATGGGCTGACCTAATACTCGTGATGGGCGCCAACATGAAAAGGGGGCTTCCGCCAGGCAAGACGTGGACACTTAAGGAGTACGCCGACGAGGCCGGCGACATAGCAGACCCATTTGGCGGCGACATTGATGTCTACCTAGGGTGCGCCAAAGAAGTATCTGGGGCACTAGAAGCGATAGTCCCCAAGCTGATGTGACCCCGCCGCAGTCTCCTGATGCGGATTCTGAATGTATTTCGCACCAGGGTTCGCCGCGCGGCGAGGCCGCGCTGCCAGACGCCAATGACCACCGTCTTGGCACCGGTTTCTTGGGAGATTGCGCCCATGTGGTCGGGGACGCGTGGGTGACCGCCGCAGCCCCACCTTGCCATGGGAAATCCCCTAGGGCAGCCTCTACGCACCGGCGGTTGATATGGGCTATAATAGGGGCGAAACAGAGAGTAGACGACAACACTCCTGAAAAAGTGGTTGCGGGCACCCGTCTGGTTGCCCGCTGCTTACATGTTGACCGCTGCGGTAATCCTCGCCCTCACCTATGTCGGGGTAGCCTTCACCAGGCTGCCCCGGGTCAACATTGACCGCCCGTCTGCCGCCTTCACCGGCGGTGTCCTCATGGTCCTGTGCGGCGTACTCACCTTCGAGGAAGCAGTAGGAGCCATCGACTTCAACACGATAGCCCTGCTCTTGGGAATGATGGTGCTCGTTGCCGCCCTGAAGGCAGTCGGCTTCTTCACTCTACTGGCGACGAAATCGTTGGCGTTGGCGAGCACACCGAGACGCCTGCTTCTCCTGGTAGTAGTCGCTACCGCCGTGTCCAGCGCCTTCCTGGTGAACGACGCCGTGGTGCTCCTGTTCACCCCGATAATAATCCACGCCTGTCGCGCAAGGAAGGTGAACCCCGTTCCGTATCTCATCGCGGAAGCGATGGCCTCAAACATAGGCAGCGCGGCCAGCATTGTGGGGAACCCGCAGAACATGCTTATCGGCATAACCTCCGGCATATCCTTTGCCCGTTTCTTCCTCTACCTGCTGCCGGTATCGGTGGTGTCCACTGCCGTGCTGGTGCTGGTGATGTACGGCCTGTACAACAAGACCCTCAAGCAGGGCTTTGACACCTCCTCGAACCCCCAGGTGGACGGGCCGCCCTACGACGCCAGAGCCATAAAACGCCTGGCGCCGATACTCGTGCTGGTGGTGCTGGCCTTCTTCCTGAGCTCCGTAGTCAGAGTGCAGATACCTCTCATCGCCCTGGCCTGTGCCGCCCTGGTGCTGGTGGTGGGGCAGGTGAAGCCATCGAATATCATCAGGGAAGTGGACTGGGTGCTGCTGCTCTTCTTCGCCGGCCTGTTCATCGTCATTGAAGGGGCCCACGCGGCCGGGGTGCTCGACGTCTTCATCGAGACCGTGGTCTTTGCGCCAAACTGGGCCGGCATCGCCTCCATCTCGGCGGTGAGCACTGTGGTATCGCAACTGGTGAGCAATGTGCCCCTGACCATGCTACTTTTGCCCGTGCTCAAGAACATACCGGGAGATACGCTGTGGATCGCCCTGGCCGCTGGCTCAACATTGGGCGGCAACCTGACGATTATCGGAGCGGTGGCGAACATCATTGTGGTCGAGGGAGCGGCACGGGAAGGCATCCACATCGGCTTCCTCGAGTTCCTCAAGGTCGGCGCGGTGGTGACAGTGGTGACGGTTGGGCTGAGCATCTTGATCCTGGGAGGCGAGTACTGGGCCGGATGGCTGAGGTAGCTGACGCTGCCCTCCACTAGCGTACCGAGTCGGGCCCCCAATCTGCGTTTTCGCGACCCCATCCCGTGGTATACTGCGAAAAATCATTATGCGGCAGTCATACATGAGGAGTTGAAGTTGGCGAAGGCACTTGACGACGTAAGGGTACTCGATTTCACCCGGGTGTTCGCCGGCCCTTTCTGCACCCTCCAACTCGCGGAACTGGGCGCAGAGGTCATCAAGGTCGAGATACCCGAAGGCGGCGACGCCATCAGGTACGACCCCCCGCGCACCGAGGGAGGGGAGGGCGGCATATTCATCAATCTCAATCGCGGCAAGAAGAGCATCACGCTGAATCTGACGACGGAGAAGGGCCGTGACATCTGCAAGAAGCTGGTGGAGAAGGTGGACGTGGTGGTGGAGAACTACAGCCCGCGGGTGATGACCAAGCTCGGCCTCGGCTATGAGGAGCTGCGCAAGGTCAACCCCGGGTTGATATACACATCGGTGTCGGGGTTCGGGCACACCGGCCCTTACAGCGCGCGACCGTCATACGACCCCATCGCCCAGGCCATGGGTGGATTGATGAGCGTGACCGGCCTGCCTGACGGCGACCCCCTCCTCGCCGGCACAGCGATAGGCGACTATTTCCCCGGCCTCTACGCCGCCATCGCCATACTCGCCGCCCTGCGCCACAAGTCCCGCACGGGCGAGGGACAGCGCATCGACATATCGATGCAGGACGCCATCTGGGCTACCACCGCCGTCACCACCTTGCCGGCATATTACCTCGGAGACGGGCCTCCGAGCAGGCAGGGCAATAGAGGCCAGGTGTACCGCGCCAGGGACGGCCACGTGATAATCTCCGTGGGTAATCTGGGACAGTGGAACAGTTTCCTGCGCGTGCTGGGGAGGGAGGACCTGATCGGCGTGGAGAAGTACGGCTCGTGGAACCAGCGGGCCCAGCACATCGAGGAGCTGACCCCCATTATCGAGGCGTGGACTACACAGAGAACGGTGGATGAAGTGGTGCAGACCCTCAGCGATGCGCATCTGCCGTGCTCCGCCGTCCCCACGTTTGAGCAGGCGCTGAACGACCCTCAGCTCCGCAGCCGCGACATGCTCATCGAGGTGGAACAGGTGATCTCGGGGAAGGTCAAGGTGCCGGGGTCACCGCTGAAGCTGTCGCGTACGCCGAGCGATCCCGCCTGCCCCGCGCCGTTCCTCGGCGAGCACAACCACGAGATATACTGCGACCTTCTGGGTCTCAGCGAAGAGGAAACTAGACAGCTCGCCGACGAAGGGATAATCTAGGGCAAGCCGCGGGCAGCTCTGACTGGATCGCAGGCGCCAGGCAAGTCCGTGGCAACGGAAAGGAGGGGGAGAATGGTGGTCAGAAGAAAGGCAAGACGATGGCTGTTTGGCGCAGTGTGCCTCGCCGTCTGCGCGATCCTGTACGTGGTAAGCGCCATTCTCTTCTCAGGCGACTGGGTGCGACTGGGCCTCTCGCTGGTCGCAGCCGTCGGTTTCGCCGTTGGCGCCTTCGGCTTCTACCTTGAGTGGGCGAAGCAGCGCGACAGACCCGGCAACCCCTCCACGGACGCAGACTCGAGGTAGCGCCTGCCGTGCCGGCGAGCAACCGCGCAGGGTGGAGGGGCATGAACCTCCGACACGCGGTGACCTATTGCGTCCTGGTAAAGGCGGGGATGCCGGTGATATCAGACCCCAGGATCAACGTATGGATGTGGTCCGTCCCCTGGTAGGTATATACCGCTTCAATGTTCACCATGTGCCTCATAGGAGAGTAGTCGAGAGACACCCCGTTCGCCCCTAGCAGCTCGCGCGCCGTCCTGGCACACATCCGCGCCACGGCGACGTTGTTCTTCTTGGCCATGGAAATCTGCTGATGCCTCGCCTTCCCTTCATCCATGAGCCGGCCCAGACGGTAGTCCAGCAATTGCCCCTTAGTGATCTCGATGAGCATGGTGACCAGCTTCTCCTGGACTAGCTGGTAGGAGGCGATCGGCGCGCCGAACTGCTCCCTTTCCTTGGTATAGTTGAGGGCCGTCTGGTAGCAGTCCATGGCGGCCCCAATGGCGCCATACGCTATGGCGTATCGCGCCTGGTTGAGGCACATGAAGATCGACCTCAGGCCTGCCGTTTTCGGCAACATATTCTCCACCGCGACCGCGCAGTCGGAGAACCCAAGCTCGCCCACGTCCCCAGCCCGCATCGCGCCCTTGCGATTCTGGAAGGTCTGGGTAAACCCATCCATCCCCCGCTCCACCAGAAACCCACGCGCCCCTTCCTCGGTGCGCGCCCATACCACCGCCACATCGGCCGTTGACGCCTCGCTTATCCACTGCTTGGTGCCGTTGATGACCCACCTGTCGCCATCCTTCCGGGCCACGGTCTCCATCGCGGCGACATCCGAGCCCCGGTTTGGCTCCGTCAGCCCGAAGCAGCCTATCGCCTCTCCCCTCGCCAGCAGCGGCAGCCACTTCCTCTTCTGCTCCTCTGCCCCGAAGGTGAAGATGGGATACATCACCAGCCCGGACTGGACGCCAACGTAGCTTCTCAGCGAGCTGTCCACTCGCTCCAGTTCCTGGCATATGAGACCGGCGGTGACGTAGTTGGCTCCCGCCGCCCCGTACTCCTTGGGGATGACGGGGCCGATGAGGCCCAGGTCTCCCAACCTGGGGGCCAGTTGCCGCATGTTCAGCGGCTCCTCCCGGTGAAATGCGTCCGCAACGAGGGGCTCCACCTCCTTCTCCAGGAAGTCCCTCACCGTGTTTCTCGTCATCTTCTCTTCATCGGACAGCAATTCATCGATACCGTAGTAGTCCACGCCGGAAAACCTCATGCTGCGTTCACCTCCTCAAGGCTTCAGTTGCCGCCGCCAGGCACAGTGCGGCGGACTCTTCAGTACGTCCTCTGGACGCCACCGGTTACACTGGCTGCGAACTGAACGGCACACGTGGCGCAGTCTCTGGACAAGACAGGCCGGCCAATCCAATTGAGCGTACGCTCTGTGAAATGTGTCTATTCCCTGACCTCGCTGGAGCCAAAGATGAAGTCGAGGTCCTCCTCCAATGCCCCCACCTTCGCCGGGCCAAACAGCTTTTCATCTATGTCGAGCATCATCTTTGTCTCGCCGTCAGCCGACCCCACGACGTGCACCCTTATGCACTCCTTTTCCCCTTTGCCTCCCTGGGCAGTCATGCTGAACGTAAGAGTGCCCCGGGCGACGTGCGACGAACCGCCAGGGAGTGAGTAGGTGTCCAGCTTCTTCTCACCCAGTGTCGCCCCCTGCTTGAGAATGAAGTCTCGCGTCTCGTCGTAGAGCAGCTCCGGGTTCACGTTCCTGTATGTCTTCTTCAGTTGCATTCCACTTTCCCCCTCTCAGAGTCGGCCTGACCTAGACGATTCCCCAGTCCCGGTAACCCTGCTGAATCACCGCTATGTACTCAGGTGAGGGCTGCCCCTCTTTCGATTGCTCCCGCCTGACAAAGGCGATGGCTTCAACACGTTCACCGTCCTCCTTCACCACCACTTTGGTCACCCGATTGTAGGTGGTGGGATATCCCTCATGCTCGTCGAGTGACTTGAGGTCTCTCTCCGAGATGTCGTACACCGCCCCGATGACCCTCTCGCCGGGGCAAGGCTTGATGCTGGCGGTTGCGCCACGCCACTTTCTCATCCACCCGACGAAGACCAACTTGTGGTTCGGCAGACTCGCCACGAACTTCGGTTTGCTGTCAGGGCAACGCTCCGCCATCTGTTTGCGGCTCAGATTGGACGCATAGGCGAAGTAGTACATACCTTCCAGACCTCTGCGTGACTCAGTCCGCGGTCACACCGACGCCATTATACCACCTCCTGCTCCCATGAGTAGCGGGCAGGCCATGCTCGCTTGCTGGCAAACCGCCGGCGGCGGCTCCCCATCCTGTTTCGCTGACGAGCGCCGGCAGCATTGACCAAGCCGAAGCATTCTGCTACAGTGCTCGTTGACCGAATGCAGGATGCTGCATATCGTCTTCACGAGTTGTGCCCAGAAAGGTACGGCAATGAACGACAAGGCTATGGCGGAAGGTAAGACCGACAGGGTGCGGCCCTACGTCGGTTGGCTGGCAGACCGACCTGTGCTGGTGGAGTTGAGCCTCCTGGCGCTCACGGTACTCTTCGGGCTGCAGGTGCTGCGAGTGCTGGTGCCAGGCGTGGTGTGGCTGCTCGGGGACCGAATGGGCCTCGGTGCCATAGAGGCGGGCGGGCTGATGGCGCTCGTATTTCTCATCGCTTTTCTTGCCGGGGCGCTGCGGCGCTTGCTGGGTGATCGCCTGTCGGTTCTGGTCACCGCTGGCGGTCTCGGTCTGATGGTACTGGTGATACAGATATGGTCGGGCGACCCGCTGATCGACCTGGTTCTGGCGATGGTGGGGACAGCGCTGTTCGTCCTCTTCCCACCGCTCTATCTGAGAAGAGTGTGGCTCCAGGGCCGCCTGGCCATGGGCCACGCTGCCCTGGGCCTGCTGGCGGGACTGATACTTGACACCGCCATTCATGGAGGGTTCGGAACGTACGACGTGGCGTGGCAGACCGGACTCGGCCCGCTGCTGCTCATCATATTCCTCGTGCTGGCCCAGTGGATACTCCTGGGAAGTATGGCATTGTCGAGAAATGGCACGTCCGCCGGTATGCCGGGCAGTATAGGTATTGGGGTGCCTCGAGGGAGGGCGTTCACCTGGGTAGCGATTGGCCCCTTCCTGTTTCTCCAACTCGTGGTTTTCCAGAACATAGCACGATTGGCGGTGCTCACCGGCTGGCCGCTGCCCGGGGCTTTTGGATGGACGTTGCTGGCCCAGATCATCGGGCTGGGCGCTGCCACGATGGTGCTTATTTGGGGCCGCCGCATGCTCTGGCCCTGGGCGGTTGTATGCGGCCTTGGCCTGATCGCCATTCTCGTGCTGCCGTATGCGCAGAACACCCTGACAACAGCGATACTCTTCCTGCTCGGACAGCTACTGCTGTCGCTGCTCATGCTGCTCGTGTTTATCGGCATCGGTGTAAGCATGCAGAGACCGCGCTTCTCCGGCCTCACCGTGGCCAACGGACTGGCAATGCTCATACTGATGCTCTTCCTTCTGGCCTACTATGCGGTCTACGACATGACTCTGCCCTACCCCAACGTCATCATCGAACCGATAGCGGCATTCGTCGTGGCCGCCTGTGCCTTAGGTGCGTCCCTGGGCCCGCGGTGGAGGACGGGGGTCATGAGTATGGCCTGGCTCGCCCCGGCGCTGGCGGTAATCCTATTGATTGTGCCCCTGGTGGGTGTATTGACCTGGCGAGCGCCGACGCCGGTCACCGGCGACGGTTTTCCGGTGCGCATAATGACCTACAACCTGCACAATGGCTTCAACACGCAAGGGCGGCTGGACATGGAGTCCCTGGCGCAGGTCATCGAGGAGAGCGACCCCGATATCGTGGCCCTCCAGGAGGTATCGAGAGGCTGGCTGGTCAGCGGAAGACTCGATATGCTCACCTGGCTGTCGCAGCGGCTGGACCTGCCCTATGTGTTCGGACCCACGGCAGACCCCTTCTGGGGGAACGCCATTCTCAGCCGCTATCCCGTTGTTGAAGTGACTTACCATGACCTGCCCCCGCGCGACCTGTTCATACTGCGAGGCTTCACCGCAGCGGTGATAGACCTGAGAGACGGCGATCACCTTCAGGTCATCGCCACTCACCTACATCATGTCGAAGAGGATAGCAGCATCCGCAAGCTCCAGACCGAAGCCCTGGTCGACTTCTGGGACGATGCTACAGGCACGGTGCTGCTTGGCGACCTGAACGCACAACCCGAGGACGCCGAGATAGAGGTGCTGGAGAACGCCGGTATGACGGACGCCATGGAGCGGCCGCAGGACCAAGAGCCAACCTTTCCCTCGTACGACCCGGAGCGACGAATCGACTACATATGGGTGTCCCCCGACCTTTACACGAGAGAGGTCTACGTGCCGCAGAGCACAGCCTCGGACCATTTGGCGGTGGTCACCGAGGTCTACCGGTAAAATAGGAGGGCGGCCAGACAGCTATGCTGGCCGCCCCCTCACTTATTGCACGAACCTAGCAGCAGAACACGAGCCGCCCGGCTATGCTTCTCTCTCCACCACAGTGGCGATACCACATCCCGCACCGCCACACAACGTCTGCATGCCCCATCTGAGGTTGTTGCGCACCATCCAGTGCACCATCTCGACGAAATAGAGGACACCGGAGCACCCAATCGGATGCCCGATGGCTATCGCCCCTCCCGTCGGGTTGATGCGCGGGTCGTCATAGGCCAAACCGAACTCGTCACAGAAGGCCATGACCGGCGAAGCGAACGCCTCGTTGGGCTCCCACACCTGCACGTCATCCATGGTGATGCTGGCACGGTCGAGCGCTTTCTTCATCGCCGGTATGGGAGCCAGGAGCTGGATCTTCGGCTCGCCGCCGGCCACCGCCATCGACCGTATGGTGGCCATAGGCTCCAAACCCAACTCCTCCGCCTTCTCCCTGGACATGAGCATGCACGCGGCGGCGCAATCGACAATGGCCGAGCTACTCCCCGCCGTCACCTTGCCCCCCTCCTCCGCCTTCTTAAACCGCGGTTCAAGCCTCTGCATCCTGGACCACGCAGCATCAGGGTTATCCAATGCCTCAGCCCGGGGAGTCTCGTCCTTGTCGACGATCACCGCAGGCTGGCCATGCACCTCCACCTTGGCGGGGACGATCCTCTTCCGGTACCACTCCTCATCCCGTATCGCCTTCACCGCCTTCTGATGGCTCCACAGGCCCATCCTGTCCATATCCTCGCGCGAGTAATCGTATCTCTGGGCGATCGCCTCAGCGGACAGGCCCATGCTCAGAATCTCGGCCCCTCCCCTCCTCGCTACCTCGGGATGAAATGACACTGGCAGACCAGCCTTCATCGCTGCCTGGACCTGCGAGCCCATGGCATAGTGGCTCATGTTCTCCACGCCACAGGCGATGAAGATATCACCACAACCCGTCATGATCGCCTGTGCCTGCGAGTTGATCGCCTGGAGTCCTGCATTGCAGTAACGGTCAATCGTCCATCCACAGACCTCGTCCGGAAGTCCTGACGCCAGCACGGCGAATCTGCCGATGTTCCCGCCCTGCTCACCGATTTGCATGGAGCATCCGCAGGCTACGTCCTCGATCCACAGGGGGTCGAATTCTGGACACTTGTCCTTCACCCGCGCCATGAGACCCTCTACCGCCTGGGCGACGAGCATCTGCCCCGAGACGTTCATATAGGCCCCGGCCTTCTCCATGCCCTTCCAACCCGACTTGCCGGCTGGAAGCCGGACCCCCTCCACGACAACAGCTTCTCTCAGTTCCTTCAAACTTCTCCCTCCTCACATTCAGTCCCGCCATACCATGGCATCGGCATCCCAGGCCTTTCGCACCCCCTGCTTTCTCTGACCGGTGCAAGGCTCCGGCATCGCTCGCAGCGGGCTCTCCCATTATAACATATAATATCCTCTTCCCCGCTTCGATATTGCCGAAGGGGTCAAGTCGCCCTGGGTGGGCCCATTCCGCTCACCCGTTGACAACGGGTGGAAGACACGCCTAGACTCGACCTGAACATGGATGCGCACGAGAGCGCCGTTGCGAGGCTCAAAACAGCGCTCATCTCTCACATCGGTGAGCCAAACGTGGATGACCTGGCCAAGGTTCTGGCGTGTGCCGCTGAAACAGGGCGCGTTGCCTATGAGGAAGTGGAACAAGTCGTCGGCGCCGACCCTGAAGACGCTTTGTTGCTGGCATTCCAGCAGCGGCTGCTTGTACCCGTCAAGTCGGTCAAGCACACACTCGAGTGGGACCACGCGGTGGAGCTTCCGAGACCGGGTGACACCTACAAGATGCCCAATGTGGTGAGACACCTGGTGAAGCACGCTACCGAGATTGGTCAATGGGACGCCCAACGCGCTGTCGCCGAGACCTTCAGAGAGATGGGCGAACCGGCGTTCGAGGTGATGCCCGCCCTGGTGACGGAGTTAAGCGGGGCAGCGACGCACCGCACCGTGAGCGCTGAGCTGGTCGTCCAGGCGTGTCGGCGCCTCGGTATGGAGGAGAGAGTGGACTCACTGATAGCCGGGCTGAAGGCCGCAGGCGTGATGAGTCCCAAGCTCAGCTCACTCGCAGAGATCGCGAGAGCCGGTATGCCACTGTACGAACTCAATCCCTCCGTGTTCGGGCCCACAGGAGATGCGTCAGGTTCGGGGCAAAGCTAGCGCGCCTGCCGTCACCCCATCGCCTCCGCCGGCCTACCCTGCCCAGTTTGACAGCAAGCCTAGCTCCTATGGTAATCTGGTACTCAGCCGGCCGCTCATGTCGGCCCGGGGTCGACGACGACATGTTCGAAGAAGAGAGTCTTGTCCTCGCTGCGTTGCTACACGACATAGGTATATTCTGGCAACTCACCTGCCAGCTTCCTGAAGACGAGAACCAGGACCACTCCGTCCTCTCCAGCAGATTCGTTCAGGACCACTTCGGCGACAGATACGGCCAGGCCGCTTCCATAGCCGCTGCGCACCATCAACCTGACGATTACCTCAGCAAGTTGCTTCGGCTGGCAATCCTTCTATCCTCCGGGGCAACGGACACAGGAGAAACTGACCCGAGCTGCGTACAGCTCCAGTCCGTCTTCTCGAGCCTGGGTGGCGGCAGCAGCCCCCGCTACTTTCCCCTCAAGCCCCTCGACATACATAGAGACCTCATTCTCCCGAAGCCAGACCGCGACGTCGATCCCCAGAGGTCCTACTCCGAACTGTGGGAAGGTTTCGTGCAAGAGATGGAAGCGGTGGCGCGACTGCACAGTGCGGACTTCCCAGCACTGGTCAACACCCTCTACCACGTCCTCTGCAAGCACACGTGGTGCATACCCGCCACGCGCCGGGGTGGCATTTCCGATGTCTCGCTCTTTGACCATCTACGCACCGCGTGTGCCGTTGCCCTTGGGCTGTGGCGTTCTGGCATCTCGGAGACAGAAGTGGACGTGCTGCTTGGCGGCAAGCCCAGTGCGGCAGCGAGTGGGCCCTTTCTATCACTGATAGCTGGCGACATCTGTGGGGTACAGCATTTCGTGTACGCACCGGGCTCTAGCGCCATTGCCAGTCGATTACGCGGGCGCTCCATCTACGTGGAACTCCTCACCGAGGCCGCCGCGCTACTACTGCTGCGCCAGCTACACCTCTACGAAGCCAATCTGCTCTATATCGATGGGGGCCGCTTCTTGGTGCTATCCCACTGGATTGATGCTGATACACTGAAGACGTTTCGCCGCAGCATCTCACAGGCGCTGCTGAAACACCACCGGAGCGAGCTCGATCTCGCCCTCGTAGCTGAGGGGCTTCGCCCCGTGGACTTTGACGACTTCCCCGCAGCATGGGCCCGGGTGGAGAAGCAGGTAGCGCAGGCAAAAAGACGTCAATTCGGCGACCTTCCAGCACGGCAACTCCACGAGGAGCTGTTCGGCCTGCAAGGCGGAGGGACAGCCTTGGGTGTATGCACCGTGTGCGGCGCCGATGGCGCGCGGTGGAATACATCCGAGGGAGACGAGCGAGAATGCGACCTGTGCCGTTCTCTGAACGAGCTGGGACAGCAGTTCGAACGGGCCAACTACCTACTCATGTACCCCCTGGAGAAGATACGCCCAGGAACCCATGTTCACGGCTGGCAGAACCTGTTCTTCTTCGGGCTCGGCTTCGCGGTGCAGCTTCTGGAGAACGTGCATGAGACTGACCTGACCGCGATCGCTCTTGGGGGCACTGTACTTCGGCTAGGCTCCACCGACTTCTTGACAGCCGACATCGCCAGGGCCATTAGAACGGCGAAGAATCCACCGTCGCTTGGTTTTCGTTTCGTGCCCCAGGTGTTACCGTGGGAGAAGGATGGCACGGGAGAAGTAGCGGACTTGGCTACCATGGCGGAGGCCTCGAAAGGGGCATCCCTTGTGGGGGTCTTGCGGATGGATGTGGACGACCTGGGGTGGCTTCTACGATGCGGACTCGGCGAAGACGCCAGCCTGTCGAGGTTCTGCTCAATGAGTTTCTTGCTGTACCTTTTCTTCCGCGGTTGCCTCAGCAGCGTGTGCGCCGCCAGGAATCCCCGCGAAGGCAATGGTACGGTCTGCCCCATCTACGCTGGTGGCGATGACCTCTTTGTCATCGGAAGTTGGAGCGATATACCCGACCTTGCCTGGAGTATCCACAGGGACTTCTCTGATTTTGCCTGCTGCAACCCGTTGGTCCACATATCGGGTGGCACGTCAGCCAGCGATCCCCACATGTCTCTATTCCAACTGTCCGAGGCAGCAAGGGAGTCGCTGGAATGTGGCGCCAAGAAGGAATCGGGGAAGAACGCCTTTGACTTCCTCGGCCAGACACTCGGCTGGTCGCAGTTTCAAAGGGTGATTGAATGGCGCGACGTGTTGCAGCGCGCAGTAGCGACTGGCGAACAGGCGGAGAAGGGCAAGGCACCGCCGGCCCTGCTGCATCTCTTGATGGAACTCCATCAGTGCTACGTGAACACCCAGCAGGCGAACGCCGACCGTCCACACGGAGCCGCGCTGCACTACGGCCCGTGGATGTGGCACGCCGCTTACCATATGTCCCAGATGATGGAGCGCGCGGAAGGCCGAGCACGGAACGAACTGACGAGAATTCGGGAAGCCCTCACTGACGTAACGCAACTATCGCTTGCTTTACCCGAGCTGGCACTGGCTGCCCGATGGCTGGAACTCCTTACCCGTACGGAGAAGCAATGACACAGGCGCAAGGTTCTTCAGCGGAGCCGCTGCCGGGGAAGCACCTGGTATCTCCAGAGGAGATTCGCAGGATCATTGTTGATGGAGACGCCGAGATACTGGTGAACTCTGCCGAGCGCATGGGCAGAAGACTCAAAGAAGGAAACGTAGCGAGGCATCAAATGCTGGGTGTCTACGGCGATATCTGGCGGATCGAAATGGCCTGGCCCGCCAGTCCGGCCGAAGCACAGCGTGGACTACGCATATTGAAGCCAAAGCTGGCGTCCCTGGGAAAGAGAGCGAAGGAAACGGCTGATGGAGAGGAGACGCTTCCCGTCGAGGAACTTGAAGTGGTGATGTGCCAGGCAGTTGACGTGGTGCTCGAGCAGGCCGATGAAGTGGAGGAACAGGACACAACTCGGCGACAGGCGTTCGAGCGGTTGGTGAGTTTCTTCGAGGCGACTCTCGCCTATCACCGCCACCATGGAGGGCGAGACTAGAGGGATGTCATGACAAGAGCCGAGCGAAGCATACAGTTGCAGGGCCGCATATTTGTCACCGGCGGCATAGAGGTGGTGACGGGTCTTCACATTGGGGGGTCACGGACGGCGCTGGCCATCGCTGGTGTGCAGAACCCGGTGGTGCGTGACGCCGTTACCCAGCGCCCGTACATACCGGGCTCTTCGCTGAAGGGCAAGTTGCGCTCCTTGCTGGAGAAGCACTACAGCAAGTCACAGCAATGGCTGCAACACGGAGTGCGTATTCACGTCTGCTACAGATTCGACGATAAGGGCGACAAAGTGCCCGACGAAGAAGCCTACGCCAAGTGCGAGGTCTGTCCCATCTTTGGAACGCCGGCGCAGTTTGGCGTGATGCCAACGCGCCTCACAGTGCGCGATGTGCCGCTCGACGAGGATAGCGCTCGTAGGCTGGCCAGAACAAGGTCCGAACTGCCGTTCAGCGAGGTCAAGTGGGAAACCGCTCTCGACCGGGTCACCGCTGCTGCGACGCCGCGCCAGATCGAGCGAGTGCCTGCTGGCACTGTCTTCGCCCCCCTGGAGTTGGTCTACCATGTGTACGAAGCAGCCGACGTGGAGCGCTTCCTGCATGTACTGGATGCCATGCAGCTTCTGGAGGATGACTATCTGGGCGGCCTCGGCTCCCGAGGCAGCGGCAAGATCGCCTTCCGCAACCTTGCCCTCACCGTTCGTACTAGGGAGCGGTATACGGAGGAAGCCGCCTTCGACCAAACGCCATCACTAACAGCACTGGTGGCCAGGGCAGAGGAGGTATTGAAGTGGCTGGAGGAGACCTTGGCATCTTGAGGATTGCTCATGGCAGAGATGTGGCTGTATAAGCTGAGACCACTGTCTCCCTTCCACTTCGGTGAACCAAGTGTGCGCATTGGTTCCACCGATGGGGTGTTTCACTCCGATTCCCTTTTTGGCGCGCTGGCCACGGGCATCAGAATGTGGCACGGAGCGGAGGTGCTCGGTGAGATTCTGTCTCGATTCCAGGAGCGACCACCGTTTAGAGTAGCCTCCCTTTTCCCCTATGCCGGTGACGTCCTGTTCTTCCCCATGCCCATGCTGCCCCTCGAGCGAGAAGCAGAAGACGCACACGGCATCCGGCTGAAGAATGTCCGCTTCGTCTCACGGGGCATTCTGGAAGCTCTCTTGCATCGGCAATCACTCGATGGCCACCTGAGCAGCGACAACCTGTACCAAGGCGGAATCGTGTGGTCTACCCGCGAGGAGCGCGCCTTGTTGCCATTGCCGCCGCACCGACGAGAAGGAGTGTTCTGGCACCGCCAGGTGGTATCCACATTGTCCATCGACCGTATGGTTGCTGCTTCGCACGTCTATCGCACGGGACTTGTCAGTTTCTCCCCCGATTGCGGCCTGTATTTCCTCGTCGAGATTGAAGACCACAGCTCAAAGGCGATGGTGGAAAACGCGCTGGATTACCTGTCACAAGCCGGGCTGGGCGGCCGGAGAAGTGCTGGCCATGGGCAGTTCTCCATTGACTCTGCGGCTCCGTTTGCCCCGTTCTGGCCTACCAGCGGGGACCTTTTTATCACCCTCTCGCTCTACCATCCCACGCTCGAGGAACTTGAGAACGGCGTTTTGACGGGCCGGGCTGCCTACCAACTCCGGCGGAGGGACGGATGGGTGAGCTCTCCCGAGCGAGCGGGCCAGCGACGCAAGTCAACCTGCTTCATCGGCGAGGGGTCTGTGCTTCGCTCCCTGGCCAAAGCGAGCTATGGTGAACTGGTAGATGTCACCCCACAATCGGCAGTCGAGATGCACCCCGTCTACCGCTACGGGTACGCCTTCCCCATCGGCGTGCAAGCAGAAGGGCCTTCCAATGAGCCGTGAGCTGCACATCACGTATCGCCTGACTCTCGAAGCCCTGTCTCCGCTTCACATAGGCGCCGGCAAACCTGACCTCGTTCTAGACTACGATTTCGTTGTCGAAGGGAATCGGGCAGTGGTGGTAGACCTGGATCGCGTGCTCCAAGACGCAGATGACGAGACGCTGCAGTGCGCTTCAGGGGACCCGAAGCTCAGCCTGCTTCTCGGCCCAGAGCATGCGCAACGATACAAAGCCTACGAGGTAAATGTCGGCAAGGGCCGCCCCCACCGCATCCGCCCGCACATCAAGGATGTCTTTTGCCAGGTCTACATCCCGGGAAGCTCACTCAAGGGGGCATTGCGCACCGCCTTGGCCTGGTCCGCCCACCACGGCGCCCTCACCCTTGGCGGGCTCGGCAGCCGCAATGACCCGAGAAAGGCCGATGATTCGCTGGAGGCCGCGCTGTTTGACTACGACTCAACGGATAGCCACCGCGATCTCCTTCGTGTCTTGCGCCTGGCCGACGCGCACCCGCACGATGGCATCACGCCCGTAGCACTGCCGGTCAGTATCTTCTCTCTTCGCGGACAACCGCCTTCTCTCCAGCCAAAAGGGGACGCAGTATTCGTGGAGGCGATCCCAAGAGGAACGACCGTGGAGACCACTCTCACGCTCGATAGATACGCCCTCCGGCCAGAGCGCAGAGTGCGTGGAATGCAGCACTCCCGAAAGCGACATTTCTTCGACCAGCTTGTCGACCGCTGCCGTAGCTACTCCGGCCAGCTGCTCAAGCTCGAACTGGATTTCTACAGCGATTGCGCCGTCTGGAAGTTGCAGGGTTTCTACGAGGCCCTGGCTAGAAGACAAGCCTCGTTGCAGCCTGACGAATTCCTTCTCCCCTTAGGCTGGGGCACCGGGTGGCTGGGCAAAACCCTGGGCACCAAGCTGACCAGCGGGGAGGTGAAGACAGTAGCCGAGGCCTACGGACTCGAGAAGTGGCGTGGCCCCCTGTTCCCCGACGTGTTCCCCAAGACCAGACATCTTGTCGGCGACATGGTAGCATCGGAGCCGCTGGGCTGGGTGAAGATAGGCCTCGAAAGCCTGGACATGGGCTAGGTCTATTGCGGGTGGGCCACAATACTCGCCCCTTGAAGGAACCCACTGACTTTCAAGAGGGAAGGCTGCGTCAGCGACCTTGCCTGCAGAGGAGGTGATGGAGAGAAGTGTTGTTGAGCGCCGTCATCTTGCTCCGGGCCCATGAGACAACCGTCTTGCCTTCATACCTGGGCAAGGCGGCACACGCGCTCTTCCTCCGGCTCGTCGCCAGCGCCGACGCCGAAGCGGGGGCGAGACTGCACGATGACAGCGGCCTCAAACCATTCACCGTGTCGGACCTCATGGGCCTGCCCCGCACGCGAGGAGGTGTCCGTACCACAGCGGGGCAGACCTGTTTCTTGAGGTTCACGGGCTACGACGATGCCTTCTCTCGCCTGCTGCTTGAGCAAGTCCTGCCACGGTTGCCTGCGGATGTTGAACTGGAGAACAGCCCCTTTTCTGTTGAGGGTGTATTCCTGGAAAGAGGCGCTCACCCTCTGAGCGGACAGACCTCATATGAAGAACTCACTGAGCAGTGTTTGCTCGGGACGAAGTGCGCTCCCAGCAGGGTGAAGCTCTTTTTCGCCTCACCGACCACCTTCAGGTCAGGGGGCAAGAATGTTCCCTTGCCGCTGCCAGGACTGGTATTCGGCAGCCTGGCGGAACGATGGAACGCATTCTCATCGATTACCATCTCTCCACAGGTGAGGCAGTATGCCGAGGAGCGTCTTGCCATAGCTCAATGTCACGTGCGTACGCGCACGGTCGACATTGCCGGCGGCAAGCAAGTCGGCTTTGTCGGGTCCTGCACTTACGCCGCCCTGAGACCCGACACCTACTGGCTCGGGGTCGTCCGGCTGCTCGCGGCATTTGCCTTCTACGCGGGCGTTGGCTACAAGACAACCATGGGATTCGGGCAAACATACCAGCACTACTTCCCCGCAGAACGCTCTCATCCCGCGGACACCTCGCATACCTAGCATCATGATTGACAGCAGTGCCCGCACGTTGCGACGATCGTCTGCTGCTGGATACGCCCCTTGCCAAAGCAAGGCGAAAGTGATAGCATTCTGTTATTCAAAGACCCTGGGGGTGGGCGAATACCGCCAGCGGTCGGGCAATGGAGAGCATCGTCTCACCATATTCAATGTCAGTAACCGGGATGACCTTCCGTTCATGAGACTGCTAAGACGATACTGCAGGATGACGTGAGACGGTTGGGCTTCGGCTCAGTTTTACGACCACGGGCTCGTAGCTCAGCGGCAGAGCGATCGGCTCATAACCGATTGGTCGTAGGTTCGAACCCTACCGAGCCCACCAGAACTTTCACCCCCTGACTAGTCAGGGGGTTTTTTGTCGCTTTTGTTGACAGGCTCTCCACTCCAAACTAGAATGACGCCAGAGGACATGACGTGAGCAAGGGAAGGCAGTTGTATGAACTCCAGGAGGCCGATCTGGAAATCGAGGCCAAGCGAGAGGCACTTGCTCACATCGAGTCTCGGCTGGGAGAGAGCCAGGTTGTCGATGAGGCCCGTGCCAGGCTTGCCAGCGAGAAGAAGCGCCTCGACGAGCTAAGCGCAAGCCAGCACGAGGGTGAATGGATTGTCGATGACCTGCGTACCAAGGTTGCCACACTGGAGGACAGACTCTATGGTGGCTCCGTGAACAACCCCAAAGAACTGGCAAGCATCCAGGAGCAGGTGGAGCACCTGAAGAAGCGCGGCAGGGAGGAAGAGGACAAAGTGCTCGACATAATGACAGAAGTGGAAGCCTCAAAGGAGACTGTGGCGGTCACTGGTCGAGAGGTGGACACGCTCGAGAAGGAATGGCAACAGGAACAGGCCGATCTTTCCCGGGAGCGGGACGAAGTGACTGCGGCCCTGGCCACCCTTGAGCAGAGGAGACAAGACCTGGTGTCACGGGTCGACGCGGCAAGCCTCAAGCTGTATGAGGAACTGCGCAGGAAGCGGCAGGGTAGGGCGGTAGCCAAGGTTGAGCAGGGCATGTGTCAGGGCTGCCGGATCGTCCTTCCCACCAGAGAGCTGCAGCGGGCACGGGGAGGTCAGGAGTTGGTCCAATGTGGCAGTTGTGAGAGGATTCTCTACGTGAGCTAGACCATGAGAACCATCGGCTATTTCAGACTGGTCGAGGAGACCGAAACTTCCCCATCGCTGGCGGAGCAGGAGAGTAGCTTCAACCGCTTCTGCCTGGAGCATGGATACCAGCCGACAAAGACCTTCGTCGAGGGTCAACTTACAAGTGAGCCTGGCCCCACTGAATACAAGCGTATGCTCAGCTACATCAGGAGAGATGGGCAGGAAGCTACCGTCGTAGTGCAGAGCCTCGACCACCTTCACCCCGATGTGCAGGAACGGATGTACCGTCTGATCGAGCTCGATGCCCTCGGAGCAGCGGTTCTCTCCATCGACGAGCAGCTCGCCGGCTCTCTCGAAGCTGTCCTGCAACTCTGGTCCACCCAACTCCAGCAAGAGAAGAAGGGAGTCGCAGTCAGTGACGCGATGAAGGTCAGAGCGGTCAGGGGAAAGGGCCTGGGCAAACCGCCCTACGGATACCGGCTTGGTCCCGACAAGAGACTGGAGATCGTCCCCGAAGAGGCTCCCACGGTGAGCCTCATCTATCGGCTCTACCTCGACAAGAACATGGGGGTGCGCCTCATTGCTCGCTACTTGAATGAGCAGGGTATCACCACGAGAAGAGGCGGGCTCTGGAGCATAGTCGGCATCCGCGATATCCTGCGCAATCGGGCGTACCTGGGCACGTCGTCTCGTTTCGGTTTCAGGGTGCCCGACAGCCATAAACCGATAGTCGACCATCAGACCTTCACCAAGGTACAGCAACGGCTTACCTCCAAGACCAGGCCGGCAGCACGTGGCGAGAGGTTGCCCTTCCTGCTGTCGGGACTGGCTCGCTGTGGCTACTGTGACAATAAGATGATCGGAGTGAACCGCAGCCAGACCTGGACAACGCTCAAGAAGGATGGGAAAAGGAAAGGGACCTACCGCTACTATCAGTGCCAGTCCAGAACCAACCAGAGCATGTGCCAGTACCATACCAAGAGAGCTGATGACCTGGAGCGTACCGTTCTCGATACACTGAGGAGTATTGCCAGTGTTGAAGCGCTGAAACAGTTGGCCGGCGAGCACGATACCAGTGGTGAAGTCTCAGCCAGGCCTCGCCTCGATAGCAGGTTGAAGGCTCTCGACCGCAAGTTCCGAGAGCTTCTCGACCACGCTGCGGAAGGCACCGTGTCCCTGGAAGACCTTCGCCGCACAGCCGGGGACCTTGTTTGGGAGAGGCGTCTTCTGGAGAGAAGAATCGCGCTTCTCCAGGCTGAAGCGAAGCAGCAGATAACCCTCCAGCAGCGCGGCGAACATGCGTGGGAGATGTTGCAGGAGCTTCAACAGCGGTGGGACAGTATGACCCCCTTGCAGAGAAAGGCGCTCCTGCAACACCTCATCGACCGAATCATGGTCTACGACGACCACGTAGAAACCAGGCTCAGGCTGTAGTTGGCCTATGGCAAAACGTGTAACCATCTATACCGACGGCGGCGCTCAGCCCAACCCCGGGCCCGCCGGCACAGGCATCGTCATTCTCGATGAATCAGGAGCAGTGATATTCGAGGCGTCGCATAGCATTGGCCACGCTACCAACAACCAGGCGGAATACAAGGCTGTCATCACGGGTCTTCAGGAGGCAGCCAGGCTCCAGGCAGAGCACGTTCAACTCAGGTCCGATTCGGAACTCCTCGTAAGGCAGCTCAACGGCGAGTACCGGGTAAGGAATCCGGGGCTCAAGCCGCTCTTTGAGCAAACCCAGCATCTGATGAGAGCATTTCGATCCTGCCGCGTGGACCACATCCCAAGAGAGCAAAACAAGGCAGCGGATGCACTGAGCCGCAAAGCGCTGCGGCAGCGATAGCGGTCGACCACAGGGAGGCGAGGAATACGCGACCAGTTCATCGTCTGCCCGGACGGGCATCGCAACGCCATCATCAGTAGCCTGGCTGTCGTCATCGGAGCCAAGCAAGAGGGCATGGACGTCGCCTGAAGCACCAGTGCTTCGTTTGACATAAGCCCGTCCGAATAGTAAACTTGATATCCGGCCAGGTGAACCGGGTGACCGCTCCGATTACAATCGGGGAGGAAAGTCCGAGCTCCACCGGGTAGGGGGCTGGGTAACGCCCAGGCCCTGGCGATGCAAATCGCCAGGGACGGAAAGTGCCACAGAAACATACCGGCCGCGACGAGCGGCCAAGGGTGAAATGGCGAGGCAAGAGCTCACCGCTCCGATGGCGACATCGGAGGCAGGGCAAACCCCCCTCGGAGCAAGACCGAATAGCGGGGAAGAGGACGCCCGGCCTCGTTAGAACCCCCGGGTAGGTCGCTTGACCCTGATGGCAACATCAGGGCTAGATAGATGGTCACCGCCCCGACGCTGTCGGGGAACAGAACTCGGCTTACAGGTTTACTTGGCCGGTTGTTCGTATGTGCCGTGGCGAATCAGATGTATTCAACCTCTCTTGATGAGTATCTGGGAACGAAATTCGTAGGCCAGAAGACACTTTACTATCCAGTCACGTCGTCCACCCAGGACGTGGCGAAGCAAGCGGTGAGGGACGGTGCACTGGAAGGCACCATCGTCATAGCTGACCATCAGACCGCTGGCCGCGGACGCCTCGGCCGCAAGTGGATATCGTCGCCCGAGGATAGCATTCTTGTCTCCATTATCCTCTATCCCGAGATCGAACAGCTTCGCCTGTTGAACATGATTGCAGCCCTCGCCGTTGCCCAGAGCATTGAGAAGCTTACCGACCTCAAGCCGGTTTTGAAATGGCCTAACGATGTGCTCATCGAGGGCAAGAAGGTGAGCGGAGCGCTCATCGAGAGCGATGTCCGCGGAGACGAAGCCGGGTCCGCTATCGTGGGCATTGGCCTCAATGTCAATCTCGACCCTTCGTCAATGGCCGAGATCTCTCAGACGGCCACCAGCATCAGAGAGATGGCCGGCCACGAGGTCTCCCGCCTCGACGCGCTCCAGTTGCTGCTCCGTGAGTTCGAAGAGCTTTGCCTCGCACTGCATCACGGCGAGCCAATTCACCAGGAATGGCGGCGACGACTTGATACTTTGGGGAAAGAGGTGGCAGTCAAGAGAGGCAATGAGGTGTGGGAAGGGCGCGCCGAATCGGTCGACAAAGAGGGAAATCTCCTGCTGCGCTGCCCGGACGGGAGGCTGCTGACCGTCATAGCCGGCGAGGTCACTCTCAGAAAGGGCAATCCTTAGGCCAGCAGGCCATCCCTCTCGAGTTTCTCGGCGACGTCTGCCAGACTCAACTCCTCCAATCTGGCCCTTGTTTGAAGACCGCTAGCCACATCCCAGCCACGGATCCCGTAGTACTCGTCCTTCATCTTCTCGAATTGCCCGGGGTCGACGACCATCCCTTTTCTCTCGAACACCTCGCCGTCTTTGCCGGGGACGATGCAATTCGGGTTGCCAAAGTCGCCCTTCAGAGGCACGTTGAAATTGAATTCCTCCAGCGAATCGAAATCCCTTCCTCTGTGTCCCTCCCTGGCGTGAATGGCCCGCTGCAGGTTGAAGGCCCTCTCCCCAATCTTGTAGAGCCCCTCCTCGCCCACATCCCTGCCCGTTACCGCCGCATAGACCTGACTTTCCAGCGTAGGGTCGCCAACGTGGTCTTCAGAGAGACAGCTGTGTAGAACCGGCCAACTGAAATCACACAGAATGAGACACTCCTTGGCATACTGACGGTCCTGAATCCTGGACGCGGCCAGTGCCTTCCCTCCGTACGTGGAGAAGTCGGCAGCTATCTCGCCTCCCCAGAACCGCTTGGCTATGCCCCGCATAACTTCAGAGCTAATGTAGGTGTCACCCATGCCCATTTGCCCAGCAGCCCACATCATGGCCAGTCCACTGATCTCATGAAGCTGCTGTATGGGCAGTCTCGGTTCCATGGCCCAGAAGAGACCGGTTGTGATGTAGAGCCTCGGCCCGTAGATAGGGTTGGAGTCTGTCCGTGTAATGTAGTCTGTCAGCAATGCCTGCGCTTCGCTCCCCAGGGATGCCGCCGCCCTGTGCGTGCCTTCGGCCAGCACATCGCCAAATCCTTCACGGCGGGATACCCTGTGCAGCAGTGTCTCGATGAATTCTCTGCTCCCGAGCCTGGAAAGGGGCAGGCCGGTTTGCTCCTCTGTCAGCAGCTTCGCCTGATAGCATCGGGAGAGCCACATGATCATGGTCTCCGTGGCACGGGTGTCCAGCCCATAGTCATCGCAGAGCTTGTTCGCCTCAAAGGGGACCTCGTTGAGCTCGCCATAGTAGCGCTGAGCCCGAACCTGATAGAAGAGACCCGCCTGACACTGGAACTTCCCCGTCATGCCGCTCGCCGACGTGTAGTTCGCCCGCATGCAACCGTTGATGCAGCCAAAGCAAACATCCCTCTTGAGCTTGTCCGGGTGTGGCACTGCAGGTATGACAGCCGAGAACTCACCGCTTCTATTTCTGAACTCCCGATGCAGCCGCTCCCTCAGCTTGCCCGCCCTGTCCGCGTCGGCTAACCTGATCCTTCTCTTGGCCCCTCTTACCGCGACCGCCTTCAGGTTCTTCGAGCCCATCACCGCCGCCAAACCGCTGGAGCCAGTGGCATCGTTATCGGCCAAAAGGGTGGCGAAGTTCACCATGCTCTCACCGGCCGGGCCTATGGTCACTACCCGAACGGATTTGCCCAGCTCCTGCTTCAGCTTCTCACGGCAATGGATGGCCCCCTGGCCGGCAAGGTGGCTCGCATCCCTTACCTCCACATTGTCGTCTTCAATCCGCAGGTAAACGGGGCCGTCCGCCTTGCCGCTAATCACGAGACCATCGTAGCCGGCGAACTTGAGTTCAGCGCCCCACGAGCCACCCAGATTGCAGTAGGAGAACCTGTCGTTAACGGGGCATTTCCCGCACACCTGCCACCGGGAACCGGCGAAACCGGGGACGCCGGCAATGGGGCCTGTCATGAAGACAAGCACACTTTCCGGGTCGAAAGGCCCGGCGCTCGGAGGCACTTCGTCCCAGTAGATCTTCACCGCTATGCCCCTCCCTCCGAGGAAGAGATCTGCATAGAGAGCGGTCGGGACTGTGCTCACATCCCCACTTGAGAGGTCCACGCGTAGAATGCTACCAGCGTATCCGGCTCGGTCGGTCATTCTCCCTCCGCAAAGCCAGGCCCTCGGCAATGCTCACAAAGAGTGAGGGGCAGACCGAATACAGCCCGCCCCCTCCCGACCAGAATCGCGGCTTACTTCTTCTTTGGCATGAAGGCACTGAGCATGTCCAGAGGGATGGGGAATACCAGCGTTTGCGTCTTCTCGGTGGCAATCTCAGTGAGGGTCTGCAGGTAGCGCAATTGCAGCGTCGTCGGCTCAGCGCCGATGATCGCGCCAGCCTCAGCCAGCTTCACCGAAGCCTGCAGCTCACCCTCAGCATGGATGATCTTGGCCCTCCTCTCCCTCTCCGCCTCAGCCTGGGCCGCCATGGCCCGCTGCATCGGTTGGGGAAGCTCCACGTCCTTGACCTCGACCACGCTCACCTTGATCCCCCACGGCTCCGTTTGTTCATCTATGATCTTCTGAAGCTGCTCGTTTATCTTGTCGCGGTGCGCCAGCAGATCGTCAAGCTCCGACTGGCCGAGCACGCTTCTCAGCGTGGTCTGCGCGATCTGATAGGTGGCCAGCCTGTAGTCATACACCTCGATCACTGCCTGCTCCGGGTGCATCACCCGGAAGTAGACCACCGCATTCACCTTGAGGGTGACGTTGTCCCTGGTGATCGCCTCCTGCGAGGGGACATCCATGGTCACCACGCGAGTATCCACCTTACGCATGCGGTCGATGAAGGGTATGATGATGCGCAGCCCCGGCTTCCTTGTGCTCTGCAGTCGCCCCAGCCGAAACACAACGCCCGACTCGTACTGATATATGACCTTTATCGCCGACGTGAGCAGGAAAAGCACCAGTATGGCTATTACGACATACACTATGACATCGCCCATCTTAATCTCCTTCCGTCTTCTTCCTCGTTACCCGAAGTCTCAATCCTTCCACCTTGGTTATGAGCACCTCCTCTCCTGGCTCGACCCTACCCTCGTCCAGCGTCGCCTCCCACAGTTCACCATGAACGAACACCCTGCCTTTTGGGTCAAGTGGTGTTCTTGCCAGCGCTACCGTACCCACCATTGCATCGACACCGGTCTGCTGCCGTGTTCGATGCGTGCGCAGTACCGCCGCAATGACGAAGACGAAGAAGGCAGCGACAACGATGACTACCCCGGCGATCAGACCCGGGTTGATGCGAAACAGCGGATCGGTCATCAAGATCATCGAGCCGATGGTCAACGAAGCTATGCCTCCCA
>Ga0209164_1000728_pt1 | contig 60259 bp, 54 predicted proteins | sample MTBNYHSulfiMetaG_FD_187458 | JGI IMG/M metagenome (GOLD analysis project Ga0209164, IMG submission 187458) | Enrichment culture microbial communities from rom New York Harbor, USA that are MTBE-degrading - MTBE-NYH (New York Harbor Sulfidogenic)... | ecosystem: Environmental > Aquatic > Marine >... | reverse complement strand
GGCTTAGAGCTTTTTTTCATCGCTCTGAAATCCTGAATATCTCGTAAATCTATCTGCCGTCACGTTTTATCCGATGTTAGCGACACAATACATCTGCTCGTACTCTACACCAAATAAAGCAAGTACCTTCCGATTCACCTCCCCTATATTCATCACCTCAAGTCGTTCCCTGCCATATTCATCGTAGAGAATGGTGATACCTTCGAAGATCTGAAAGGTCCGCCGTATCGTCGGCTTCTTCGTTGGTTTCCCTTTCTGATCAGGCAGTGTCTCATCCAATTTCTCTAACGCCTTCCTGAGTTTTTTTTCAGCAATCGCATACACAAGCAATGCAAGACCCATGATCATCACCATCGCTTGTATCCGCCGTTCGGTTTTCAGGAACACGGCATGGGTGAAAAACAACGGGTCTTTCAGGAATCGGAAGCCGTGTTCCACCTGTTGTTGATCCTTATACCCCTGCAGTGCACCTTCATCGGAGAGTTTTCCTGAATCTAGTTCATTGGTCGCTACGATGAACCTCCCGCGGCCCTGTTGGTGATGGGATACAGCTTTATCATCCTCTGTGATGGTTGCCGTTATCTGGTAAACTGTTCTGGTATCGCCGGTTTTCGGTCTTCCTTTTCCACCTTGTTTCTTCCGTTGTTTCTCTACAGCATGAACATCTTGGATGCAATGGTATTTCCATTTCTTTGCAAGTTTCTGTAACGCTGAAAGCCCGTCCTCACGACATCGAAACTCTTGATTGGAGAGATGCCATAGCGTGTTTTCAATCTGTTCTTTTTCTTTTTGGATGCTCTTATCCAAAGTTTTCTTCTCCCGATTGTATGCCTGCTGGGAGAACACAACGACCCAACGTTGCACAACCCCTGCGTACGTCATCATGGTACTCTGCAGAGAATACCCTTCCATGGAGGTTGCTTTCATATCCTGCTGATGTGCATGCTGAAGGGTTTCCTGTGCCAGGAGCAAGGTTTCAGGAACTCTGGTTAACCAGAGGGTCTCTGACGGAAGCGCTTTGAGATTCAGTTCTGTGTAGAATGCACTATCCCATACCCAGATTTGATCCTTCCCCCAGGTCTCCATAAGCATCGTTCCATAGGTCTGGAACAAGTCTCGGAAATGATTTTTATCTGAGGTGTTCCCACTGAGTGTTTGGACAAACGCAGGGATACCTCCGCAGGTCACCAGGGAGACAACAAATTGTTTCAGATCCATGCGATGATCCTTCGGATAACCATGTGTGATCCGTATCGGGATCTCCTCATCGTCATGTTCGTAGCTGCCATGAACGCTCATGCTGGTGGTGTCGCTATGAAAAAACCGGTCACCCTGAGCATACCTTTGAGCAGTGGATGCCACCGACATGAAAATCTCTTCCAACCCTGCGGCTGATAGTTTATCCAATGTCCACCCGAGAACATCATCATTGAAATCCTCTGCAACAAGCGTGGGGCTGATGAGCAGTTCAACAGGTTTGTTTTTCAAAAACTCTGGGAACAGATATAATGGTCTGTCGACAAATCCTAATGCGTTGAGGATCATGGCGACAACCGCTTGTCTGCAGGTGACGTTCTGCCGGGGATCAACTCCGATGATACGGTCGATTTCTTCTGCAACTTTTATTTCTTTACAAACCCCTGCTACTATCCCAAGATGGTCAACATTTTTGCTGATGTGCACCTTTCATCCCTAGAGGAGGGAAATAATTAGGGAAATTATAATACTATGTGCGGAATATGGGATATATCCTTATGAGAGTTTTTTTGTATTTTAATCCCCATGTATACAGGTTGTATTTTGCTATCCTGTGTATTGATTTAAATGTTTGGAAAAATTAAAAGTAAAACGATGCGCATCGCCTATCCCAACCGGAGCAGAGCTCTGGGGTATTCAACCCAGACGGGAATAAAGGAAGGGACACCAGGATACGGTTTACCGAGTAATTTTATTCCAAGGGGCACAATCCAATGACCAATTCCAACCCAATGCAGATGAAACACGCTGCCAAAACATTAACCAAAACTCCCCCACAAGAATCAAGCTACACGCCCGGAGGAATAATACTGGATATTCTATCTGCACCCAGTTATACGCACCCTCTGAAATTGAGAGTTCATAAAGGATCCACCCTCGAAATAAATAAAACTGAAGATATAACCACACACTCAAAAAAAGGAAGGGATGCCGGAGACCATCTCCATTTTTCACAACAGATTCGACTCTATTGATGAGGGGATCTCCCGATTGGTCATCTACAATATTTCTTTCTTTTCTTTCAACTGCTTGGTATCCAACCACAGTGGATAACGAACTGAGAACAAGAACTGCTATCGCACAAATACCTACCATTATCAGAGGTTTCTTAATCATATCTTTTCCTGCCCCGCAATATTATTGTATATCATTCTTCTTTATAAAAATACCCTCTGGTGGAAACCCAGCAACATGATTTTCCAATACATTTTTTGTTTTGCTGATTGACACAATATTGTCGGTCTAGAGAGAAGAATGGCAGAATACCTAGAAAGATATCATGAGGGGAAATATGAAGAAAACATGTTTTCTGCCAAACTCCCTTTCCTTTTCAAGTCCTTAATTCCTCCTCTCTGAGACCCAATTGTTCAAGATATGACGACCTGAACTCTGATAAATTTTTTCTTTTTTCCTCCTTTGATATTGCAGGTAAAAATCGGTACAACGTTTTTCTACTTATAAGTTTGGGATAACGTTAAAATAACATGAATTAAGGGAGTGGCACGAACGCAGTGGCACGGTTTACATGTTCACTATTGTAACAAATAAATTTAAGAATTTAATAAAAAAAATGGATGTGTTTACGAATATTGGACGAATCAATCAGAATTAGCACATTCAGTATTATTTTGTTCAATAAAAAGGTAAAAAGTCTTTTATATTCATAAGTAGTTATTTTCCTTGAGGAAACACTATGGGAAAGAAAATATTAGGTATGTTGGTATGTATTCTGGTCATCCTGACAACTGTTTCAACTGTGGCTGCTAAACAAGAAAGAACTGTTTACAAAAATTGTTATCTCGAAGTAGAAGCACAACGGGAAGGGCTTTATAGAATGATAAAATACGTCTTTCTTAGACCCAATGGTGATGATAGCGCGTTTGTCCTATGTTGGCTTATTCAATGGATGGGACCAGAATATGTTACCGTAAAAATTTACGATCAAAAAAACGGAAACGAACTATGGAACAATCAAAATCAAGAAGGTATATGGGCGTTCAGACTCTTTTTCTATACTGGTCTGTATACATGGTCTACTGAAAATGGACAAGACCTATTTAACCTTCAGGGTACCACCAAGGCCATCATTATCTTATACGAAGGGTAATACCTCCTCTTTTATTTCTTCTTTATTTACATCGATATTCGTAGGATTTATTCTAAAAAATTGTTTTTTCCACAAATATATAAACTATAATATTTTCATTAATTACGTTTTAGTTATAATCAACTTTCAAAGTAACACCGAGTATTTTATTCTTCATTAGTTACTTAATTAGTATTATATAGTGGATTATGAATTTATTATCATAGATTCATTATCTGGAGGTTTTCAGATGAATAAAAAAATACCATTAAAAAAATATATATCCTTTTTTCTTTTTTTTATTATTATCGGTGAAAGCGTCCTTTTCTTTACAACAAGTGCTCTTGCTTCAGACAAAATACCTAACCAAAATCTGCAAAATCCAATTAGTAATGATTGGTGGCCGATGTTCCGACATGATTCAACACATAGTGGCTTTACTACAGCAACAACACCAGAGGATAACAGTGTACTTTGGACATATCAAACAAATTTTTACATAACTTCGTCACCATCAATATCACATGGGCGCGTCTATATTGGTTCAGATGATTGGAATCTGTACTGTTTTGATATGGATAATGGATCTCTCCTATGGAACTACACAACGTCGGGTAAGATTTCGTCCTCTCCCGCAGTGATAAATGGAAAAGTATATGTTGGCTCAGATGACACAAAATTATATTGTTTGAATGCAATTAATGGGTCGCTTTTATGGAAGTATCATACAAATTCTCTTGTCCAATCCTCACCAACCGTTGTAGATGAGAAAGTATTTTTTGGTACACACGACGGTTCATTGTTTTGCCTTGATTCAGAAGATGGGTATCTTCTGTGGCGCTACCAAACAAATAGTGTTATATTAGCATCTCCTGCACTATCCGATAGAAAAGTATATTGTGGTACAACCAGCGGGAAAATCTTTTGTTTAAATGATACAACAGGATCCCCCATCTGGGTACGTACAATGAGTGAGGGCACATACTCCTCACCTGTCATACACTCAGGAAAAATGTTTTTTGGATCAAACGATTATAACGTCTATTGTTTAGATGCAAATGACGGCACAATTCTATGGAATTATACGACACTAGGGGAGGTTCATACATCTCCTGCTCTTGCATATGATTATGTGTACATCGGCACCTATAACGGACAGGTAATATGCCTACATAAAGACACTGGTGTTTTTCAATGGAGCTATCAAATAAATGGGGCTGTTGAATCCTCGCCTGCAATATCTGATGGGAAACTCTATTTTGGAACCGATCCATGCTGCGGTTTTTCAAGCTATTTTATTTGTTTAAACGCGCATACCGGAACCATACTATGGCAATATAATTTCAATACACAATTACACATGAAATCGTCTCCTGCCATAGCCGCAGGAAAAGTATTCGTTGGCTCAGCCGACGGTAAAGTCTATGCATTTGGCGACATCGAATACCTTGCTGATGCAAACGGCCCCTATTACCAAATCGTTAACTATTCAATTAATTTCACTGGTTCGGTGTATGGTGGCGAACCCGATTTTACCTGGTATTGGGATTTCGGTGATATGTCAACATCCACAGAGAGAAACCCAAGTCATGTGTACACCATCAGTGGGACATACAATGTAACCCTTGTTGTTACCGATAGTCATGGAACAATAGCAACCGATGAAACGATAGCATCTATCAAGCCACCTAATACCTCGCCAGATATACCCTTGATTGATGGTCCCGTATCAGGAAAACCAGAGACATCTTATTCATTTACAGTTGTTTCTTCAGACCCAGAAAACGATTTTATTTTCTATTATATTGATTGGGGGGATAACACGACAAGCGAGTGGACAGGACCATTTTTTTCTGGGGATCAAATCACATTGAACCATTCATGGTCAGACATTGGTACCTATTTTTTAAAAGCAAAAACAAAAGATAGGCATGGGGCAATAAGCAACTGGTCAACACCCCTTGAAATAACCATTATGGCGCCAAACCTTGAAATTGATGTACGTGGCGGTCTAGGTCTTACTATCACAATACGAAACATGGGTAATGGTCCAGCAACAAACATTTCGTGGAATATCACCTTTACCGGTAGTTTTGTTTTTCCCGCTTTTCGAACTGGTTTGATTTCGATAATTCCTGCCAATGATGTTGTACGCATACGAGTGTTTGTGGTTGGTTTCAGTAAATTCACCATTACCCTTTCAGCGATATGTGATGAAGAAATTTCTATTCAAAAGACTTCAGAAGCATCTCTATTCGGGTTCTTTGTATTTAGAGTTCAACAATAAAGATTTTCAATTTTTCAACATCGAGTATTTTAGCAACGTACAACAACAAAAAAGAGATGAAATTCAATCGAGATAAAGCATCGATGAATACATCCTCTCATGTTGTGGTTATACGGAAATAATAACAACATATCCTGCACAAAAACACTGACATGGAGTTTCATTTTTTAGTTAAGAGAAATTCCGTAATCAACGAAAATACAAATGCAATAAATAACAAGATAAGATATCCAAAAAATTCTAATTCAGTTCCCATAACAAAAAAACCGATAATTAGAATAATTACAAACGCCCATATTCCTGCAACTATAATATGCTTACTCTCCATATAAGACTCACCGTATCATTTTGTAACTATCACATCTATAAAAACATATCCTTCTAAGAAGACGCAGTGACACGGTTTTTCAAATATGGTTTATTTGTAAGTAACTCAAGGGATATCATAGGGTTCTTCTGCTGGATTCCAATCACGGTCAACCCATGGAATCGTAATATAAAAAGGATAACTAAAAATATATCTCCCTATCGTTAATGTCCCAAGTATTTTCTTTGGTCCAATACCAATCCAAGTATCCCAATAATTATCTACCCATCTATCTTTCCGAAGTATATACTGTATCAAACCCAAACTTGAAAAATATAGATAAAAATAATTTTCAAACCACCATCCAATCACACTGTAATTTCTGAAATTATTTTTTGTAATAGTATTTCTACCACCATTTTCACTTCTAACCCCCACAGGACAGTTATCAAAATCATTCCCATATACAACGTTACCACTACCCGGAGGATATAGCGATATTCCTACTTCACATCGTCTAAGTGTATTTCCTGAGATGGCTTGCAGGGTGTCATCGACAGTAATACCTGCCATCGAACAATCGGTTATGACGTTGCCTGTGATGTTCAAAACCTCCCAAAATCTATGTGTTGTACTAACTGTTGAGATTCCATAGCTACAATTGCTTATCTCATTATTAATAATGTAAATATTGTTACCAACATCACCAACGCCAATTCCTCTTCTCGGTGTATTACGAATAATGCAATCTGATACTGTAATGTTGTTACGTTCAATCTCGTTATAGAACTCTACCGTATCGTTTCCCACCATCACACAAGAATACGCGGTAAAATTTGACGCATAGGGGTTTTCAATTGTAAAATTCGAAACAATAACATGGTTTTCTTGGATATGAATGACTATTGCTGTACCATCGCCTTTAATGAAAGGCTTTCCGCTATCATTGCCGTCACCAAGTTCATGAGAAACACCCAGAAGTGTAATGTTATCTTTCACTATACAAATCCCTTGCTCAAAATATGTTCCACTGTACACCTCGATAGTGTCTCCAGGACTGGAATAATCCACTGCTTCCTTTATTGATGTAAAATCTGCATCCCCTGGCTCATCATCAACAGTGATGATAGTTTTATCACCGGTCTGTTCTGATTTTACAGAAGGAATAATACAGGTTCCCATGAACACGAGAATGATTCCAATCGCTAACCATTTCATAAATAGAGGTTTCTTATCCATACCTTTCCTACCCCGCAATATGATTTTATATCATCATTCTCCTTTATAAAAATATCCTCTGGTGGGAAAGCAGTGACACAGATTACAGAGGCACTATTGGTATTACGATATCAAGGGAGGTCATAGGGTTCTTGTACTGGATTCCAATCAATTTCAATATATCGAACAAACCATGATGCATGATCATAGACTACCTGTGCACGACCGAAAATAACTCGTAGATGCCGTGGTCGTCCCCAATAATTCATAGACCAGTGGTTATGATTGATTTCATCAAGTGGATCCCCATCTGGCCAATAGATATCAGGCTTTAGAAAAATAGTACGAAAATTCCATAAAAAATTATTTTTTAGAATAGTGTTAAAATTTGTTGTAATAACAACGATTCCAAGCCAATTTCGTTTTAGTTCATTGTGCACTATAGTAGTATATCCACTTCCCCAATCTAAAACAACGCAAATCGTATTATGAAAAAAAATATTCTCTTCTAATGTGTTTTTATATGTGAATTCATTCCAAATATAATTTAACAGATGTATTCCAACATTCGTATTCGTGATTATGAGATCTGATAGATTACAAAATGATGCAGCTAAGAGGGTGATCCCAACGCCATTTAAATAATCCCAATCGATTTCTGAACGTGAACTATTGCGTATTGTAAACCCACGAACCTGAACATAATTTGCTAATCGTATTAGAATAATCTCGGTATTACCATTTCCATCGATAACTGTTGTTTCTTTATTTTCTCCTATCAATGAAATCGATTTATTAATAACGAGTGTCTCAAAATATGGGGAACTGGATTCATAAACAAATACGGTATCACCATCGGAAGAAGCATTAATCGCATCCTGAATTTTGGAATAATTTCCAGGTCCACTCCCACCGACATATAACCAATACCCTCTTACGGATGGTTGAGATGGTTGTTCATTGTAATAGGCAAATGATGGATTTATATACGTCACTATCAATAGGAAAATGATCCCAGCAGCGAAACCTTTCCATATCATAGATATTCCCTGTGCCATGCTAATACATAACACGTGATACATGGTTGGTATAAATAATTTACCCATAATTAGTATAAAACAGAAAAAAATTCCTAATAATTCACTTCTTTTATTAGTGAAACCTCGATGATTTTACTTTAAAAACATAAGCTGAGAAACCAAAGGAACGCAGCGACACGGTTTTAAAAAAATAATATACTGGTTTTCGTGTGAAATTAAAAAAAAAAAGGGTTTCCTAGTATCCAAGTAGGTGTCGCAGGATCGGAAACGCGTTGGGGAATCGCTCGAAGAGGCTCCCAAAGAACAGGAGGAATTGGATATCAAGATTCTTTGGCGTCTTAAGAGTAACGTCGATCTCGCAGAAGTCAGTTGTATTTTCTGTGTTGACTACTGTGATTTTCCCTGTGAACTCTGCTGGTTTCTCAGAAGGTGCAACAACGGTGGCGGTTATGTTCACCCAGCTTCCCTTAGGAAGAGCGGTGCCAAAGTCAGGTACAAACGTCCAGGTTCCCCAAGCCGGCCAGCTGTCAACCTTCCAATTGAGGAGCGAACCAATCTCACCGATGTTCCCCACTTCGAATTTCCCGGTAACGGTAGCACCAGGTTGTACTTTATCCCAAGAGAGTGTCCCCCTGCAGCTTAAATCAGGTTTCGGTGGTGGTGATTCAACAGAAGTGATAACAAAAGCAAAGTCGATTGAATCTCCTGTTATTGGATCTATTATTGGAATCCATTGATTTGGATTGCCCCACACTGCTGCGTCCATGAAATGATCCTGTGTTGTTTTCCAACCCACTTCGATTGGGTAGAGAAATGGCATCTCGATAACCAACCAATAGATATTTCCATTCTCCTGCATAAATGGATCAGGAATGTCTTTTATATTAATTTGATAGTAATAGATGTGATCATGTAAAAAAAACTCACCATATGGTTCAAGCCAACCTTGATCTCCATTCCATGGACCAGCGATGATGAATTCATCAGCACTAAACATACCGTCCCATAAGAGCTCCAATGGTTGTGAATATCCACCAGGTCCATTCGGGTCGTTTGAGTATATATAGGTATGGACAAACGGGAGGTCTTCTAGAATATCCTGGCGCCATGATATCCAGAAGTGAATATCAGTGACTGGCCCTGTTTCAGTGCATTGCCAATCATCTGCAAGAAAATAATCGTGAAAGTTAACATCCCAACCGTTTGGATCTGGCATTTGCGGGAAATGCATTTTATGTCCATCACCGGGCTCCCAGTCAGCGACCACAAGGCCGGTTGTTCCTATCAAAAGCATACAGATACCTATTACACATATTTTGTTTTTCATTTTCTTGGTTCCTCCTCCAAAATAATAGAGTTCTTAACGATTACAAGGATTTTGTATTATAAGTAATTATTGGTTATTTATCTTAACAAATGTTACAATAAAAATAAAATGACCAAGAGCTTCAGAGATTCGATTTTTTTAAGTATCTTACTGAAAAAACCCTTTCCTGAAAACACGAAATTTTTTTTATGCGAAATCAAAGGGAAAAAAAAGGTCGCTTTTTCCAGGAAGAAAAAAAATGCAACGCACATTATTCTAAGAAATAGAGCCGGCTCCCTCTAATTTGATATTGTGCTAATTCGCCGTGTACGTTCCAGAGATGAATAATGTTTCCCTCACTGACAAACGAATCTGATTGACTTGGTTGATTCAAAGTCGCATCCGGGTTGTCTTTATTGTACCGCTCAATGGCACGTGATATCCATTCATCATTGTCTATTATTTTCTTAGTCATTTTTATTCCACCTCCTTTTAGTTTTTAGGAAGTTACGAAAAGGTGCAAAACAATCTTTTACCAGTCTGCCGTACCAAACCGTACCACAATACATCCATACAGGGACGCTTGTATCTACCCTCCTATATGTTGTCTTGTTATTTAAGCATTTGTTGTGTATATCTAGAATGAAACGGGTCTGTCCAATGAAGCCGCTTTCTCAGTAGACAGACCCCCAAGACGAGGAAGATGACGAAGAAAAAGAAGAAAAGGAAGAAGATGAATACGTAAATCATTATCAAAAAAGAAACGTAACAGAAAAAAAAAAGCTATCTCGTAAATCTGTACTATTGAAGGAGGATAGAATATGCCGAGATGTCCACAATGCGGGAAATTTGTGCGAAGCAAAAAAGCGTTACTAAAACATAATGCAGAAGCACATACGAAAAAAATACCTCACATTGGGAGAAAACGAAATATCGTTTAAAGTGTTTCACATACACAAAACATGTGTTTCGAAGGATTTGCTAGTAAAGAAGAAAAAAAAGGTTAAAAGAAGGATATGGTTTCATACATCCTACCCTTGAAAATTCTTTTTGTCATTCTTTTAGACCAAGTTTCTCGGTTAGATAATTTTTAAAAATGTGATACACTTCCTCCTTAATTCCGCCCTTTATCTGTATATCCACCGCATGATCCTTCTTCTTGTGTATCTTCATGATTTTTACGATAACGATACTTTTCATTCCTTCCTTAAAAATTGCTGTTACCTCTGCTGATTTTCGTAGTGTGGCATCATGGGACATTGAACGGAAATCATCGATGGTCTTCCGTACATCGGAATGATGATCTGAATGATGATAGACGGTTTTCCTATCAAAAACTATTTTCAAGATGTTTCTAAACTTCGCTTTCGCCAGTCCTCGTAAAATGAGTTCAGTCGTTGGAATAAGATCAAACTCTTCTTCCACTAATCCATTACCAGTAATCATCGTTATTAACTTTGAAAACACATTAGATGGAGGTATCTTTTTTTGTTTGACGTTCAAATCAAAACGAACATGAAGATTTCGAAGAACCTTTTCACCAGACGACACATGCTTCTTCCCTTTTGTTCTCTTCGAGGGATGTGTTGCGTCGATCCAATCCATGACCTCGGATGGACTTTGCACCCAAGGAGGTTGTGTAAAACCAGGAGACTGTTCAGTCATGGTTCATTCCTAATTATCATATCGTAATACCTATTTCTTTATTAACTATTAACCCTAGTTACATATATATGAAATTCTTCATACTATATGAGTCTTAATACCATATCAATGTTTCTGTTTTATGAAGATATTCTTTTATGTGAAGGGGAAGGGATGCGAAGCCCTGGACCTATTCGCATAAAAATTATAGGAATTTATCAAAAGGGTTTGAAAAGAAGGCTCATAGACGCATAAAGACCTTGGGCACTAGTTCGAGAATCGTTAGAACCCTTTCGAGATTCTATGCCCTTCTTTATGATGATATTCATAAACGTAAGGTCGGGTATAAGTTTTTAAAGAAGTACGTCTTATAAAATTGTAATTTAGAGGAGGAATAAAGAATATGAAAACAAGAAGTAAAACGATATACAAAGGAGAGTTACTAAATCTATATGATATATCCCCCGAAACAGAAGACTTATTTGATGGTGTAATAGTAGAATATATGATCATTCCAGATGGTAAAGGCAGACACCAAATATTCATAGATAGAGCAACGTTCGATACCATAATAAAAGAGCTCCCTGAAGCAATAGCGAATTACAAACGATACAAGATAAAATACCCAAAAAGGAAGCAATAGGGACAGGATATCTTTCTAAAGCAAGGAAAACGAAGGATCGTTTAGGATCAACTATTTTTTATTCGAAATCTTCTATCAAGGCTCTCCAAAGATGCATCTTTTACATTTTCTACAATTTACGCTCTTTTTTTTGCTCCGACTATATCTAACTGGCTCGGTAATCACCCTGATAGGACCACCCCTGCTGCTTTCTTGTTTTGTGGAATCGAAATGAACAATTGCAAAAAGATGTTGAGTTATGATGCAGTCAGAAAAATGATTTTTGAAGGCAGCAAAAAAAGCACCCTAAGAATTTTATTTTTCTTCGAGTCGTTTCTTTAGTTTAGTGATGATATCAACCGGACTGGGATCAATTCCTCGTAGCACTGCAAGATAACAGCTGGTGAAATCACCAAGGCACATGAGGTACATCATTTTTGCAAGCTGGCTTTTTCCTTTCGGTGAGACCTCAATGACATTCCCCGCAGTATTGGAGAAAAGGTCGCGCATAAAATTCAAGCGGGTTGTCATATCATTGGTTTCTTCATCTTTATCGCGGAATGAGATGCAGGAGAATTGTTTTGACACTTCAGGGTCTCCAGACCAGCCGACGATATCATTATGGTTACACTCTGGAACAATATCACTTCGTGCGATAATCTTACTGTTTTCGTTGAGCTGATGCCGCCACCGTATCGCAATCGGGGTGTAAATCATCCATCCATAGATCTGCGGTATGGTGTTAAAGATTTTTTTTGCGAGTTGCTTTGCTAGATTATCTTCTTCAGGGATTTCTTTCTTGTTCAGAGTGACAAAGTCTGTTGTGACTGCAATAGTCTCTTCGATATCTGTCTCGATTGCGGTCTTCAGCAAACCGATTTTTTTCAAAAAGATGATTGAAGGAAACAGGAGGTAAGCGGTTGCTGCTCGTGGTTGAATCCCAGCAGGGATTTTAATAAAGGGAATCCCACGTTTTTCCGCCAGATCCTGAAGTTTCCCACCGGTTGAGATACAGAGTATCTTACATTTTTTCTGACTTGCTATTTTGAACGAACTGAGGGTTTCATCGGTGTTTCCTGAGTAGCTGATGCAAATAACAAGGGTGTCTTTGTTCACCCATTTCGGGAGATCGTATTCCCGGTTGACCATAAGGGGAACATCGAGTGTATCCCGGAATAACCTCTGCATGATATCCCCGGAAATTGCTGAGCCACCCATTCCTGCCACAACGACATTATCGATTTTGAGAAAGTTGAAACGTTGTACTGTTTCAGCAATTGTAAGAGCGTCTTTCATTTGTTCTGGGAACCTGGCGAGCCCATCAAGCATGTTAGCTTTATCAATCATGGTTATTTTCTCAATATCATTTGCCATCATCTTCTACCATCTCGCCTCTCATCAAAATTCTTCCGGTTGGATACGATTTAAAAACGCGCGGAAGCATTGAAGAGAGAAAACGAAATCATCTAGTGTATTCAAAAACATTTCTAATCAAACCTAAGAATGGTGTTATTTCGATTAAAAAAGAGTGAAAACCACTGGTAGAATACACCCGAAATGGAGCGTCCAAAATGATATAAGAAGAAAACGTAATGAGGGTCACGAATGACAACGAACAATCCTTTAGGACGAGGAGCAATCTCCCGAATACACACACCGCTCAATCCAAAGTTGCACAAAATTAGGGTGCCCATAACCCCAAATCGGAAATCATTTTTAATACAAATGACGCACCCATTTTGCCAGCCATCTCCCGATTCGAGGATTTCAAAGCGTCCCTTGGCTGACGATTTAAAGGAATGTTGATATCTTAAGGGGATCATTATGAAAAATATCAAGAAAGTCGCATTCGTCGGCAATTATCTACCTCGTCGATGCGGAATTGCCACATTTACCACAGACCTATGCGAATCTTTCACATTGAGCAATCCTAGCATCCAATGTTTTGCAATTCCTATAACAGATATTCAAGAAGGGTATCAATACCCCGAACGCGTTCGTTTAGAGATAAAGGAACAGGATCTTGACACTTACAAGGCAGCCGCTGACTTTTTGAATCTCAACGACGTTGATATTGTCTGTCTCCAATTCGAATATGGCATTTTTGGTGGAAAAGCGGGCAGTTATATCTTATCATTGTTGCGCAACTTGAAAATGCCCGTGATAACAACACTTCATACAGTGCTTAAAAATCCAAATGTAGAACAGCGTCGTGTTATGGATGAACTGCTTGCGATATCTGATTATGTAGTTGTCATGTCCCAGAAAGGCGTTGAAATTCTCCATGATGTATTCAAAGTACCTCCCAGCAAGGTTCGTCTGATACCGCATGGAATACACGATGTGCCCTTCATCGATCCCAATTTCTATAAGGATAAATACGGCGTTGAAGGCAAAACAGTCCTTCTTACTTTTGGCCTGCTTTCTCCACAGAAAGGCATCGAAGTCGTACTACGGGCGCTCCCGAAGGTTATACAGAACCATCCCAATGTCGTTTACTTGGTCGCCGGTGTTACACATCCTAATCTTCTCAGGCATGAGGGAGAGAAATACAGGCTTTCGCTGCAGCGCCTTGCGAACGAACTTGGTATTAAAGGGCAAGTCATATTTCATAATAAATTTGTTTCCATAGAAGAGCTCAAGGAACTTATTACGCTTTCCGATATTTACATTACTCCATATCTTGAAGAAACCCAAATTACATCGGGAACGCTTGCCTATTCTTTTGCCGCAGGCAACGCCGTAATATCAACACCATACTGGCATGCTCAAGAGTTGCTTGCAGATGGGAAAGGCATTCTTGTACCATTTGGAGATTCGGACGCCATAACCAAGGCAATCACAAGACTTATTCAAAATGAGGTCGAACGTCATACGATGCGCAAGAATGCGTATCTGCTAGGCCGCGAAATGACCTGGAGTAAGGTGGCGCAACAATATGGCGACCTTTTCGCAGAAGCTCGTCAAAAACGGTCAGCGGTCATGCGAAAGAAGATCCCGATGCGGTCTCTTGACGAACAACCACTCATCTTACCAGAAATCAAACTTGACCATCTGATGCGAATGACCGATTCCATAGGAATATTTCAGCATGCAAAACATAATGTTCCCAACTTCGCCGAAGGATATTGCACGGATGATAATTCAAGAGCGCTTATTCTTATAGTATTACTTGAGAATCTCGGCACAATAAATTCCTTGATACTTAATGATCTCGCAACCCGTTATCTCGGCTTTGTGAGATATGCCTGGGATGAAAAAGCCGCACGGTTTAGATCTTTTCTCACATTTCAACGTAAATGGGCGGAGGATACCTTTTCTGAAGACAGCCATGGCCGAGCAGTAGGGGCTCTCGGAACCTGCATTGGCCGTTCCAGGAACGAAGGTTTTAGTCAAATGGCTGCAGAAATTTTCGAGTACGCCCTTACACCCGTATCTTCATTTTCATCGCCGCGAGCATGGGCCTTTGCGTTGATTGGGGCCCAGGAATATCAGCGACGTTTCCCGAGCGACAGGTCTGCTCGTAATAGTATGGAAGTGCTTTCAACGAAACTTATGAAACTGTATGACGAAAACTGTAGCGCTGAATGGAAATGGTTTGAACCGGTTTTAAGTTACTGCAATGCTGACATCCCCCACGCACTTATTGCCAGTGGACGAGGCCTCGCCAACGAAAAAATGCTCGAGTGTGGGATTGAATCATTAAATTGGCTGATAACTATGCAGACTTCTTCGCGCGACCATTTTCAACCTATTGGCACAGATAAGATATTTGAACGCGGCAGCTCCAAACCCGTTTTCGATCAACAACCGATAGAGGCATATTCTACAATTTCAGCCTGTCTAGAAGCATACATAACAACGAAAGACAAGCGTTGGTATAATGAAGCTGAAAAAGCATTCCAATGGTTTCTTGGAACGAACGATCTGGGAATTCCGCTCTACGACCCGATAAATGGCGGCTGTTATGACGGGCTGCACGTGGACAGGGTAAATCGCAATCAAGGGGCTGAATCGACCATCGCGTTTCTCCTGTCCCTGTACGAGATGACGAACATTACGAACATTATAGAGACGTTCAAGGAGCCAATTCTAGAATGAAAAAAAGAAACACATCCGAGGAATACCCACCCGTACTAGTAAAAGATACGGGTACTATTTTTGTGCCTGAGAGACAACGAGTTATTGTACGCCCACATATTCCTTACAGCGAGTCGCGGATCGAACGGATCATATCACGAGTGTTGGCGCTCAATGAGTCTGATATACAAAAAGAATTTAAGTGCGTGCTTGACAAGTTTTCACACCGGCATCGTAATTTCGAATCTCTTTTGGAGCGCCAATTTGATTCCATCTGCAGGTTCATGCCGACCGATGTATTACCTTCGCGAGAACGAAGGCTCCTCATCGGCTCATTCTTTTTGGCTGAATATTCATTCGAATCAGTCGCCCTTTTCAATCCTTCGATCATTCCACACCCAGACCAGTCGGGACTGCCACCAGGTTCGCTCCGTTTTATATTAACATTGCGTGCTACCGGCGAAGGACATATTTCATCTTTGAAATTTCGTTCCGGATGTATTGACGAGGATTACAACATATCCATCGATAATCCATCTAGTTTTGCGACCACCGCAGAAATGAAAGCAAATACCCTTTACGACAAGGTATGTTTTGCTCGGAAGCTCCGAGAAATGGGCGTTTTCAGCGATTTTTCGAATTTCATTATCGATTCGCTATCTGATGAATTCACTTTTACCGAACTTATGGAAAATGTCAAAATTCAGACCTGCAACCATCAACCGTTATCCACATCTGACCGCCTTGCCAGAGATAAAATTACATGGCTGGCTCGATGCAACTATGAAGCAGAATTCGAACCATCGGTTTCTCTATCGGAACGGGTACTATTCCCGCTCTCTCCCAGCGAACAAAACGGCATCGAGGATGCACGATTCGTTCTTTTTACTGACGATGATGGAAAAAAGAAATACTACGCTACCTATACTGCTTACGACGGCAAGGCTATTCTTCCGCAATTAATAGAAACGGAAGATTTCCTGCATTTCAAAATGGTTACACTGAACGGGAGAGCCGCTGTCAATAAAGGAATGGCCATGTTCCCACGCAGGATAAACGGTCGTTACGCGATGGTATCACGCCAGGACCACGAGAACCTTTTTTTGATGTACTCTGATAATATCCATTTTTGGAATGAAACCATACCGCTTATGAAACCTTCGTACCCATGGGAATTCGTGCAGGTTGGGACATCCGGTGCACCAATTGAAACCAAAGAGGGATGGCTTCTTCTTACACATGGCGTTGGGCTTTTTCGGCAATATTCTATTGGCGCCATTCTTCTAGACAAAGAAAATCCATCGAAAATACTTGGCCGTTTGAGAGAACCACTCATTCATTGGACGGAGAATACCCGATCAGGGTACGTTCCGAACGTTGTATACACTTGCGGGGCGCTCCCTCACAAAGACACGCTTGTCGTTCCCTATGCAATGTCCGACCAACAGATCACCATTTCCTTGATTTCACTTTCGTCGCTCCTTGAGAAACTGTTACATGAGGCAAGGTAGTTCACACGCAGGTATAACATATTTTTATTAATTGACGAGAAATTAAAATGGCAGGCGATTCGCATAAAAACATGAGTTAAAACCGTATCAATGCTTCTGTTTTCTGAAGGTATGTTCTTCAGAGACAGGTGAAACAAAACGTAAGAGGAAAACTCCGGAGCAAGGGAGGAAAAAATTTTAATGTGAATAAAAAAGATTTTTCTCCGGAGTCTACACCCCCTAAATTAACGATTGTTAATAAATGTTGCGTGATATAAGTTAGTTCGTGTGACGGAAGAAAAAAAACATACGTACCAATTCACACCACCCCCATCACCACTCGTGTCTCTGAAAACCATGTCACAGCGTAATCACTAAATGAATATTCTCTTGTAACTTTTGTTATGATTAAAACATGCTGAGAAATGATAGATACCATGAAAATATTCTATTATATAACCCGTATTTTTGGGAGGAAGGACAACATGAAAAAGGCAATTGTTCCGCTTAATCATGCATATGAAATTAGGCTATAGACGGCAGGGTTATGGCTTCCGATAGCCAGATAGTTTTATATAAAAGAGCAACATTAGAAACTATAGGGGCAAACCTATGAAAAAACTCATTCTTATTGTAGGCTTAAGTATCATACTATGTTCTGGCGCACTTGTACCCGGTGGCAAGACAAGCACATACAACCCAGCTTACAACAGCTCCACCATTGCATCCATCACGCCACTCTCATCCCCATTAGACGACACAATCCCCATCAATCAGATCCTCCAAGAGAACCAAGGAGCCAGGATGACGCAAGAAACACCAGGGAAAACCACACACACAACATCAAGCCCCTCTCGTGAGACCTTTGCCTATATTATCCTTACCACCCCATCGCTGGTAAACGCAGTCATCTCCTCTGATTTTATCAACTGGAAGACATCGGTGGGATACACGATAAAAATCGTATTGACTACCGATGAGGAGATCACCAGTCAACCAGGCGATAATCTCCCTGCACAAATCCGGAATTTTTTACGAGCGTATCAAACCACATGGGGGATCACATATCTCCTAATCGTCGGGGATCATCAGACAATCCCGATGCGGTACTGCTACCCGGACCCGACAAACCATTACAACGGCGCAGCAAACCCAGGCAGCGGCGGTGAAATCCCGACGGATTACTACTACGCGGATGTGACCGCCTCAGATGCGGACTCCTGGGACAAAGACGGCGATGGTTACTACGGCGAATACGGACATGATGAGCCGGATTTCCAAGCAGAGATCTCTGTAGGGAGAATCCCGACAAGCATCCCGTCAAGAATAACCTACACACTGGATAAAACAGTGATGTTCGAGCAGGATACTGGGGTCTGGAAGAACGCCGCGTTACACGCAGGAGCGTTTTATTATCTAACAAATGAGAACAACAACGGCCACCAAGCCATGGATGCAGCACGATGCATGGATAAAATAGAACAGGAGTACATGGACGGATGGACCATTACTCACTTCAGTGAACAAGAAGGATTAGAGGTGTCGATGTATAATTGGACGCCGTTAACACACGCTGCCTTCACCACCGCATGGCGAGACGGCGCCTACGGCGTTGTGAATTGGGGGTCTCATGCAAATGTGAATAGAGCAGCACGAAAGATTTGGAGCTGGGACGACGGCGATGGTATCCCAGAGACTAGTGAGCTAACCTGGCTTGATTTCATCAACACCAATTCATATCTTGATGATGATTACCCATCAATCGTCTTTGCCATGGGCTGTCTCATCGGATGTCCTGAGCAAACCACGTCAGGGAACCTTGGCATCGACCTGGTGACAAAACCTGACTTTGGCTCAGCAGCAGCCATCATCAGCTCAACCCGGACGCCCTACGGTTCCTGGGACTGGCCGACAGACATGAGCGGTACTGAATCCATCTGCTATGTCTTTAACCGCTTTCTGATAAATGACTCCCAGCCTGTTGGTGATGCGTTCTACAATGCGAAATACTATTGCACAACCATTTACGGATGGAACCTGTGGTATGAATACAACAACATGTACATTTTTAACCTCTATGGAGACCCATCACTACGACACAAAGGGGCATCGGTGATCCCGCATCCGGATTTAGACTGTGACGGCACTCTGGAATGGTCGAAGGTAAAACCGGGGGCATATGTCAACGGAAGTTTCACGGTAAAGAATATCGGTGACCCCAGTACACGGCTCAATTGGAGTATCACCTCCTATCCTGACTGGGGCACCTGGACGTGTACCCCCTCCAGCGGCACGAATCTTACCCCAGAGATGGGAGCGGTGACCATCACCGTCGAACTCATCGCACCAAACCAGAAGAACCAACAATTCACCGGCGAAATCATCGTCATCAACACCCAGGATCCGACCGATTATGACACCATCACTATCTCACTACAGACGCCGGTCAGCTACGAAGGGTATCTCCACCAGCTCTTCAAAAATATCTTCGAACAATTCCCTAACGCGTTCCCCCTCCTCCAGCACTTTTTAGGATACTAACCTCGCTCTACCTCTTTCTTTTTATCATTTATCGGTACAACCGTGTCAATGACCTTCCTCTTTATTTTTATTTCCTCCAAACATTTAAATGAAATAACATCATATCAATAGAAAAAGGGGATAGCATACCATGGAAAAAAGAGTACTGAAGAATACAATAGTTATCGTAATGTTCCTGATCCTTATTTCAGCAGGTATTGCCTCAGCAATACAAATCACAATCACACAAGCACCTAAACCACCTGGACAAAACGACACCCGTGAAACCATAGAGGTGACGACAACACCAAACGCTCTGTATTGCCACCTCCGCATCAACGAAGAAGACCTGCTCTTTGATAGATTCATGGACTACGATATCATCGAGATACAAGACTACGAGGTCGATGCCACCCCAGGAACACCAATACTCCCGATGAAACACCTCCGAATCGCACTCCCACCAGACAGGAAAGCAACACACATCCAAATACAGGACATCACCACACACCCTCTCACCGGCAGCTACACACTGCTGCCTGCACACCCACCACTGAAAACACACTTTCTGCAGGACACGCCCAGCATTATCCCTTTTGACATAGACATCTATTCCTCCCCTCACCCGTACCCATCAGAACCTCTCCAGATAACAGGTCATTGTGACCTCGTGGGTCAAGCGATGGCCGACATCGCGTTCTACCCCCTCACCTACCGTCCTCTCCAACGACACGTAACGATGATCACATCAATCACCTTTACTGTCGAACTTGCTGAAGGCTACACGTGTGGTGATTATCTTTCCGAAACACTCTCCGACCAGGGAAAGGCCCTGTACCAGCAGATGGTGCAAAATATGGTCATCAACCCCACATACGTCACGCTTCGCAGCATACCTCAGCACCAAAGCAGAGGCGTTCCACCAGGGAACTACGAGTACGTCATCATCACACAAGAAAGCTGGGTGAGTTACTTCCAGCCGCTTCGAGACTGGAAAACAAAAAAGGGAACCCCAGCGACGATTGTCACCACCTCATGGATTTACAACAACGGGGGGTACAGTGGGACAAATGTTGAAAAAATAAAAGCATTTATCCAAGACGCACAATCAACCTGGGGCACGATGTATTTCCTGCTCGGTGGGGACATCGATACCGTGCCTTGTTCGTCTCGCACATTTCCTTCAGTGGACCCCGATCCAGTACCAAACGACACCTACTACAGTGATTATGATAACGACTGGGTCTGCGAGGTGCACGTCGGTCGCGCATCAGTCACCGGCCCTGGCTCAGGCATCGGTCAAATAGGGAATTTCATCAACAAGACCCTCACCTATGAAAAAAACCCGCCGGTAACCAACTATGCGACCAACGCAGCCTTCTTTGGATTTGACCTTTCCAGCAATACCCATGCAGAACAATGTAAGATCACGATTACGAACTCCTATATCCCAACAAGTTGGACGATGACCACCGTCTACGACAGCCATACCGGAGACCATAAGACAAACGTCATCGCCGCCATCAACGCAGGTCAAAACCTCATGAACCATGCAGACCATTCAAATTATAATTACATGGGAACCGGGTACATCAATCATGATCTCGGGTTAGAAAACGCTGATATCGACGCGTTAGCCAATGGAAATAAACAAGGCATTTTCTACTCCATGGGATGCTGGCCAGCCGCCTACGATGTCTCCAACAGCATCGCAGAACATTTCGTACGAGACAACAATGGCGGGGGAGTCGCCTTTGTGGGAAACTCCCGATATGGATGGTACAACCCCGGGTATTATAACACGCTTTCCATGAAATATGACACCTATTTCTTCAAATCACTCTTCCCAGAGAACAACTATAAACTCGGAGCATGCTTCTCAGATCATAAGAACGATGCTTATCAATACGACTTTTATGGAACATATAAATACATTTTCACTGAGTTGACATTACTTGGTGACCCGGAACTACCCATCTGGAAGCAAAACCCCATCACCCTAACAGCCTCACACCCCGACCAGATCCCACTGGGCTCATCCTCATTTTCCGTCTCTGTAACCTCCAATGGTAGCCCTGTAAACCAAGCATATGTATGCCTATGGAAAGGCACTGAAATCTATGAACGAGGGCTGACGAATTCCACGGGTGCGATAACGTTTGCTATCACACCTTCCTCACCGGGTACTCTTTCTGTAACAATAACAAAACAGGACCACCTTCCTTTTGAAAGCACAGCTCAAGTAAACGAAACCAATCTCCCTCCCTATACACCACACACCCCGTCGCCCCCTGACATGGCAACAGCAGTAAGTATCACTGATGACCTCAGCTGGATCGGAGGCGACCCAAACCAGGGCGATACCGTAACTTACGACGTCTACTTCGGCAGTACGACGCCTCCACCAAAAGTCATCGGCAATCAATCAGCCACCCAGTACGATCCAGGGACCATGAACTACCAAACCACCTATTACTGGAGAATCATCGCGTGGGATACCCATAACTCATCCACTATCGGACCACAATGGCAGTTCACGACAACAACAAACCTCCCACCAACCTTTGGAACACCAACCCCAGCCAACGGCTCAACCGACCAACCTGTAAGTCTCACCTGGAGCATCCCCATCAACGACCCGGAAGGAAACCTTATATCGTGGACGATTCAATGTACCAATGGGCAAACCAATAGCGGAACAAACACGGGAAATGGGACGAAATCACTAAGTCTTTCTGGTCTTGCTCCTTTAACGACTTATACGGTCTGGGTGAATGCGACTGATTCCATAGGCAGCGGCCTCTATACTCGCAGATGGTATACATTTACCACAGGTACATCAACAGCAAATTATCCACCTGATTTTGGAACACCCTCACCAGCGAACGGTTCCATCAATCAACCGGTGACTGTTCTATGGAGCATCCCGATTACTGACCCAAATGGTGATCAATTCTCATGGACCATCCAATGTAGCAACGGACAAACCAACAGTGGAACGAGCGCGACAAATGGAACGAAAACCCTCACACTCTCCGGTCTTACGTATGCAACAACCTACAAAGTCTGGGTCAATGCGACAGATCCAGCCCCGGGGAGTGGGGTGTATACCAGGAGATGGTACACGTTCACGACAAAAGCAAACCTCCCACCAGCCTTTGGACCACCAACCCCAGCCAACGGCTCAACCAATCAACCCATAAGTTTCGCCTGGAGTATTCTAATTATCGATTCTGAGGGCGACCTGTTTTCATGGGCGATTCACTGTAGCAATGGGCAGACCAACAGCGGCACAGGCGCGGGAAATGGGACAAAATCACTGTCTCTCTCAGGACTTACGTACGCTACCACGTACACCGTATGGGTGAACGCCACTGATCCTTCTGGAAGCAACCTGTACAGCAGAGCATGGTATACGTTTACCACACAACAGCACGAAAACAACGCACCAAATAAACCTCAAAAACCAACTGGTGAAACCAACGGGAACATCAATACCATGTACACCTATACAACCAGCACCACCGATCCTGATGGAGACCAAATATATTACCTCTGGGACTGGGGTGATGGAACGCAAAGTACTTGGCTTGGTCCGTACGCCTCAGGCACCAGCAGTAGTACGACACATACATGGACCAGTAAAGGCTCGTACAACATCAAGGTAAAAACCAAGGACACGTTTGATGCTGAGAGCGACTGGTCAGATCCATTACCAGTAACAATGCCGTTTTCATACAACAGTCCATTCATGCAATTCTGGGAACGAGTATTCCAGCGATTCCCCCATGCATTCCCGCTATTACGATACTTTTTAGGATACTAAACCCCCCTCTACCTTTATTTCTTTTTTTTTTTGCGAAATCAACCAAAAAAAAGATGAGTAATCCTAAAGATTGGTTTTTTAAAGAATGAGATGTTGTTACAATGTATATCGCAGGAGAGGAACCTGATGGTAAAACGAAAAATAAAAGTTGGACAGACCTATGCATTTACGTTGCGAGATAAGCATACAATCGCATTTGCTGTGTTGTATGGTTTTGAAAGAGGGAAAAATAAGGATGTATATACTCTGATGATGTATACGAGCAAAGGCAACTTTGAATTTCCTATCGAAGAATCCACATTTGACCGATGGACAAAAGAAAATCGAATTAGAGAAATAACCCCTGAGGAAGCATTGGCATATGCGATGAACATCTGATTGGTTTCTTAAAGAACTGGCATTCAATGGTTTGATGATTGATTACCTTTTCATCTCTTTATAGGTTACCGAATGTTGCTCACCTGCCGTTCCCCAATTATCCATTTGAGTCTCATGAATAAGTATAGTTACTGCTTGACTGGGGATACCCCATTCTGTAAAAACCTGGGTAATTTTCTTCATTAATTCAGGTTTTCTTTCTTGGGGTATCGGCCATGTTTCTATAGTTATTATCGGCATTCTTCTATCACCTCAAAAAGTATGATTTCCAACCCGCTTATATATATTCGCGCTTTCACTTTTCTATCATGGTTAATGTTTTAAAATAAAGTTTTAAAGAAGGGAAAAAAAACAGGTTTTCATTGCTTTTATGTATATGTTTACCATTTTGTGCTCCGATAATTTTTACCCCTTGGAAGCGAGAGCCGATATTTATTTACCCTGTTTGGCCTGATTAAACACATTACTTTTTTATCTTTATTTTGTACAAAAATCTTGAGTTTTCAAATCGTGTTATTGCTTGCTCGTACTTTTTATGTTTTCCAAACATTTAAATAAACAGAAAGGAGAATGAACCGCCCCCTGATCACCACCAACCGGTTCAGCACCTGAACAGCAGAACTCGCATAACGACTCAACATCGAACTCTGTGATGGATGGAGCCATCGTATTCAAAAAATTTATAAACTCTCCTAGATACATGAAGGTGTATATGCAGACGATGATACGAAAAATAGCGTGTTTTTTTGTCATCACGGTTCTGGTTTGTGGACCACTCGTCATGTCAAAAACACCAGCAACAGAACAGCAGCAGGAGACGTATGAACAGAACGTCCAGGTGCAGACCGATGAAAAAATTCAGGAGATACTCTTAAAAATAAATGAAACACTCATAAAAACCTTTATGGAATATCTCGTACTTGACATAGGGTTTCGGTACACTGGGACCGCTGGTTGTGAAAACGCGTCGCAGTACATCTATGAGCAATTCGAACACATGGGACTTCAAGTACGCTATCACAACTGGAGCGCAAAAATAAACAAATCAAACCCGACGATCGTCACCTCGCGAAACGTCGAGGCAACTCAACATGGATCAGACCCAGGTTACGATGACATACTCATTTTCAATGCACATTATGATACAGCAAAAGGAACGGTCGGCGCAAATGATGACGGCTCAGGGACCGTCGCCGTCCTTGCTGCCGCATACGTCCTTAGCCAATATGATTTTAAAAGAACCATGAAATTTGTGACATTTTCCGGGGAAGAACAAGGTCTTTTTGGGAGTGACGCCTATGTCCGAGAACTCTACGACCAGCGAACACCGGTGTTAGTGGAGTTCAACGCAGACGGAATAGGACGAGCAACCACTGCCGAGTCAGGAAGGAAGATCGGGCTTTCAGTCACAGAAGACACCGGATGGATCATCGACATTATGCAGAAGATGACCACGGAGTATGGGCTCCAGTTCACCATCACGACCTTTTGGAAGGTAAACAGATTTTTCCCTCTGGGGTTTAGTGATTATTATTCTTTTACGAAATTTGGGTATGAATCAATCAGCGTCTGGCAAGCGGAGGGCGATCCATACTATCATACACCCCAAGACAACATCAGCAATATCAATTTCAGCTATCTTGTCAACACCACACGGCATATCGCTGCGACCATGGCGATATGTGCGGATATGGATGTAGAAGTACCACAGGTGTCCTTTGCACACCCACGAGCAGGAAAAATAATCTATAAGGACAACATCCGTAAAAACACAACCCACGTGACCTCTCTGGTTATTGACAAAACCAACCTGTCTGCAGAGGTTAAACAAGGAGCCTATCCAATTGACCGAGTGGAGTTCTATTACGGCGCCACCCTGCTGTGTACGGATACCGAGGCACCCTACTACTATATACTGAATAAAAGATCAATCGGTTTGCATAGGATAAAAGTTGTCGTATACGACACGCAGGGAAACAGCGCAACAGATCAGATGAGAATCCTGTTCTTCAATATACAAACGAAATAAACTTATAAAAAAATCATATCGATTTCTCTACGACCATAGGGTCACATCCCGTCCTCTGCACACCGAAGAATCAACAACCAGTGACACAGTTTACACAGTATGGTTTTCGATGTCAAATTCTTCTCCAGAAAAATAAACGTATTTATGAGAGACAGAACCATTTTGATAGATATACCAAACGTATTTTAGATGAAACAAGATACAATTGTACGTCTGTATCTCAGAGTACTCGAAATGCTCCCCCTGTGTACATTCATATCATAGTTGGAGGTCTCTCGATATGGTAGCGATGACTGTTGCATGCCCACAATGTAAGTGTCAGATATCCATCCAGGGGAACCCTGGAGAACGTATCGAACTTACCTGCCCTGAATGTAAGATACACGGTTTTTTCCGATTCCCTGAAGAACCACCCACTCAAACACCCGGTGATGCCATCGTTGTAAAGAATCTGACGAAGTATTATGGAAACATCAAAGGAATAGAAGAGTTAACCTTTACGGTAAAAAAAGGAGAGATATTTGGGTTTCTTGGGCCTAACGGTGCAGGGAAAACCACAACAATCCGTACACTTCTTGGCTACCTCCATCCAACAAAAGGAGACGCCAATGTCTTAGGGAAAAACATCGCAGAGAACATCGTCGACATCAAGCGGAACATCGGGTATATACCAGGTGATTTAAACCTCTATAATCATTTGACCGGTCGGCAGTTTCTCAACTATTTTGATTCATTGCGCAATACCGAACTCCCGCTCCTCCCTGAACTGTTGCGGATATTCGAGGTTCCGTTGGATCGGAAAATTAAAGGGTATTCCAGAGGGATGAAACAGAAACTAGGCATCATTCAAGCATTTATGGATGATCCCGAGATCGTTATTATGGATGAGCCAACATCAGGTCTTGATCCATTACTACAACAGAAGTTTTACGATTTCTTACGGCATCAAAAGAAGAAAGGAAGAACGATCTTTTTTTCCTCCCATGTGTTAAGCGAGGTTGATAAGATCTGCGACCGAATAGGCATCATACGAAACGGCAGACTCGTTGCTCTAGAAGATGTCGAGACATTGAAACAGAAGATGGGGAAATTAATTCGAGTGAAAATCAAAGAAAAACCTGAGAGGTTCACTGGTCCGAAGAACATGAAAAGAACGGATGACTGGATTGAGTTTGTCACCAATGATGATATTGATTATTGGATAAAACAGCTATCACACTATACGGTCCTTGACCTTGAGATCCATGAGTTCAGCCTGGAGGATATTTTTATCCACTATTATGAGGGGCAAACATGAACACGACATTCCGATTGAAAATCGCGGTGCAAACCATGAAGGACCACGGGAAAACAACCATCATCCTTGCTGTCCTTTTCATGGCCATGGCCGCTATGTACGCTGGGATGTTCCCCTCCTTTGAAACCATGCTTCTTGACATGACGGATGCCGCGTTTATCGAGAGTTTTCCTTTTCTCCCTCATATTGATCAAATGCATACCTATGTTGGTTTTTTGACACTTGAACTGTATAATATCTTCTGGCTTTTACTGTTAGCAATCATGTTTGGGTTTATCGCTGCATCCAGCATCGCAAAAGAAATCGAAGGAAAAACAATTGATCTTCTCCTCTCGAATCCTCTGTCCCGAAAGCAGATCGTGATAGAAAAATTCATTGGGCTCATCCCGATGATCCTCATAGTAAATTTTTCTACGATGCTGGTCGTCATGGGGATAACCGTCGCTCTCAACGAAAGTCTTAACTATGCAAATCTCGTAGTGGTCCATCTCATCTCCCTTCTATATTTCCTCGCAGTCATTAGTATTGGTTTATTACTCTCCGCTATCATTGACGACAAGATGAAATCAAGTATTGTTATGATAGCGATTCTTATTGGTATGTTTGTGATAAACTCGGTAAGTCTGATGACTCCAGACTATGAGGTGCTCGGGTTCTTGTCCTTTTTGCACTATTTTGATACATTTACTGTCCTTCAATCTGGTACGGTTGATGGCATTGGGCTTGGTGTGTTTGTTGGTGTTACCGTCGTCTGTTTGATAGCCGCTATGCTGTACTTTGAAAAACGTGATATCGAGGTCACCTAGATACGTTGTATGTTTTACCTTTGAGATTTTTTTCAAAAATTTACTGGGAGAAATATTGTGGTACTCCTGTAGGATGCCGAAAAGTACAGGGGAAGGATATGATCTCTGGAGCAAATCAAGATAAAGGAAATATGAAGTAAAACCATGTTAATGCTTTCTTCTAAAGGACTTGAAAATTGGCTCGTAGATGTGAAAAATAAACAAACAGATGATTTTGTATAAGAAACTAAACCTGTTTCTTTGGTTTTCTTAAAAATCCAATTAAAAAATAAAAAACTAATGTTAAAATCAATATACACGTCAATCCCAATACTATTATTCCTGTCAAGGACAAAGCAAGAAAAAAACCATCTTTTGTTGTTGCTACTGTATATGAGATTTTCCCCGGGGGCATATCTGGAACCGCTATTAATGCATATGTCACAGAAGAAATCAACCCCAAGATACCTGTTACAATTATGGACGTTATTATGGCAAATGATAGATTTTTCCAATCTATTTTCATACAAGTTTGAATGTAAGTTTTCATATAATAACTTATTTTGGAAGTTATCAGCAAATTAAAAAATATATGCAGGGGAAGGGATGTGAACCTCCGATTACTGGTTAAATTTATGTGTTTTCTGCTGCTGACATAAAATAAGTAGATTAATGAGTAAATAGTTCATCTTATGATTAAAAAGAAGGAAATATAATGACAAAGGAAAGTTACTGTTGGATTTATTTCGTCCCATCAACTATAGCAAGTCTGCTCTTCATATCACAGATTATTGTAGGCATATATTTATTGTCTGAAGTTTCACAAATCGAACTATTGGCATATCTCGGTGTTGGGGTTTATGTTTTTTCAGGTGTGATTTTTGGGATGCTCCCTGTTTTTGAATTTCGGAAAAAAGGCGGAGTAAAAAAGGATAAAAGTTATATCTATACAACAAAACTTGTTGATACAGGGATTTATTCAATTGTTCGTCATCCACAATATATTACATTTATACTATGGGGGATTGCGGGCATGCTCCTTTTTCAACATTGGATTGTTGTTTGTTTAGGAATTCCGATTATTCCCCTTATATACATTGATTTGATTAATGCAGATAGAAATGGAATGAAAAAATTTGGGGATGGTTACAAACAGTATATGAAAAAGGTTCCCAGGGCAAATTTCTTTTTAGGAATACTTCGATTGCTTGTGCAAAGAAAGTGAAACGAAATGTCAAATTTGATTGTATATAGAATTGAGAAAGATCACATTCGTGAGAAATTGAATAAATACACAAGAAAGGCATTTCACTTGCTCCCAAAATGTAAGAACCCTCACATTTTAGATATTGGATGTGGAACGGGAGTTTCAACAATAGAATTAGCAAACATATCTGATGGGTATGTTACTGGAATAGATATTGATGAAACATCATTGAATTTGCTTCAGAGAAAAATAAAAGAAACAAGGTTGAGTAATCGCGTAGAGCTTATTAAGGATTCCATGCTAAACATGGATTTTCCTGAAGAAAGTTTTGATATCATTTGGGCGGAAGGCTCAATATTTGTAATGGGATTTGAACAGAGTATACAGAAGTGGCGTCGATACCTAAAACCATCTGGATTTTTAGTTATCCATGACGAAAATAAAGATAAAATAGAGAAACTGCAAGTAATACCACTGTGTGGTTATAGGCTGATAGCTCAATTTGAAATCTCTATTGACTCCTGGTGGTCTGACTATTTTACACCTTTAGAACAGCTTATCAAAAGGCTTCGTCATCGATATCCTGATGACTCAGAGCTTCAGATTGAACTTAAGAAAGACCAGAGTGAAATTGATAACTGCAAGTCAAATTCTATAGTGGTTAGTTCTTTCTTTGTAATAATGCAAAAAGTGTAAATAGAACATATTAAAATTCAGTCACTTCTCACCTTTTTGGTCAAAATAAAATGTGAAATTGCCTCACCAGAAAATCATCAAACTAAGAGATTTATAAATATGCAGAGGAAGGGATTTGAATACCAGTTTAGCCACAAAAATTCCGCATTTCTTCTGTTGATAAAAAGGACAATTTTATAAGAAATTTATTGTTATGAAATTGTATCTCTGAGGTTTAAAATATGAAAACAAAACAAATTGTGACTGGAGGAGTTTTATCAGGGGCAGGCATCCTTGTCGTAAGCATTATTTTTTCATGGCTGACACAAAATATTTGGCAGTATAATGTACTGGAGTTAGCAGGAATGCGATCAATAGACGACCCGATATGTCTATTGTATTTTGTGTATCCATGGGTTCTCGGTTTTGCCTTGTCGGTTGTCTATCCATATTTTGAGAAAGACTTAAAGGGAACGTCTATTACGAAAGGGTGGAAATTTGGGGTGCTCATGTGGATCGTAGTTGGTATTACTTCTACGTTTTTGGTGTTCTCAAGTATGGATTATCCTATTGGTTTTACAATAAACTCAGCTATCGGTTCTCTTCTAGATACGCTTATTGCAGGGATTATTATTGCTCATATGTTTAATTGGATAAAATAAGACCCGAACGTTTACTTATTTTTTTTTGTTACAATGAAATGAGTGCGGGGGAAGTGATTCATACGTCAAGTTCATATCCCGTCCCCTACGAAAAACATTTTTTTAGAGCCAGATGCAGTGACACGGTTGTATGGAAACCATGACAGAAAAAGAAAAAAGATGAGGGTGTTGTTTAGTACCCAACCACCTGTCGCAGTATCGGAAACGCATGGGGGAACCACTGGAAGAATCGATCCCAGAACCATTGCATCGGCAGTCTGTATGAAACAGGCATGGTGACGTCAAGAGGCTCTGACCAGTCGGTCTCCGCGTCATAGCTGTCCTTTGCTTTCACACGGATCTGATACGTTCCCTTCTCCGGCCACGCATGCTGCACCGTCATGGTCTCCCCGGAGTTAAACGGCCCAAGCCATTCACTAAACTCCCCATTGCCCCAATCCCACAGGTAGTACACGCTGTCTCCCTCTTGATCTGTTGTTGTGGTGTAATACAGATAGGACAGGCCGGGTTTCCCGGAGCTGGGACCCTGCGGTTTTTCTGGGGTCTCCGGTGCTCTGTTCAGGAAAAACGTTTCCTGGTGATAGAGATGATTCTGTGCGGTCACCGTCAAGGTGACTTCCTCCAACGACGCCTGAATAGTGCTTAAGGAGACGCTCCCCGTCTCTGTGGTGAGCCCTTTCTCATAGACGCCGTCGTGTTGGAGAATGCAGACAAACGCTCCTTCCACAGGACTGCTTCCGTTCGTCACAGTGACGTCGATGCATTCTGACTGGATGCTATAGGAGACCGTAAGAGGCGTTGGCATCCATGTCCAGACGTCCATCGTCGGATCCCCATGGACATGGAACATTTCAAACGTCGTCCGGGAGGTTGTCTCAGAGGGCGACCAAGGGTACGGCGCGCATCCACCAGGGACGATATACTTGTCGTACATCCAAAACTTCCCATAGTTCATCACTGGTCCGATTTTGTACACGGGGCTTGCGATCGGGTTACTGGACCCGGTGTTTGGGTAGCTTGGGTCGAAATCCGGCCACATCGCATCATACATTCCGCAGCAAAACTCATCGTTATACCCACTGTAGCTTACCCGGGATGATGCAATCGTGGCAACAAACCCCTTGTTCTCCACCCGCAGCCCGACCTCACCAATGGATTCATAATTCCCGCTATTTGAATCGGTCTCCCCGTCGAACCATCCACTATCGCAATGCAACGCGAACATCACGGGATACATCCTTCCGTTTGTCAACGACTGGATATGGGTGGTGTCAAACTGCGGTGAGGACCAACCCGTATATGAATAGCCGTCGTTCTGAGCGGCACCATGGTCCCGGTGGTTCGCGATGATGACGCCATTGTTTACCGCATCAATAACCCCCTGGGTCGACCCTGGGGGCGTTGTCCCTACATATTGTCGATTGCAGGTGTACCCTGCAGGGGCTAGATAATTGTAAATCCGTTCCGATGTATACACAAAGTACCGGCCGGTCTCCTGCTTTGCCGCAAGCAACACATCATCAAACCAGTTGACCTCCATATACGGTGTTTTACTGTAGTCAAGGATTTTATTTACCGCAACGATCAGCTGATCTTCCGTATCAACAGATATCCTTCCCCCATGGATCTCAGGGAGATAATCCGTCCCCTCAATAGCGACATACCAATGGTCCGTCCCGGTGTACGTCCCATGATAGGGATGGATGTACAAATAATTCACAGGAACATGATCTGCATCTCCGACGATCAACAGAAACGACGGCGGCAGCTCCCACGTCGTGTACGCATCGATCATATAGGCGCGTAGATCAGCGGCGGTGGAGCCGATCGTTGACCAGTTCACCACCTTTGTCTCAATCCCAGTTTGATGCCTCCATTCGGCCAAGGGAAGAATCTCCTCATAGAAGGGATCATCCACCACGATCAGCAGGTCAGCGCGATCACTGCTTCTTGAGGACGTCTGGGGCGCTGGTTGTTCAACCATCGCTGAATTGAGGAGAAATGAATCGAACAGTGGTTGGAAATAGATGGACCGATACCGAGCAGGGATAAACTCCGCTTCTCCCCCAACAAAATCCAGGGCGATGTCTACCGTTGGGTAAAACACCACGGTGCGAGAAGACGGGTTGTACACAAAGGGGTACACAGAAACCCGCGCGATTCTACATCCGCGCATCACCATGACTGGGCTGACATCAACGACAGATGCAGGATAGTATTCGTCTGTCTCATAGAAACTCTGATTGATGGTAAACGGAGGATCGATAAACCCATCGGTATCCGGTGTTGGCGGTTGAGATGGTGAAATGTAATAATCAGTTAAAACCTTGTAATCAGACACAACATAGTTGAGATTTATTTCTGCTTTTTGAGGCACCGCAACATAAAAACTAATGACCGGAAGCTCAGCTTTGCCATACTCCGCGGTAGTTCCACTGTTGCCTATGCGCAGACGATCAAAAACAGTTCCTTGCATTTCAACGGTGTCAAACGTGAAGATATTCGTTGATAGCTGCACCTGCAATCCAGAACGATCGGATTTCATAACGGATACCTCGTACTCTTTTACGGATGGACCGTTCTCTCCTCCGCTGACGAAAGCCACGGAACTGGCGAACAACACAAACGTAATTACTGCTGCCTCAAGTTTCAAAATCTGTTTTTTATACTGTTTCATAACGTAACCCCTTTGATAGTATTAAACATGCATCCTCTATTAATATTTATTCTCGATAGGCATACATATGAGGCAAAAGGTCGATGAATACCAGGGGAAAGAGAACACAACCATGGATACCATTGAATGATAGTGTTCCTGCGCAACATCAGCTCCTGAAAAAGCACTGACCACGCTGCATCATCAGGACGTACTAAAAAATGATTACCCTCCGTTCTCTTATAGAGTCTTCTTTGAACAGTTTGTAACCACTACAACGAAACAAAAATCAGGGTGGGAATGCAGTGACACGGGTTCAAGGATGGTTTTGTTTACGAAACCCAAAAAAAAAAAGGAAAAAACGAAAATTCTTATGTTTTGAACAAATATTATGAGCAAAATCTTTTATTGATTTAAACAATAATAATTAGTAACGAATGGAAAATGGATACAAAAGGGTTTTTTAATAATTGGAATAATGCTCATTATCATTTCTGCAATATCTCTTATTTTTGGATATCGTATTAGAGAGCTTTGGTCAACGACTACTAATATGTATGCAATTGGCATACCATCTATTATTGGTACTGTAGGTGTAACTTTTTTCGCAGTAAGTAGCGTAATTTTTTTTTCCATTAAGTATAAAGAAGAAAATCATTGAATACTCATATTTCTGTTTTGAGGCGGATATTTCTTTTAAAAAAACATCATTAAAAATCAGAAGCAATGACATGGTTATAACAAAGGTCAATGTATTTATCCATAAACATAATCATCGGTCCACTAATATTAAAAAAAATACACTTGTACGTTATTTTGTAAAAGAAATATCTTTAACCCAGTAAAATGAACTGGGACTTGGTCTCCACTGTATTTCATCCTTCATACCAAAATGCACTTTCGGTGAAAAAAGAGGGACCCATGCGACATCTGCTACCGCTATCGAAAAAATCTCCTGGAGGTATTCTTGTCGTTTCCACGTTTCCATAGTGGAGAACAGCAGTTCATACAGCCGATCGACCTCAGGGTTCGAATAGTTACCATAATTCCACACACCATCACCCACCGTCATATTTGACGTCTGCAACAATAATTTGATAAGACTCTCAGCGTCGAGAGGATTAAACCCGGTGATATACAGAGACGTATTTTTAACATAGAGTTTTGGATAATACTCATCTGTTGGGAGTGGATTGATTAAAATCGTAATATTAATCTCTGCGAGCTGACGTGCTATCTCATTTGCAATGGCAACCCATCGAGGAGTATTACTCGTATCTAACACGATCGCAAACCCCGCCTCATACCCTGCGTCTTTGAGTAATTCCTGTGCCATCGAAACATCATAGGACAATCGACGGATATCGGGATTATACCCAAACGTATAGGAGGTGAGAAACTGCGATGCTGGCATTGCAGAACCATTCAGACAGGTACGGATAATGGTGTCAATATCAATGGCATGATACATGGCTTTTCGTACTCGTACATCAGACACCGGATTGACAGACCCCTGAAACCCATAACTATCATTCACCCGAAAATCAAAGCTAAGATATATAACAGATGGCATTTGTACGGACTGAACGATACATCCCGTCGAATTTTGGATTTCTCCGACATCCTCTATCGCAAGGGAACCAATATCAATCTCTCCCTGAAGTAATGCGTGTTTTATCTCCGCCGTCGTATTCATATGTTTAAAAACAACACGGTGAACCGCAGGCGGTCCACCCCAGTATTCATCAAACCGTTCAAAAATGATAGCGTCCCGGGGGATATAGTCGACGAATTGATAGGCACCCGTCCCAACCGGCCATGTTTCAGTATCCACTGCACTCTGGTTCATATGCTCTTCAGACAACATAAAGAGCGTAGCTAAATTGTATAATAAGGTAGGACACGGCTTAGAGGTAAAAATATCAATGGTATACGTATCTCGTATTCTACTATCAGATATGGCTTCCAGCTCTTCGATATAATACGGGTCATTTTTCATAAAGTCAATCGTGAATTTCACATCATCTGCAGTAAAAGTGTCCCCATTATGGAAGCGTACATCTTTCCGTAAAAAGAATCTCCAGGTGGTGCTGTTTGGATTATTCCAATTTTCTGCTAGTGCGGGAATGAATTTATACGTATAATGATCCAATTCAACTAAACAGTCAAAGAGATTCACGTTTATTGCAAGTGTAGGATTATCTCGGATACCCATCCATGGATAAAACCCAGAGATATCACTAATCGTACCGATAACGATATCAAAATCAGGTGGGCTCTTTTCATCGTTTGAGTCAGTCAGACATCCTGGAAACACAAAAATATTTACTAATATAATACTGAAAATGAACCAATGAATCAATGTTTTCATTTGTTCTTTAGATTTTTCATGATTCACAAAACATGACCGTCCTTATCTTGGAACTCCTACGTATTCCTCCTCTGGTACTACAAGCGAGATGGTGTTATTGTCTTATTTCTTTTAAATGTTTGGAACAGAGAAAAATGCAGAACAACAGGGATAAAGGTCCGATGAAAACGTGATATTTGTTGGAAAGAAACCTCTGATGACGTATGTGCTTGTAGTCGTGACATAGGTTGCTGCTCATGGGTCCGATGAGGTCGTTAGTAAAGCAAGAGGCAGGTCGATTAGTACAGCGGTGGACACTGCAGAGAGTGTGAGCAACAGGTTTGTCACTGACGCACACGAAAAAGAGATAAACAGTAGTTCCGAAAGCATCACCAATGGCTCATCAATTGAGATTTGTATGACGAAACAGAAAAGCACATAGGGTGAACGGTTCAGTTATAGGGTGATGTCTATGTTGAGTTTGAGAGTGAGTTCCTTGTAACGATTTCGGATGGTGACCTCGGTGACGCCTGCGACATCTGCTATCTCCCGCTGCGTCCTGCGTTCGCCACAAAGGACAGTAGCGATATACAGAGATGCTGCCGCCATTCCGGTTGGACCACGCCCACTCGTCAGCTCCCCGCGTGCGGCGTCGTGTAATATCTTTATGGTTTTTTCTCGCACATCGCCACTGAGTTTCAGCTCACTGCAAAATCTTGAGATATAATCCTCAGGGGAAGTCGGCAATAATTTTAATTCTAATTCACGAGAGACATATCGGTAGGTTCTCCCGATATCTTTGCGAGAGAGGTGCGAGAACGTGGCAATCTCATCAAGGGTTCGAGGCACATTACACTGCCGACACGCGGCATATAACGCGGCGGCGGTGACACCTTCTATGCTCCTACCACGGACTAAATTCTTCAATGCTGCTTTTCGATAAATCATCGCAGAGGTCTCCCGCACAGTTCTTGGGAGACCCATGCCTGAGGAGAGTCGGTCAAGCTCAGAGAGCGCAGTCGCAAGGCTTCGTTCTGTTGCGTTGTTTATGCGAATACGTCGTTCCCATTTTCTCAGACGATAGATCTGTGCCCTGTTTCTTGTCGGAATTGCTCTTCCGTAGGAATCCCGGTTTTTCCAGCCTATCGTCGTACTTAGTCCTTTATCATGGAGGGTGTAGGTCATTGGTGCTCCGGTTCGGGCTCGTTTTTCCCGTTGTTCGCTATCAAACGCTCGCCATTCGGGTCCCTGATCAATCATATTCTCATCAAGAATGAACCCGCAATTTCTACACACCACCTCCGCCCGAGAATAATCTCTAGTAAGATGGTTACCCCCGCATTCAGGGCACTGAACGACTTCTTCAATTTTCTGTTTTTCTTTTTTTGCCAAAACAAATCAAATCCAGGATATTCTCTCCCTTATTCGTTACTGTATATATATACTAGTACATGATGATTGAAAAAGTTTCTTCTAAAACAGAGAGCAACTCTTGCAGGAACAGATGACCATCTTTTGTCAGTGTACCCAAGGCTCCTGCGCTGATTCGATAATCGAGTTTATAACAGGATAACCGTTATGAACAATGAGAAAGAGAGAGACTATGAGAGAAAAAAATGTATATACACTAGACAAGGATGATGATAAAGCTGTTCAACTGTTCGTCAAGCTAGGGATGCAGAAAAATCTTGCAAAAACATTATTGTACATTTCACAGTGCGATAACTGCAATTCTGCTGAGATCGAACAGGCGATAGATATGCGTCAACCTGAGGTAAGTGTCGTGATGCAGGAACTGTATAAAAGAGGATGGGTACAAAAACAGGACCTGAAAAAAAAGGGAAAAGGCAGGCCAGTGTGTCTCTATAAATGTACAGCACCGTTATCTGAAATACTCAAGACCTTTGAACAGGAAAAATTACAAGAAATTGACAGTCTTAAAAATGATATATCATTACTTAAAAATATTATTAAGATACATACAATTTGATGTGCCTTCTTCGTATTTCACTTCCAAAAACCATACCCGTAAAGAAAGATACCTCCGGGAACACCAGGGTTTGTATTCTCTACAAATGTTCCGTCATCTCCGGAGAGGCGGACAACGAACACCTCCCAAAGACCTATGAGAAGGTATACCGCCACCAAGGAGTATACCAGAACACACAAGAATGATAAAGCCTCATCCAACACAACGAAAAAAAAGAGAAGAAAACGAGGAAAATCTTTTGTTTTGTACAACATTGAAAAGGAAAGTCTTATAGGTAGAAAAACAGTAATAAAAATACGTGATGAACTCATGGGAATCTGTCCGTATTGCAAACAAAATGTTGATCTTCATAGCGTAAAAATTGAAAAGAAAGGAAAAGGAGTTGTCGAACAAGACAGGATATATATCTGTCCATGCTGTGATTACATCCTTGGATTTTCCTATGCAATGAGATAAGTAACTCTGCATTTGGTTATTGTTTCGTTCTAACGGACGCACCGCGACATGGGTGCAGCGAGTACGAAAGAAAACAGATGAGGTTGTTTTTAGCACCCTGCCACGTAACGCAGTATCGGAAACGCATGGGGATGCCGCTGAAGAACGTTCATCCAGAATGACACCAAAGCACGCGGAGAGGCATACGACGTGACAGAAGGTGCTCTGCTGTTATATCCAGCGGCAGAGGAAGCGATAGTGCTTTTCATGGTCGCCTTAATGACATACGCATAGAGTGTGTAGGATTTATGCGAATCAGATGGGTCTTTCCCTTGAATCACCAAGCCCATACCCCGATCCCAATCGGTCAAGACAGGAGCCGAGGTTGGCAATGCAATGCTGGAAAGAGCAGTACCTGTTGTATCACCAAGCTCCCAAAAGATTATATCCACGGACATTTTGTTTGAGAGGGCTAGGTTCTTATCGCTCACCACATGAAACATGTCGAAGGGAGGAGGCCCATAATAATCGATATTGTCATACACCCAAATTTCAAAATCAACAGTATTTGGATCTGTCTTAAAGACAAACCCACCAGCCATCATTTCAAATCCATATGGCACTGACGTAAACTGGTAATATCCTATTTTTGGATAGGAGGGAGCCGAGTCTTGCACCCTGGTGTTATACGTATATTTTCCGGTCATGGTGTCGCCAACCTGAATCGCACCTCCAAGCAGATTCTCTGAATCAGATACATCGGTGACGGTAGCAACGATGTGAACGGTGATACGACCAAAAACAAGAGGTACCGTCGGGTGAACCTCCCGAGCACCTGCTGCAGGTAACACAGTGGCGACCATCAGCATACAGACAACGATTCCTATAATGGTGTGTTTCATAGCAGTCTTCCTCCCTGATAAAACAGGTTATGAGTAAATATCACCATGATTTATTTAAATGTTTTGAGTAGATAAAAATACGGAATGCCACAGGTGAAAAACGACGAAATGCTTGTTTCCAAGACACGTCCGAATGTTCTGTCATCCCCGAAGACGCGGACGACCGGAATCTGACGAAAATCGATGAAAACGTGTACCTCTACGAAGGAGTTCCTGAGAACCAGCAACATTGCTGTACGACCCATGATTTTTTGTGCGAATACGTCATATAAAAAGTTGGGAAAAGTTAAAAAATTATTGGTTATTATTTGGTTTTTTCCGAACATTTTCCCACTATTTATAAGTAAGAATGATAATTTCAGGAGTAAAAAATGGTGAAAATATGAAAAATAAAAAAAGAAAAGGTATCTTTGTTTGTATGCTGATATGCGCGACCGTAATGATAGGTGCGGGAGCCTCAATAGCAAAACCCACGACACAACAATCGTCTAGTCCTGAGATCGAATGGATACATACCTTTGATAGTATCATAAACGACCGAGCGTACTACGTCGACCAAACCGCGGATGGCGGTTATATTTTTACGGGTTCGACGGTCGTAACTCCCCCTGGCTACACTGAACTGCTTTTGGTAAAAACAGATGGAAACGGCGAAGTGTCCTGGCATCGCAATTTCCCAATCCCCCTGACAAATCTGTACGGGACGGTCGTTCATCAAACAACGGACGGCGGCTATATCATTGTCGGCAGCGTCGGCGGCTCCTGGCTCTGGGACGTCCAAGTCACGAAAGTCGATGCAAATGGGGACCTTGTCTGGCAGAAGAGCTTTGGAAAAAGCGGTGGGCCGGATCATGGAAGCGACATTCTTCAGACCTCGGACGGCGGCTACATCGTCCTTGGGGATACCTCATCCTATGGTCAAGGCGGCGCCGACCTCTGGCTGATTAAACTGGCAGCAGATGGCACCGAACAATGGAACAAAACCATCGGCGACACCGGTTTTGACTTTCCCAAAAGCTTTGCAAAAACCGACGATGGATATATCATTGTCGGCCAAACAGATGCTGTCGACGGCATGGGTGATGTTTGGGTCGTAAAAACAAATGACGCTGGAGACGTCATCTGGCAAAAAACCTATGGGGACGCTGACGTCGCTGAGGAAGGCATGTGTGTCAAAACAGTATCAAACGGCTACATCATCCTGGGGAACCTGTTTGACATGAACTGGACAGAAAACCTCTGGGTACTCCGTCTCGACTCCCAAGGAACACTCCTCTGGGAACAACAGATATCCGCGGACAGCACCGTGCATGGCACCAGCATCACCGCAACAACGGACGGCGGATACTTTATCACCGGCATACTCATCACGGACATGGAAACGTATGTTACTGACGTGTACCTGCTGAAGCTGAACCACCAGGGTGCCACCCAATGGGTCAAGACGTTTGACATATCAAACGAGTTATGCGACGAGACCAACTGGGGGATACAGACACAGGATGGCGGCTATGTCGCTGTCGGGAGCACTGGTGATCTCAACAACTGGACCGGACAGACTTTTCTCTTGAAGCTCGAAGCTGAAATGGGTGTTGTCCTTGACTCCGTCACCGGGGGTTTCGGCGTGCATGCCCTGGTGAAAAACCTTGGCACCACGGATGCAACAGACGTGGACGTCTCAATAAGGATAACCGGTGGTATCCTGCATCTCATTAACGTTTCCTACACGGAGACCATCAGCATTCCCGCTGGAGACGAAGCCGTAATCTCCTGCAAGCCGTTCCTAGGACTAGGACCCATAGACGTTACCGTAACGGTCAACGGAGTACCAAGTGACTACGAGGGCACACAGCTCATCATCCTCACCCAGCTTGCATCCTAGACCATGAGCGTCTCCCTTCCCTCTCTCTTTTTTTCCTTTTTTCACAGCATGAATACATTCGGAGGAACACCATCATGAAAAAAATACCCGTACTCCTCATCATAAGCGCTCTCCTTATAACGTCCGTCGTCCCCCTATCGCTCTCAGGCTCGACCCAACCATCGATTCCGTCACCTAGCGCATTTACCCATACCCTGTTTGCCGAACTAGGCACGGAACTCCCCTGCCCCAACTGCCACGTCGCACGAGAAGCACTCCATAAAGTATACACAAGCAACGACTACCCCTTCTACTACGTCAGCCTCGTCGATTTCGTTGACACCGCTTCCATCAATCGCATCGATGAATACAACCTCTATGGATACCCCACGGTCTGGTTCGATGGCGGCTATCGAGTCGAGGTGGGCGGCTCCCCTCAATGCGAAGCATACTACCGTCAGCACCTCACAACCTGTGGTGCACGTGCCGTCCCAGATATTGATATCAACCTCACCGCAACCTGGCTGGGCAACGCCCAACTCGACATCCATGTCTCGGTCTGTAACTCTGAAAGCGTTTCCTACAGCGGCCATATCCATGTCTACGTCACCGAAGTCGAATCAACCATGGGCTGGAATGATACCACTGGGCATCCGTATACCTTCCCGCTTCTTGATTACGCCGTCAACCAGGATATCTCCATAGCCTCTGGCGACACCTGGACCCGCTCGTTGATCTGGGATGGCCATGACCATTACGATGTGCAAGGCAATAATTTTGGCGCTATCCAATTCGGAAACCTCCAAGTCATCGCCGCAGTCTTCAACTCCGAAGTTCATCAAGGCTACTCGTACCCGCCAAGCGGTTACCCGTTTGACGCCTACTACGTCGATGATGCTGCCGGCGTCTGGCTTGGTACTCCCCATCCACCAGAGGTCCCCACAAACCCCAAACCAGTCGACGGCGCCACCAACGTTGACGTCACAAAAGACCTCACCTGGACGAATAGCGATCCGGATATCGGCGAAGACGTGTACTCTGACCTCTATTTCGGAACCACAAACCCTCCACCACTGCTACAGGCCAACATCTTCGAAACGACCTATGATGTCGGCATTATGGAGTTCAACACAACGTATTACTGGAAGATCGTCGCTCACGATAACCATGGGCAAGTCACGGAAGGACCTCTGTGGAGTTTCACGACAGCGTCTGTGCCTGACGTCACACCGCCAACAGTCACCATTGAAAAACCAAAGAACGGCTATTTCTACATTCAAGATAACGATGGAAGGCAGCGTCTGCTCTTGAACAATGCTCTGATTATTGGCTCGATCACCATTGAGGCAAATGCCACAGACACAGGATCTGGCATCGACAGAGTCTTGTTCCTCATCGATGGAGTACAGCAGGCTGAAATTTCTACCTCGCCTTATGCCTTTGTATGGAAACGGTTCAGCCTGCCTTTCCTTCCGCATACCATCAGCGTCGTTGCGTATGATGAGGCGGGAAACACTGCACGTCAGGACGTCAAAGCGCGAAAGGTCCTATGAGACCCGTTAAACGGAATTGAGAGGATAAATCAATTCCCCTTTTTTTTCTTTTAACCCATACCCGCTGCCCCGGATTCTTCGAGAACCAGCACCATGGTTTTTCAGACTCACTGGTTCTTTGTAGACAAGGAAACGGTCGCTGCCGATGCCCAGTCACCCACCAATCTAGACAAATCAGCGCGATGTGTTGAGATGTTCCATCATCCATACGCACGGCTCAATAGATCATATCAACAAGGGTGAATCCGTTGGTAAAATCGGTCCAGTAGGAGCCATCCGTCCATTTTTGTATCTCTCTTCCCACTTCCTCTTCTGGGAGTTATTCCGGTAAATAAGTAACGGTCTTTCCAAGATACACACCCTCTGAGAAAGATGCATGCAACCATGAAGCTCCCCTCCTGTTTTTTGTAGGTAAAAACAAAGAAGAAACAGAAAGAACGCTGGGTCGTTCCATGGTTGTTCGAATATAAAAAAAACCCAAACATCATGGAGAGCTAAACACCATGACGCTGCGTTTTCCAAGAAAGATATGGTTTTAATAGGGGACGTAGTATTATATAACACTGGAGTGGACCAGAAAAGAAATGAAATGCATCATGTGTTTAACGGAAAATACAGACCAGATCAATTCACTCTGTGCTTCATGCAGAGCTATCTTGCTAAATGCAAATACGAAGACGAAAGGAAAATTAACCGAGTTCATCGGAAAATATACAGAGTAGATACGTACTATTTTTTATAAAAAAAGTGATGTCTGTCGAAAACCGTGTCACTGCATCCCCGGTCCCCTCGGGTTTGTTTTCCAGCGACCTATCCTACCCTTCAACAATACAGAAAAAAAAACCTTAGGTCCGTTTCCCCTGTTTTTCCCATGCCTGTTTCATCACGGGATTGTGGTCGAGGTACCGTTGCACATACACATCAGGCACCTTGTTAAACACACAGGAAAAATTCACGCAATGCGGACAGTACAACAAGAAAAACACCACATAAAACAACGCCAAGGTCAGCAGTGTCCCGACAAACACCCCAACAACCCCAAACAACGACACACCATCAGGACGACGCATCCACACTATATACACCCCGTACAGCTCAACAAGCACGGGATACGCCCCAAGAAACCCAAACCCGATCACGGTACCTGTCTTCTCCCACCAGGTGATCGGTTCAGGATGATACCGCCAGATCTTCGGAGAGAAATGATTCTCCGTACAATGCAACACGAAGCGATCCTCCGCGTAGTACGGACAATGACTACACGTGATACGAGGCTGAATCACCAAGAAAAACAACGCAGAGAAAATAGAGAACACCAGCACCGGCCAGAAGGTTCCAAGCAGCAGACTGGTCAGTCCCGTCCCCAGCACCGCCATGACAAGAAACGACCCCTCGAACAGGTGAGAGACGATCACCTTGTTCTCATCAGGTTTACAAAAAATCTCACCCTTGTTCCCACAGGATGAACACGGTGCATTAGGATCAAAGGTGCACAGACCTGCGTTGTCTTTTGCCATAGACAAAAAAAGGAAACAACGGGGGTATATAAAAACAGGCTATGACACGCAAATCAACTGCAGAGGAGGGAAAAAGAATATCTTTAAATTCTGACGTGCTCTTTCTCATAAAAAAACAGAAGACGTATGAGGGAGTGTTATTCTATGAAAGAAGACCTGGTGATGAAGACCGCGAACACAGAGACGCATTGTGCGATGTGCAGACTTGATTTCCTGGGGACCGGCGTGTGTCCATCAGGGAAAAAACACGGGTTTGTCGCGTATTGGCCGCAAGGCCGTATCGAGATCTACCGGGCATTAAAAGCCGGCACCCTGACACCAACACACCGACTCATCGACATCGCGGACACCTGCACCCTCTGCGGAGCATGCGATAAACAATGCTCCTTTATCACCAACAGACGACCGATGACCGTCCAGAAAGCGCTGAAGGACTACGTAAACGGACTTGACAAACAGACCTTTAAAAAAACACCCACCGACCCAATCCTAAAAAAACTACAATACGTCGTCGGGGAACAATGGGCGACAAACGACCCTGTGATTCTTACCGCCTACAATAAGACGATTCTTACCCCCACCCCAAGTCCTCATGCGTACGTCGTCATGCCAAAAACAGCACAAGAGGTAAGCGACATCATCAAGATAGCAAAGACACACCAGCTCCCCTACCTCCCTCGGGGAAACGGGACGTTCCTCTCCGTCGCCTTGCAAACGTTGCTTGCCGGACCAGTTGGGCTGTCAAACGGCATCATCCTTGACATGTCCCGGATGAACACCATCACCCTTAGCAAGGATGGAGCCACCGCGACAATCCAGGCGGGCGTCACCGCGTTTGATCTCCAAAAAACCGCGGCCTCACAGAACAAAAGAATCCTGGTTGGGGAAGCAGAGGCATACGTGTGTGCCAACATCCTGTCTTTTGGGATCATCTCTACCTGGGGGAACACCTACGGCTGGGGCGCGGACAACTACACAGACGTTGAACTGGTCGATGAGAACGGAACCATACATCATCACACCGGGGAATCCCTGAAAAACCCGTTTGCCACAAACCATGGACCTACCAGCCTCACCCTCCAGCCTGCAAACATCGTCACCGCAATGACGATAAAACTCCATCCCAAATCCACTGATGAACATGCCATGCTCATCCCGTTTGACACCCTGGAAGACGCCGTGGACTTCTCCTTAGATCTCGCCAGGAAAAACATCGGGATATCCCTTGCGATCCTTTCCAGTAAGTATTTCTCGGATTTCATCTGCCCGACCAACGACATCGCCCATTCCTTCGAACACATCATCACAAAATATTTCCATATCAATTACCTCGTTGACATCATCTGCGACAGCAAGGACAAACGCTATGTCCAGGACCACGCGGCGGTCATCATCGATGAACCGATGATGAAAACATTTGTCCTTAGCACTCCAACGCTTGCATCAATGAAAGACAGTGAGTTCCTCAAAAAACTCGCACAAAAAGAAACCCCCCTGAAAACCCTGTTCCAAGGACGACTCAAACGCATGATCACGAAGATGGTGTTACATCCCTCCCCAGAACAAATCGGGGCTGCGTTTGACAACGACCTCAAAGAGTTCTTCACCGAGCTTTACAAGAAACCGGAGATGACCAACTCCATCTGGCTGCATGAGTATCGGATCTTGCCGTGCCGTATGCTGCGTCAACGCATGTTCATGGTCCGCGGGGGATTTATGACCGCGCAAAAAGACGTCATCCGCAAATCATTTGAGACCTTACAAGAAGTCGGTAACAAATACCACAAAAAGCACGCACTGGGGTTCATCAGCTTTCTTGACAAGGGCAACATCGCATTCCTTGAATACGACTATTATTATGATCACACCAACCCTGAGGAACACAAAAACCTCAACCCATCGATCGTAGAATCATTAACAAAAGAACTGACCATCGACGGATACCTCCCCATCGAGTTTTCCTTCCATAAGGGACTGTATCGAAAAGAACAGGTGTTCTATCCATTCCCAAAGGCCTTGACTACTGAAGAACTCCAGCAATTCGGACAGATGGTTAAGCAAATCGTCAACGGATGATTCTTACAGGGTACGTCCCTCCGTATTCGGTACGCATCTCCCCGGTAAAAACAACGAACAGAGAGATAACTGTTTCTTGTGTTTACCAGGAAAAATCTTCAAGGACCATGAGAGGGGAAAACCAGTACGGTGACGCATAGAAGCAGTGATGCAGTTTCAGAGACACATTGGCTTTTTTACACAAAACAATCCTTTTGTGACATCATCAAACCGTCTCACGATGGTGGAACCATCGCTGCTCGCGTTATCTCCAACATTGCCCGTCCCTGTAACCTGACACGGTGTATCCCCCATGAAAGAGTGCCCTCAACTATACAGGGGCATTCCCATACTCCAAAAGAAACCTCGGGATCATGCCATGTGAACTCCCCACGATTCACGACCTCAATGGTCAGATCCAGCTGGACCAATCCTTCCGATGGATTCCGTAGGAACACTTTTACAAAAAATGCTTTGATGTGAATTTTTGTGGGTATCTCAATCGTCGGGATGGTCGTGTTGATTGTCTCCAGATATTCAAAGTCAAAATGCCGACATTCTGTGATATTTTCACCATCGGGCGTCACCCAAAGACTGCCGGGAAACATCCTTGAAATAGGTGATTGCTGACAGATCTTTGCGACAAAAATGTTCCATCCGTTCTCCAAAAAAATCGACGTCCAATCCCAGGCGTCTAGCAGCAGCTGCCATAATGGGACATCACCGCTGATTGTCTGTAGTCCTTCAACGACCCGATGATGGAGCGGCGCAGGGTTTGTTTGCTTCACATTGACCCAGGAATGTTCATGGTACCCAGCCCCATGAACCGTGTAGGTTGTGTTATTGATGGTCACGGTTCCCTGTACGTCGCTCGTGATGATGCAATAATGACCAAGAGGGCTTCTGGAGCGGTTGTATCCCAGATTCATAAACAGCCACAGGGGCAATGACTGTGCGGTATAGGTGACATTCACTACGACAGCACCCTTATGTGATTCATTGTATTCAGCATAGATTTCCCATTGGGGATATCTCCCTTTCACCGTTGAGTTTAAAAAGGAAACATTTACCCCTGATTTCGCAGCAGTCAGTGTTCCTGTCCATGTGGTGATAGTCCCCCCATAGCTTCGATTCGTGCCGTCTTCAAAGACAGCGCAGAATAGTATATCGATTAACGCCATCTGGTTAAAACTGACCATCATCGACCAGTTTTTTAGTTCGCTGTCGTTGCTGTTGAAGAACGCGATAAAATACCACCATTCTTGATGAGTGGAGTTATCTTTGTCATGTGACCCCTCGTCATTTGACCCGATAACCTGGCGAAATGGTGAGATACGAGACGTCGGTGGTGTTGGGATGGTGCAATCCTGACCGAACCTATGAGCAAGGCTCTGTTCTCCCTGTACGACCCAACCGGTGTCTATCTGCAGACAAAAAAGGATGCACACCGCAATGAGCGATACCGTGATTTTTCTCATGAATCTTGCCTCCACTCTGTTAAATTTAACATCTTTTCCTTTAAAAGCTTATCCTTACGCAAATAGAGGCAGTGGCATGGGTTGGAACGTGGTTTTTTTTGCACAGTACTATGACGAAATACCGGAAGATGAAGAATGAACAGCCATGATAGTAAACTCTTGGTTTGCCACACTGTTTTACGACAAGACAACAAGTTCGACATGAAGGAAGAGGATTTCTATGTTTTTGAACATCTTTCCGTACGCGGTATACATCTGAAATGTGACAAGCGTCCCAGGAGGAAACCGGTCAAATGATCTGGGGTCCTTATAAATCACCCACAATGTCACTGCCTCGATGACGAGGTTTTCGCCTTGTGCAGTTAAATTTGTATATCTCCCAAAGATGAATGCTTGTCGTATGTCAGATGAGTCTGATACAGGAGGCGTTCGTATCCCATTGTCAAGGCCTGGAACAGCAGCAACAGCAGGAGCGAACAACAGGATGCATGTACATATTCCAATAATTTTGTATTTCATGGTTGTGTTCCCCCGTGATATCCACAGGTCATGAAGTGATAACCGATGGATTTCTATTTAAATGTTTGGAGCCAATAAAAATCCGTGTTCGATCTTAAAACCCTATGTAGTATTTTATAAAAATTCATAAAGAAAAAAGGGGGGGAATAAAGGAAATGCAAGGTGAATTATATTTCAAGGGAGGAAAGAAATGATAAAATATCTACATTTCCTATTTTTTCCCCATATATACTTAATAGTTAACAATTGTTAATAAACTTTTTCCCAATTTACCCCCAAATTGACCTCAATTTTTGAAAAAAACACATACCTGGAGAAACAGTAAAGCGGGAGAAGCAGTGACACGGAGTGTCTGATACAAACGACAATAACATTCTTATAAAAACAACCTGCATCCCAAAGAACACCAGCACCTCCACCCAGGTCCTCTACAAAAAACCTCAAGGAAAAGAAACGCCATGAGAATCTTTATATATGCTTTTTTATTTCCTGGTTGTAACTCCGGGGAAGTAAAGTTTTTTGTTTCTTATTCATTAACTTTCCTCCCACCCCGGAGTCTTCAACTCACTTACTTGGTACACGATCCTGTTTCTTTCTCTGCGAACGCATACCAGAAAAAAAAAGGGTTAGTCTCCCATCAGGTGTCGAAGCAGCAAGAACGCATCAGGGAACCGCTCAAACAACAACTGAAACACACGAGGCAACAGCCTGGGAGAGGAATATGGCATTGTTACGGTAAGAGTCCCCCAATCACTTTCATTGTCATACATATCCCACACCTTCGCCCGGATCGTATAGGTACCAGCGGTCCCCCACCGGTGACCGTACTCAAAAATTGACCCATTTGGCAGAGGGCCACCTTCACATAAGAAACAGATATAGGTTGTATTATCACTATCCAACCCACCCCATTCAATCAGAATCGTTTTAAGAGAATCCCCATCCGGGTCGGTGAGGAGAAAACTGTAGAAATACCGTGTATTGATGGTTCCTATGGAGGGTCCAGTGATCTCAGGCGGGTTAGGGTTTCGGTTATTCATCCCTGTTACGTTCACTGCAGAAGTATCACTGACACTCATAGGCAACGCAGAAAAACTCCCACAGAGCAAAATCAACAGCACTACCCATACACAACAAATTTTTACCAGACGTTTTTTCATACATAGACCCCTATGAGATATTTAAACAACGAGGATGATATAAATGCTTTGACGACTCAACGGTGAACACGAGAACTTGTTTTTCGCATACCCCTTGCGTCACGCTACCTCGCATAACATATCCTTTGTGCTACACAGCCATCCCTTAAAAATACCGAGAGAAAAGAAGCGAGCTTTAGTACCATTATTTTTTTTTCGCAATTATGAAAAACAAAGGAGTTCGTACACACACTAGCATATACATTTCCCCCATACGTGAATGATTTCTCTTTTTTCGCACGGACACTTCACCGTTTTGATATTTTAACAGATAACATTTATGTAGGATAAAAAAGGAAAAAATACTTGGGTTAAAAAGGAGATAGAAAAAAAATGATGAAAAAACACTATCTAATGATTGGAATAGCGGGCATAGCAATCGCAGCGATCGTGATCATTGCCGCAGTCAGTGGAAGTCTTCAACCACAGAGCTCAGCTGATAAATCACCTTTCACATCAACATCACCGGAACCAGAGTCACTCGAAACGATCCTATCAAAAGCTGACGCCATCGGATCAATGTATTATGAGATCTATGTGACGATCACGATGCCACAGTATGGAACACAAACTGCGACCATGAAAGTATGGCAAGAAAAACCATATCTAAAAGAAGAGATAACAACCCTGACCGCGGGCGTCACAAACACACTTTTAGTCATCGTCCGTCCTGAAGGAACCTACGTCTATAACCCCACGGAAGGCAAATACGTCCTGACCGCAGAAGTCCCATCGTATGTGACATCGCTACAATATCTCGACCCGAAAATGATCAAAGACCTTCTGAACAACCAGAGCATCACAGACTTTGAAACAGAAATCATCGACGGGAAACTGACCACCGTCATTGAGTACGACCTCCCATTGATAGGTGACAGCGTCATGTCGATCAAAATATGGATCTGGAACCAGAAAGGAGTCCCCCTAAAAGCATATATAGACATGACAATGCAAGAGATGACGATGACCATGGACTTCGTATTTAGGAATTATTCCTTCGCAGATATCCCAGACAGCACCTTTGATGTCACATAAGACGCAAAAACGGTCGTTCTACCTAAACCCTTTATTTTTTTTATTTTTTTTCTGCTTTTTCTTTTGACTATCATGGACTGGTTCATTGGTATGGATGAGAAGAGAAATTTCGATGTTTTCGTGCTCTCCAAACATAGCAACGAACACATTGTACACGAGTTCACCTCCATTTCCCTGATTTTTTTTGGCCCGTCTATAAAGAAAAAGAGATTGGAGGGCGTAAAAAATATTTTAGCGTTTTTCACACATTTGTAATATAAAATCGTATAAGATTCTCTATTCGACCAACTTTCACAAGACTATTTTCTTATACTACGGGAGTTATTCTTCAGTACCGTAGGAAATGGAGGAATAAATACTATGAAAAAAATATGGATCATTACAATCATAGGGCTGTTGTTGTTCACCGCTGGTAGCGCAAGCTCGTACTACACCCCAGACACAACACATCACCCCCAACCACTGAAAACCACATACGACCTTCTCTGTATCGCACCAAAGGGTTTTTCAAAAAATCTTCAGCCGCTCATCGACCATAAAAACACGGTCGGTGTTCAGACCATTGTACTTACCACAGAAGACATCTACAGAGATTACACCGGCAGAGACAACGCAGAGCAAATCAAATACGCAATCAAAGACGCAAAGGAACGCTGGAACATCAGCTACGTGCTCCTGGTCGGTGGATTAAAATTCTTTGGACTCGGATGGCATGTGCCTGTCCGCTATTCCAATCTTGATGACGGGACGGGGGATAGCGTGTTTTTGACGGATCTGTATTTCGCGGACCTTTACAAAGAAACCGGTGAGTTTGACGACTGGGACTCCAACGGCAACGGCGTCTTTGCGGAATGGGGCAAAGACATACTGGATCTCACCCCTGATGTCGCCATCGGACGGCTCGCTTGTCGGACGACAAAAGAAGTCGACATTGTTGTCGAAAAAATCATCACCTATGAGACGACAACCGCGGGCAGCAGCTGGTTTACCAGGATGGTCGCAGTCGGTGGGGACAGCTTCCCAGCCTACCCCGGCTATGAGGGAGAAGAGACCTGTGATGTCGCAACAAGCTACATGACTAACTTTACCATTGAGAAGCTGTATACCTCTACCGGGAGCCTGACAGGACCAACCGACATCCTTACCGCAGTCAGTCAGGGATGCGGATTTCTGATGACACGCGGCAAGGGCGGGACCGATCGGGTCCGAATGGGCTTGCCCGAAGGCGAAGAGATCATCGCATTCCAAAACAAAGATGTCTCGAAACTCACAAACAAGGATCGCTACCCGATCTGGGTGCTTGGTGAATGCATCCATGGAAAATTTGATGTTCGCGTCATAAACATTCTCAAAGTCATCCAGAACATCTCCGGATACACCATGGCGGATTGTATCTATGACTGCATCGCATGGCGCCTGGTGCGGCAGAAGGACGCGGGGGCTATCGCGACGCTGACCAATACGAATATCTGTTATGGGACGTCTGGTGACGCCAATGGAAACGGCGTCCCTGATGATGCAGAGACCTTTGGAGGGTTCCTTGCGGTTGAGCTGTTCCGTTTATACAGCCAAGAAGGGATACAAACACTAGGAGTCCTCCACCAGCAGGCCCTGTGCAACTATGTAAAACAATTCCCAGTAAGAACCAATCTCCTGCATAGCAAAAGCGTTCAGGAGTTCATCCTTTTTGGTGACCCCAGCCTCAAAATAGGAGGATATGCGATAGACTAAAACCGAGGGATACACCGGAAGCAGATCATTCCTCGTATCTCTTTTTATTTTTTCGATATTTCCAGGAAAATAATCAAACCATCCTATTGCCGGCTCACCAGACCATCACCCTGCATTCCTCCCAAGGCATCATAAAATCATCAGTCAGTGACTATTGCTGGGAGTATCTAGGCAGTCTCAACACGGTTTCTATCTCAGGGAGTATACAAGTAAACGGACAGCTGCACTGGTTTGCATCAAACCCCTGTGAAATCGTCCTTCCAATCTGCAAATAAAAAAAAAACAAGTGAAGAAGAGCATGATGTCTTATGTTTCTGCTCTACCTACCTTAGTCAATGTGACCAGACCCCGTGACCCTTCCGTCTTAAGCTTGTGGTCAGCTCTTCCTCGATGCGCTCTGCCTCCTTTCGAGTCTCTATCGGATTGAACCGCTCATAGAGCCGAGGGCAAAGACCCAGACCGAATTCCTTGACAAACCGGTTCCCCTTATACCCTTTTTTATGCTGCCAGAAACGAGTCTCAGGCAGATGGCAGCTCTGACCGACATAAAAACACGCACGACCCCACTCGACATCAGGATTATGACTCCGAAACTTCCGTGACGTGAGCACTGCCTCATCAAGTCGGATGACATACACATAATATTTCATAGAGCAAATCAATAGAATTCTCACGAAGATTTTATATATTCCTAAAAAACCAAAATCCTTACGTTCCATTCGCCTGCAGAGGAGCCCTGTCTTCTCAGAAACGGGTACCACATGTTCAATATCATCGAAAGAAAGCGATAAAAATCATCGTGGCAATCCCAAGACAATCGATGCAGCTTACATGTAGAAAACCACTAACGAGGTGTTTTTTGGAGGAAAGGGGGGGAAGAACGGAGGCAGGAGTAAGATCTCTACCTTCCCTCCATCTCTCAAAGGGGAATATTATGAAGTTTTTTGCTTGTCTATACAAAAATATTAACGATTTTTCATATAAATAATTTACTATAAGAATATGTGCAATCGTCGATAATCAATAGTATTTTCAAGTCTTCCAACAAACAGGTACATGAATTTTTTCATCTCCGTTCAGCTAAACCTCATTGATACTCTTCCATGACGTTTCACCACACATACCAACACAATGCAGCCCTCCATCCCCTACGAATCTATCCACACCCACTCCGTATAGTTTAATAGATTTGTACAAACCATCCAACGATTAACCAACCACACCGTGCATTTCTACACCAATAAGGATTCTTTAATACAACTCTCAAAAACAAGAAGAAAAAAAATAGTAGCTCTCCAAATATAAAACCAAAGAGGAGAAGTTCTATGAAAAACAAAAAAACATTGGAGGAGGACTCATCGCCTTCATCTGACATTTCTGCCCGTTGGCTGCATTGTACGAACCACCTTCATGGTCCCTATAAGAGACGAGGTGAATCTCGCAACAGATATCTACCCATCAAAGATGTACACCATGCCCCATGGTACGATCCTTTCCTTATCAGACTACCCAGAGATAGATCCCTGCATATCTCCTAAGGCTACCTAAAAAAAAACAGGACATACTCCATCGCATCCTATCATAATATTTAAATCCTACTTTCCATTAATAATTCTTTACCCGTGTTTTCAGGGGAGGAACAAATATTATGAGAACAAGAATAAAAACAAAAAGTATTGTCTTTGGAATAGCTCTTTTATTTGGTATAAGTATTGGAACAGGTATTTTTGGTGAGAGCGGAGAAAAAACTCTCCCTACAGCACATGGTAAGCAGATATTCATGCACATGAACGAATCCGATACTCGATGTCATGATGCATATGGACCAAGACAACCCTGTCTGATGCCTCAGAGGTGTAATTGGGGAGATGACGCAAATGAAGATAGAAATACTCAGAAGGCTTTAGTACTGGGTAAAGGCTGGAGTGTGACTGAGGTGGTAAGCACCGAAAGCACAGGGAATTGTTATACTCCTTCCGTGGTAGTTGACAATGAGAATACAGTACATATCGCCTGGAGCGATAGGTCGGATTACGGCGGCAGTGGCTATGATGAAGACATTTATTATAAAAAAAAACCAGTTAACAGCAGCTGGACAACAACAGAGGTGGTAAGCACAGAAAGCTCAGACCATAGCTATAATCCTTCCCTGGCTGTGGACGCCTCAGGCACACTGCATCTCGCCTGGTATGACGGTACCGATTATGGCGGATGTGGCAGTGACTGGGATATCTTTTATAAGCAAAAACCAAGTGGAGGCAGCTGGACAACAACCGAGGTGGTAAGCACAGAAAGTACAGAATATAGTGCGTATCCGTCTTTGTCTGTAGACGCTGCAGGCTCGGTACATATCACATGGTTTGATGAAACGAATTATGGCGGCAGCGGCAGCGACCAGGATATTTTCTACAAACAAAAACCCAGTGGAGGCAGCTGGACAACAACAGAGGTGGTAAGCACCGAAAGCACAGGCCTAAGCTGGAATCCTTCATTGTCTGTAGACTCTGCAGGCACTATACATGTCGCCTGGGAGGACGGGACCAACTATGGCGGCAGCGGCAGTGATCCTGATGTTTTCTACAAACGGAAACCTAGCGGTGGCAGCTGGACAACAACAGAGGTGGTAAGCACCGAAAGCACAGGCCTAAGCTGGAATCCTTCATTGTCTGTAGACTCTGCAGGCACTGTACATGTCGCCTGGGCGGATAGGACGTATTATAGTGGTAGTGGCGAGGATGAAGATATTTTCTACAAGCAAAAACCCAGTGGAGGCAGCTGGACAACAACCGAGGTGGTAAGCACCGAGAGCACAGCATTTAGCAGCAACCCTTCGTCATCTGTGGATTACGAAGGAACAGTACATGTCACCTGGGATGACCTCACGGAGTATGGCGGCAGCGGCAGCGACCGGGATATTTTCTATAAGCAAAAACCCAGTGGAGGCAGCTGGATAGCAGTGGAGGTGGTAAGCACTGAAAGTACAAGCTTAAGTAAATATCCTACATCGTTTGTGGATAGCAAGGGTGTATTACATGTCGCCTGGGAGGACGGAACTGAGTATGGTGGCAGCGGCACTGACTACGATATTTTTTATAAATACAGGGAAAATTTTCCACCAAACACTCCTGGGAAACCTACCGGTCCAACAGACGGAAAAACCGGCAGAATGTATAACTACTCTGTTGTCACAACCGATCCAGATGATGATGAGGTCTATTATTGGTTTGACTGGGGTGATAACTCACCAGGGAACTGGCTTGGTCCATATCCTTCCGGTCATACCATCACTGCAACACATGTATGGTCTGACCAAGGCGTATATGCCATCCAAGTGAAAGCAAAGGACGCCTACGGAGCAGAAAGCCCGTTGTCTGATCCGTTAAACGTAACTATCAAAGGACCGGCCCTTTCGATTGGTAAAATCGTCGGTGGAATAGGTGTATCAACGGTTGTTAAGAACAACGGTACTGCAGAAGCAACAAAGGTTTCCTGGGACATCACCCTTGACGGTACATTGATCTTCATTGGAAAATCATCAGGGGGCGTAGAAACAAGTATCGCAGAAGGAACTCAAACATCCATTAAAACAGGCTTTGTCTTTGGGATTGGTAAAACAACCATCAAGGTATCGGCAACCTGCGACGAAGGAAAAACCGCAGAGAAAACCGCATCTGCATTCGTCCTTGGACCCTTCGTCCTACACGTAAGCTAAGACGTTCTCTTTTTTCCTTTTTTTAATCCTTTGATTTTGATATGTCCTGAAAAACCACGTATCAACATCCCCTTGATTCTACACATACGTTTTTAAAGAAACACTCACTACATTTTTTTCACCAGACATGGCCAGAAAGAAAAGACGATTCAACCATGTTCAACGAAAGGCAAATGCAAAGAAACGAAACCTAGGGTATCTGCCTCTTTTTGATAATCCGTTCCCAAAAGGTGATGTCAGAAGCATCGACATGCATCATGTAAACAGCATCATTGTCGTCCCCCTCCCCCACAGAACTCATAAGAAAATGACAGACCATGACACCTACTGCAAAACATGGATAGAAAAATTGTTTCTCCTTGACATCGACACCTTACTAAGCCCTGACATCTCAACAGTAGACCAAGCAAGACCGTTCACACAAGACCTGATGGAATTGGACCCGATCAGGGATTACGAGACTGTTTCCTTTGACTCAACGCTCCTGTTTTCCCCTGCCGATGGAGAAAACGAAGAAGACATTACCAAGTAGTGACCGAAAAGGTGATGTACGCACGGGAGAGGAGGGATCATCACACCCCAAAGTCTTATATAACAGTTCATTATTATAAATAATGGGGAATGATTTTTTTGAAAGCTACTATGTATGTGAAATGTACAGACTGTGGTATCCTACGGCCAAAAAAAGGGAGTTTACAACAAATGGGGATCCTGGATGGGAACAACTGCCCAAACTGCGGTGGCGAAGTCATCCTTCTACCCGCCGCCCCATAAAGCATCCAACATCATCATCAAAGAAAAAAAACTCCTTTTTAGATACTGTCCGTCAGTACATCCATAGATAGTAGTACGGTTGATATGACTCCTGTTCTTTTTCGCATTCCATGATTGATTCAATGGTTCAAAAAAGCAGACGTTAAAAGAAAAAAAAGATGTACCCAGTTTTATTGGAAGAGAACCATGGATACGTATCTTGAGGAATTGTACCCTCTTATACGGATTCCTTTACCCATCCTATGACATGGTCACCGGGAACTCCCCGGGATACAAATCACTGATTGTTGGGGTCTGTTGATGCCCTGTCCAGAAAAACACGATCAGTTCGACCCATGGTTTGGCATACGAAAAAGCCTCTTCCGCTGAGTTAATACCATCTTTATTGCCATTGGAATCTGCCCTTCCCTCAAATCCGCTGATAAGAAACTCTGAGAAGAACGAACCAAACGACACCTGATTCTCCTGAGAGGACATAAGGACCACTCGGCCCTGACCTGCGACGCTTTGCACAAACCCCTCGCTATAACTCTCTGCAGTGTACGTCACCTGTTGATTCTGACGTGTGGTACCAAACATCGGGGGGTCATTAAACCCACCACTGTAGCAGGAGTCAACGATAAGACACAGACCCTGGCAACGAATCATGCTTAAGAAGAAATTCAGCAAATCATCCGTGATAAACCCATACCATTTGTCAAACCCGTTATACATAATCAGAACCTCGTCTGAGCCATCAGCCTCGTCCTTTGGAGGCAGATCCCATGGTTGACCATTAAAGGGGCTGTAGAGATGATTCCCATGCGTCGTGATGTAGACGACAACGTGATCCTCACTTTGTGAATTCTTCCGTAACCAAAGAAGCCCTTTAATCAGGTTCTGAAGCGTTGCATCACTCCCCTTCACCACCCGAATATTTTCTTCGTTCCAATACTGAGGCGAGTCAAGAAGACACGCAGTCAGGTTATCGCATGCTTCAAGCATGGAAGGCCGATTCTGATCAGGATCATTCAGATACACTCCCACCGCAAATAGCAGCGCCCAATAATTGGATTGCGACGTCCCCTGGGACGCTTCGCTTTCTTTATTATGTTGCCCGGGATTGACTGCTGTAGCCCAAGCAGGTGACAGCAGCAACACAACGCAGATGAATGATGCCAAGCCTATGAATGATTTTTTACCTACTTTCATAATGTACCCCCTATCATCTTGTTATAATAAGAACATCATATATATAAATTTCCCAAGAATCCTTCCACCATTCAACGAAACATCGTAAAGACGAGAAAAAAAATGCAATCAACGAAACTCTGTCGGATTTTCTTTTTCATTGATGTCTGATCAGTCAACATAATTCCGTTTACTCTAGGTTTTACGCTGTTTTAAGGAACATCGTTTCATAGCACAGCCCACGAAACAAAAACATCACCTACGGTAGCACGATAGCGTATCAGAGAAAGACATGATGACACCAAGAGGGATACCACCACATCAGTCGTCTCATCGCACCAGCATACCGCAAATCGCTTTTTTGCACCCGAGAGGAACTCACCTCAGATACAAACACCCCCATCGCCTCATCGGGAACAAGAATCGTAATTGTACCAGACGCATTAGCAGTGTCCCCCGTAGCATCAGTGACGGTAAAGGTGTAGATATAGACGCCTGGGTTTGTGTACACATGTGTTGGGTTTAACTTTGTTGAGGTTCCCTGATCCCCAAACTCCCACAGATAACTGTAGGGTGGTAGCCCAGTGAGCGGCTGCACGCTTGCGTTAAACTGAATGGTCTCACCCACGTACCCGACGTGTGGCGCCCAGATTTCAATAATCTCAAGCGGGGGGTTTGGAGCGATATCCATAAAATACAGAAACGTTGAAAAAGGATGGGAAAAATTAATTTTTATATAGGTAGCGTAGACGCTGAGCGATTCATATTGTTCCGTAGGACGTTGCAAATAAAACGTAAAGGAAAGGGTCTCGGCAACAACCATGAAATCCTCTGAGGTGAGGTTTCGTTCCACAGCGCCATAGCACAGCGTACCGGTCCTATTGCAGTAACTCACCATATAATCTTGTTCGGAGGTTGACATCTGGAATCCATATTCGACCATGTCTATATACCAAGTAAAATTAGAGTCATTTATGAATGTCCCCCTGTTTTCAATATTGCCCACAACATGTAAACAAACGGTACACACCATTCCTTGTTGGATGTAGGTTGCCTGTTCGATATCAAGATTCTCCACACAAATCTCTGTGGAATTGGTCACAATCGTCGTCTCACCAGTCAGATAATCAATGGTACAGACATCCCCAACATAATCAGTGATGGTAACCGTAGCAGGACGGAGAATGCGAATCTGCTGTATGATTACGTCCTCAACCGGCCAGTTCTCCATAGATCCATATTTTGTTGTCGTCTGAACCTTGGCGATGGCACGCACCACCTCAATGCCGTTGATCACTCTTCCAAACGCAGCATACCCATAGGGATCCACCCCACCAGGTTCCAGCTGCCGCTGCCTGCCATCATCGATAAAAAACTGACTGGTCGCACTGTTCGGGTCACTGGTCCGCGCCATCCCAATTGTGCCATCAAGATGACGCACCTCAGGATGAACCTCCAGATCAATCGGGCCATATGGGCTTTCCTTTAGCGTTCCGTTCGGGTGATACCCGCCACCCTGAATAACAAAGTTATCGATCACCCGATGAAACACCAGTCCATCGTAAAATCCATCCGTTGCAAGCCGGATGAAGTTTGTAGTGGTGTTCGGCATCCTATCCTCAAACAGCTCCACAACCATCGTTCCCATCGTCGTATTCAAAACCGCGATGCTATTTTTGTTACACGGCAGAACCACCGTAAAACCACCAAGGAGAAATACATCCCTAAGGATAATTCCTCTATCTTGATTTAGAAATGTGATCTGTTCCTCGTTGGTGTAGTGAAGGAAGTGAATGGGTTTGAAGAACACGATGTACAGGTTCACCGCTATAACTGTCGAGTACGTCTCATCAGCCATCAGCGTGTGAACTCGACCAAGCAGAAACATCCGCTTATACAACTCTTCGTCTGGGAAGACCTCTGCAGTCTCCTCTGCGCTACCCCTATAACCACTCTTCTCAGCGCCTGCTGCCAGCACCGAGACACTGCTAAGCAGGAGCAATACCACAACGACATCGGTGAGTTTGATGATGCTCATAGGAAAGAATCCTCCGTTTTCCAACCAGAGTATGATTAATTATCCTATGAATCCATATAAATGTTTTGGGTTGAAAAAATACAGAATAGCACAAACAAAAACGATACCGACTCATAAAAAAAGGCAATCATCAACAGAGTGTTCCCTATGCAGACAACATGTATCTTACAAAAAATCAATACAAACGCCTCTTTCTACCTAGGGTTAAAAGAGAGAAAAAAAATAGAAAGGGTGCTGTTATTTACTCTTCCTCGTCCCACCCAGGTCCATCAGGGATTCCGTCACCTGAGTTAGGGGCCGGGCCAAGATGTCCGTATCCGTTAAGCTCCCCATTAGGACCAGGGCGGACGTCAAACCCGCTGCCGTCAGGATCTCCGTCACCTGAGTTAGGGGCAGGTCCCATACTATTTGATGCGATCGCGGTGCCAGCGATACCGACAAGTCCTACGATCACACATACGGCTACTATCATGGTTTTCCTTTTCATAGATCATCTCCTTATCTATATCTTATGGTCCGTTTTCCCTTTTATAGGTTCTTGGAGCTTTATCGAAGAGACCTGGAGTCA
>Ga0209164_1000727_pt1 | contig 60464 bp, 42 predicted proteins | sample MTBNYHSulfiMetaG_FD_187458 | JGI IMG/M metagenome (GOLD analysis project Ga0209164, IMG submission 187458) | Enrichment culture microbial communities from rom New York Harbor, USA that are MTBE-degrading - MTBE-NYH (New York Harbor Sulfidogenic)... | ecosystem: Environmental > Aquatic > Marine >... | reverse complement strand
GTTCGATCCCTCTGACAATCACATGGTGAAGCGCACCCGGTGCATCTATTCGAGCTTTTCTTGGCATGGTCAAAACCTACCACATCCACCCACCAATGAAAAGCATAAAATCATAGACGTCCCCATTCTTTTACCACTTTTATTGTTTTTTGGTGTTTACTGTGGGGTATAGTGTGGGGTATGGGATTTGAAGGAATGAAAAAAGGGGCTACGGAAACGCCATAACCCCTTGGTTTTGTTTTGGTAGCGGGGGGCGGATTCGAACCACCGACCTTCGGGTTATGAGCCCGACGAGCTACCAGACTGCTCCACCCCGCGATATTCAGACAATATAGAACGTCACTGTTTTCTTGTCAAACAAAAAATCTGCGTTTATTCCAGCGGAAGCCTGACGACAAAGGTCGTCCCTTTTCCGGGCACGCTGTCTGCCCACAGTTCTCCGCCGTGCGCCTCCACGAGCTTGTAGGATATGGCCAGTCCGAGGCCGAATCCACGCTCCCGGGTGGTGAAAAACGGTTCGAATATGTGAAGGAGGTCCTTATCGTTGATGCCGCTTCCCTCGTCTGATATGCGGATCTCGACGGATTTGTCCAATTTCTCGGTGCTGATGGTGATCATCCCTCCATCTTCCATGGCCTCCACGCCGTTGGTAATGATGTTAATGAACACCTGCTTCAGCTTGTCCGGGTCACAGTTGATCTCGCTCAGGTCCGGGGACAGGTTCACTCTGAACCGGTGCTTCTCCGGAGAACAGATGCCGCTCATGATCTTCAATACATCCCTGATGACCGAGTTGATGTCGGCACTTCGTGAAACAAGTTTGTGAACCTTGGTAAAGTCCCCGATGCTGCTGACCAACCGTTCGAGCCTGGTGACCTCTTCAAGGATCATATCCAGTTTTTGCGTCGCTTTTTCATCATTCACGCTTTCTCGGACCTGCTGGGAAAATCCGCCGATGATCATGAGCGGATTCTTGATCTCGTGGGCTACATGGGCCACTGTCTCACCGACCGCCGCAAGACGCTCGGACTGCAACAGCTTCTTCTCCAACTGCTTCTGTGAAGAGATGTCTCGGATGATAGCCGTGAAAGTCACATCTTCTTCTGTCTCATAGAAGGAAAGCCCCAGCTCAATGGGAAATTCCTCCCCGCTTTTTCGAAATGCGGTCAGCTTCAGGCTGTTGCCGATCACCTTCGGGGTCCGGCTTTCCAGAAACCGTCTGACAAAGCGGTAATGGTCTCCATACTGAGGCGGAATCAGGATATTGAGATCTCTGTTCAGGATTTCCTCACCGGTATATCCGAAGACCCGCTGTGCCGCACTGTTAAAAAGCACGATTTTGTGATGCCTGTTGATGCTGATAATGGCGTCGGTGGCCGTATTGAGGATGGTGCTGAATCGCTGTTTGGCGGCCTTGAGATTGCGGATCAGATTCCGGTACTCTGTTACGTCCGTGGAGATCTCCACGAAATACTGGCCGCTCTTTCCGACGGCAGAGATCGGGTACATGATACGGCTCAATTCTCTTTGATCGCCGCCGGTTGTCTCGTACCGGTGGGTTACTTCGACCCGCTCTCCGGTCTCCTTTGCCTTTTCCAGGGGGCAGTGCTGGGTCCCTATGTGGCAGAGGCTGCCTGACAATTTCCGGATGGCATAGCATTTCCTGCCGATAACCGCTTCTCTTGCCAGCCCGCACTCATTCAAGAAGACCTTGTTGACATCCTGAATGGATCCATTCCGATCGATCACCATGATCTCTTCGCTGATGCCGTCAAAGATGGCTTCCAGAAAGAGGTTTCCCTGTCTGATGCCGTTGCTCGTCTGGTTTTCCTGCATGATTAACCTCCGACCCATGGGCAAAAGAAAACATATTCAAGGGACAGGATCTCGAACATTTCATCCGTTCCTTCCCGGATGGTGCGGTAAAGCGCCTTCAAGGTCGTGGCACTCCGTATCGAGGCGCGGTAGGCGGCGTCATTGTAAAACCGAGAATCAATGGGGAGCAGGACCTGATCCAGGGTCCCATGCCAGTGTATGTTGAAATCAGCCTTCATGGCAAAGACTTTTTTATACATGGCCCTCAAAATATCTGTCCTCAAGACCGGATTGACCTGGTTGATCATGCAGTCCGTGAGCCCTATGAGATAATACGTCTCCCGCATCTTGTCTTTGTCATGGCGGTTTGCATACATGGCCTGGATCGTGCAAGCCAGCCCTCGATCCAGGGAAAAATGGGGGGGAATGGACGCGAGCGGTTCCTGATAGGAATCCAGCTTTTCTGCCAGGGGCCGCAGCATCTGGACAAAACAGGGCGTCCTCCAGCATGCCCTGCGAAATTCCCACGGCTTTGAGGTGATCAGGTTGCCGGGAGCGTGTTTCGGGATCCTGTCCCGGATGTTTATGATGTTGTCCATTGTCGATGCCTCACCGGTTCTGCGCCGTCAGGGTCTGGGGTGGTATTTTTCATGGAGTTCCACCAACCTGTCCCTTGTGATATGGGTATAGATCTGCGTGGTGGAGATGTCTTCATGGCCCAGCATCACCTGGACGGCCCGGAGGTCGGCGCCGGCCTCCAGAAGGTGCGTGGCAAAGGAGTGCCGGAGGGTGTGGGGCGTTATTACCTTTTTTATGCCGGCCGTCCTGCCGTATTGCTTGATAATTTTCCAGAATCCCTGACGGGTCAGGGGACGGCCCCTGAAATTGAGGAAGAGGTGGGGCAGATTGGCTCCCCGCAGCATTTGGGGCCGGCCGTTTGCGAGGTAGTCTCTGACCGCCTCGATGGCCTTTCCCCCGATGGGCACCACCCTTTCCTTGGCGCCTTTGCCCACGGTTCGAAGGTACCCCGATTCCAGGTTGACGCTCAGGACCCTGAGGCTGATCAGTTCAGAAACCCGCAGCCCGGCTGCATAGAGGAGTTCCAGCATGGCCCGGTCCCGCGCTCCGCGCGGCGTAGAGGGGTCCGGCCGGGCCAGAAGCCTGTCCACCTCGGCCGTGCTCAGGACCTCCGGCAGTTTCCGGGCGAGCCGGGGGGTCTCAAGAAGCCTGGCCGGGTTTTCCCGGATATGCCCTTCTGCGGCGAGAAAACGGAAAAACATCCGGGTAGCGGAGATGTTTCTGGCCGTTGACCTGGCGGACAGCGAGCGCCTCAGGGAGGTCAGGTGCTGGACGACCTGTTCCCGCGAAACCTTACTCAGGGAAAGGCTATGGGCTTCAAGGAACCGGCTGAACCGGGTCAGATCTCTGCTGTAGGCCTGGATGGTATTGTCGGCCAGGCCCCGTTCCAGTCTCAGATAATTGATGAACTGATCGATCAGAGCGTCCATCATCCCTCAATCCCCCAATTCAGAAATCATAGAAATGATCGTTTCGGGTCAATACCCTCGGACCTGTGCCTTCGATCAGAACCATTTCCTCTAACCGCACCCCCCCCTTTCCCGGGACATAGATTCCGGGTTCGATCGTGAATACGGTCCCCTTTTTGAGTTCCACCGGATGTCTCGGTCCGACCCTGGGCCGTTCGTGAACAGCCAGACCCACGCCATGACCGAGACCGTGACCAAAACAGTCTCCGAATCCCGCTTCCCGGATCAGATTTCTGGCCCGGGCATCCAGATGGGTAGTTTCCACCCGGGGACGGACGTCTTCGATGGCGGCCAGCTGGGCCCGGCGGACGGTCCTGTAGATGGTCCTGAACCCGGCCGGTGGCTCGCCCAAAAAAACCGTCCGGGTCACGTCCGAACAATACCCGTTGAGCCTGGCGCCCAGGTCCATGATGATCGGCTCATTCGTCCCGATCCTGCGATCTGTGGGGGTCGCGTGGGGGAAGGCGCTGTTGGGCCCGGAGGCGACGATGGGTGGAAACGACACGCCTTCGGCCCCTGCCTCCCGCGTCAGTCCCTCGATCTCCCATGCAGCCTCCTTTTCCGTCATGCCCGGCTTAAGACGCCTGACCATTTCGTTCAGCACATCCGAGATGAGATCCGCTGCTGCCTCCAGGGCCTGGATCTCCTCTGGCTCCTTCACCTCCCGCATCCCTTCCACCAGGCCGTTCAGGGGAACCAGGTGAACACCGGGCGACATGGCCCGGAGACGGTCGTGCAGCTTTCTGTGAAGGCCCCAGGTCAGATAGTCCTGCTCAAAGCCAAGCGTTCGGGTTCCCATGTCCCGCACCCACAGGGGCATCTCGTCCGCCAGGTCCTGCTTCAGGGTCCTCACCTCGAAATCAAGTGCCTCTCTTTCCGCCTCCAGGGCGTATCTTGAGTCCGTGACCAGCAGGGAGCGGTCCTGGTTGATCAGGAGGGAGCCTGACGATTCCGTAAAATGTGTGTCTCCTGCCTTGAAGCCTGAAAGATATCGACGGTTTTCAGGCTGAATGATCCATCCGGCATCACACGAAGCCGGGTCGACCGACAACATGCGGCCTCTCAGGGCTGTCAGGCGTTTGTGATAGATGCTTTGTCCCATACGTTCCTTTCTGGCGGATCAAGATTGACGGGTTCTTAAAAAGTCCATCTCCGGCGTTGCGCTGCATTTTTACTCACTGCGACCTACCTGTAAGTAGGCCTCATTCCTAAAAATTTGCGCGCCTTGTATCTGGAGCTTTTTACAAACCCGTCTAAATTTCGACTTTTTACGGGATCATCAACCTTGATGCATTCGCAAAAAGCCAATCCCGCCACGGCGGGACTCTCGCAAAGACGCACGCAAAGATATCTTTAATATTTCAAATAGATTCGCTCCGTGTTCTCTGAGAGCTCTGTGAGAAATAGCTTTTTACGAGACCGTCAAAATTAAGGGTCATGAATTTTTCTGTCAGGTTTCGAACTACTCAACATCCTATTCGCCGCCCGCATCCAGTATACATCTTAACAGAGTCGGGGGCTGAATGCAATCAGTGGGGATGGGGAGCCGAAGGCAGCTGGAGAACCGGATGTTGACAGGGAAGCGGGTTTCATTTAGGCTTCCTGACCGGGTAACCCGGTATCTGAATCACGCATGGCAGGAGAGATCGATTGCATGGAAACGCCTTCTGATGTGGCGGTAGCCCTGAGCGGGGGCGTGGACAGCGCCATGGCTGCCGTTCTCCTGAAGGCAGCCGGCTGGAAGGTCTACGGCCTCCATCTCGTACTTTCCGCCGTCCCCCCCCGGGGGGAAGAGCGGGTCAGGGAGATTGCGGACCGGGTCGGTATCCCCGTGGAGATGATCGACCTGAGGGAGCGCTTTCGGACCCGGGTGGTGGAGCCGTTCTGCGATGCCTACCTGAACGGTCTGACCCCGAATCCGTGCGTCCACTGCAACCGGGAGATTAAATTCGAGGCCCTGTACCGCTATTGCATGGAAAAAGGGATCCATCGTCTGGCCACCGGTCATTATGTCCGGTGGGATGTCAAAAATGGCAGGGGAGGTCTTCTGAGGGGCGCGGATACTTTGAAGGATCAATCCTACTTTCTGCATCGACTGGGCCGGGTGTGCCTGTCGCGGGCTGTTTTTCCTCTGGGGGAGGTGACCAAGGAAGAGATGCGGCGCCGGGCACGCGATATGGGCCTGCCGTGCCACTTAAGACCGGAAAGCCAGGAGATCTGTTTTATCTCCGGGATGGACTACCGTGAATTTGTTGAGAAGAGGAGGGGTCTGACGGTCAGGAAAAAGGGGCTTATCGTGAATGCTGCGGGGGAGCCGGTAGGCGAACATGACGGCGTTTACCGGTACACGATCGGCCAGCGGCACGGCCTGGGGATCGCTTCTTCAAGACCCTACTATGTCAGGGAGATAAGGCCCCACGTGAACCAGGTGGTGGTGGCCAGGCGGGAGGAGCTTTTTACGGAGACTGTGAATGCACACGATTTCAACTGGCTGAAAGGCCCGCCGTCGGAAAACTCTGTGAAACTGGAGGCCCAGATCCGGTATCGTCACAGGGCCTCGCCGGGCCGGCTGGAGGTCCTGTCTCCGGATCGGGTGAGATTCGTGTTTGATACGCCTCAGTGGGCGGTCACTCCGGGACAGGCCCTGGCATGTTACGATGGGAACAGGGTCGTCGGCGGCGGCTGGATCAGCCGGCCGATGAAAGCCCAGGCCGCGAGGCGAAAGGGTTAGGGCTTATCAGCCATGACGCTTCAGCACAGGACATTTAAGATCGTCACCCTTGGCTGCAAGGTCAACCAGTATGAGTCGGCCTGTTTCAAAGAGGCCCTGACCGGGGCCGGGTGGCGTCCTGCAGGGAGGTCCGAGGCGAGCGATGTGTTTATCGTCAACACGTGTATCGTGACGCAGAAGGCCGCACACCAGTCAAGACAGGCCGTTCGGAAGGCGATCCGGGAAAACCCGTCCGGATATGTTGCGGCCGTGGGGTGTTATGCCCAGGTTTTTCCCGAAGAACTCGCTCAGATAGAGGGGTTGGGCCTGATCGCCGACAACCGGATGAAGGCCGAGGCGCCCGGTTTCCTTATGAGAGGCCCGCAATCCCCCGGGACAGCCCGTTTGCTGAAGGCGTTTGAAACCGGCACCCGGTTCGACGACCAGGAGATCAAGCGTTTCCCGGGTCGAACAAGGGCCTATCTGAAGATCCAGGACGGATGCGAGTCGTTTTGCACCTACTGTATTGTTCCATTTGCGAGGGGTCCTTACAGGAGTCTTGCCCCGGAACGGGTGCTCACGATGCTGGAAATGCTGTCCGGCCAGGGTTACCGGGAGGTGGTCCTCACCGGGATTCACCTCGGCAAGTATGGGGTGGACCTGGGGCGAAGCGTGGACCTGATTTCTCTCCTTGGCGAAATAGGGAAAAAAGAACTTCCGCTGCGTATCCGGCTCAGCTCCATCGAGCCCGATGAAATCAGGATGGGCTTGATAGAAATGGCCGCATCCGAGCCATGGATATGCCGGCATTTTCACCTCCCTTTGCAGAGCGGCGACGACCGGATCCTGAAGCGGATGAATCGTCCCTACGCCGCCCGGGAGTTTGCCGACACCATTGAGACGCTTTACGCAAGGATACCCCATGTGGCTATCGGGGTGGATGTCATGTCCGGTTTCCCCGGCGAAGACGCAACGGCCCATGACGCGAGTTACACGCTGCTGGAGGCCTTACCCGTCTCCTATCTCCATGTGTTTCCGTTTTCACCGCGACCGGGCACGGCCGCCGGCCAATTCAATGGCAGGGTGGGGCCGGACACGATCAAGGAGAGGGCGGGACGGTTGCGAGAACTGGGCGAGAGGAAACGGCTCGGGTTTTATCAGGCGTGCCTGAACAGCGTATTCCCTGTTCTCGCGGAGAGACGGCATGCCCGGGAAGAGGGCCTCATGCTGGGCATGAGCGACAACTACCTGCCGGTGGTTTTCTCCCCCCCGGCCCCTGATCCAGCCGAAGGGCCTTTGAAGGTGCGGATGGATCGCATCGAGGGCCGGAGGGTCGTGGGCACCATCGTCTAAAGCAGGAGAACACGGTTCCGCGATCACTGGATTTCTACGGTCAGTTTCTGCACGATCTCCTCGCCGTTGTACACCACCACAAGGTGAATGCCGTTTCTACCCGCCGGCAGGGGGCCCGGAAAGAGACCTCTTCCTTTCCTGTCAAGCACCTCTTCGCGCATGGGCGTAAACGCCACCAGGCCGGCTGGGAAGATTTCCCTTGAAAAGGTTTCCCCGGGACCGATCGTGTCCGGGGGGATGGCATTCCGTATCGTTTTCGGATCAATCCCTTTGAACACAAAGGGGCCACCGGCCCGGCCGTTGTGAACATACCGTGTTTTGTTCCAGTCAATGGTCAGTGTCCGGCCGGTTTTGTTCATGATGTCCAGGCGAAATGAGACAAAGAACTGCTTATCCTGCTTGAGCGGCTCCAAACGGGCATCAAAAACACGGTTTTCTCCTGCCCGGACGGAAGGAATACTCGTCCAGTTCCGGGCGCCCCTTTCCGGCGCGCAGGCCGTCAACATGATGAACAGCAAAAGAACGCTCCAACACCCCGTCTTCATCTTTTTCCCTCCTCAACGACCTAAAATGAACGACAGTGCCTAAAGTGGATGACACGAATGTGCGCACGCAATAAATTCAATCGGCCCGATCAGCACTGCAAGCCCGGAACCTCGAACCTCATTTCGGTATCATGGGTGTCAGCACCTTCACCGGGGCTTCCAGGGTTCGTTCCATAATTCCCCTCATCCCCGATTCCAACATGGAGACCGGCAGATACTCGACCCTGGGGTTTTTCAGATCCCCGGTTACCCTGACGGCAATGGAGACGAGCGTGTTGTCCAGTATATACCCGATGACCGGCAGCATCCTCACGATCCGGTCCGCTGTCTTGAACGGGGCCGCTAAAACCGTGAGCTCCAGTGTCTCTTTCAGGAGATCCACATGGCCGGTACAGGCGATGTTCATGGACGAACCGTCCAGCAGGGCCCGGGTCAGCGCCAACCTCCCTTCGTTGACACGCCCGTCCACGGTTACGCTATTGTAGGCGAAGCCCTGACTCCTGAGATCCGGGAGCCGGCCCCTGAATATCTCGGTGATATTGAGCAGGGAGAATATCTGCATGAGGACATTGAAGCGATCAATGCGCCCTTTTTTCGAGACAAAATGGATCGGACCGCTGAGAGACCGGACAAGCGTCTCTCCTGTCCCCTCACCCGTTATATCGCCTTTCAACTCGAACATGCCGCTTATTTTGATGGACTCCCCGGTCAGGCAGTCAATGGTCGCAGCCAGATCCCTCCCTCTGGCAGCCGGTACGACGTGGAGAGCCAGTTTCCCGGGGGATATCTCAACGGTCCCGGGGGTGGAGATGCCGCAGAGGGCTGCCTCGCCGACGGCCATATGGAGGGTGCTTCCTTCCGACGAGATGTCACAGCTAAAGGGCTGCCATGCCCATCTGCCGCACTCGAGGCGGCCCAACCGGACATGGGCTGTTCCCCTGACCGGCACCGACCACCTGGTTTGACGCTCGCCACGCTCTGATGCCGGCGCCAGCTTTTCCAGCGCCGCCTTTGTCCGTTTGAGGTCAATGCTGTCGGCGGCCAGGTCCAGCCTTAAAAGGATCCCCTGCTCGGACAGGTCAATGTCAGCTTCCACATCGATCTGCCGGTCGTCCAGGGCCACGATATCCGATATGAATCTGAGCTGCTGCTGACTGCCCTCGATGGAGAATGTATGGATTCTAACGGGGAGATCCAGCTGCCGGAGGTCTATATTGCCGCCTTTCAGATGTCCTTCGATGGTCGATTCGATCGGCCTGCCTGGAATAAGACGCCCCCACAGATCTCCCTTGATCCATCCGGTCATGAACCGATTCCGGACCAGGAGGGAATCGAGGCATGTCCCGGTCAGGTTCCCGGAAAATGCGAAGCCGACCGCATCCCGGCCCCTGCTGAACCGGAAGCTGGCATGGGATGTTTCGTCTGTGATGCAAAGGTCGTGAATCTGGAGGAGGCCCGGCGTCCGGACCCCGCGCAGGGCGATGCGGGGGCCGTCTGCAACGGTCAGGTCTCCCTGGAAGTATGTCTCAGCGCCCCTGTTCCATGCGAAACGGCCCTCTCGAATGGCTATGGGGGATCTCGGGCGGACAGGGCCGGGCAGGCCTGCGACCTTCGAAGCAAATCGGACGCCCTTTTCCCCCATGCCGCCGTCCACGGTTGCCTGCAGGCTCTCAACGCCCTTCAGATAGCCGGTTGCCCGACCGGAGAGGCTCAGCCGGGCATCCAGCATGCTCAGCCGGGCCCCCTCGAACGCGATGGTTTCGTTGTCTGCTTTCACCATGCCTCCCCGGAGGTTCAGGGTCCCGGGAAATTGTCTGGAAATCAGGTCGACATCCCGGATCCGGCCGTCTACGGTGAAACGCCATGCCCCGGGTTTGAGAAGGGGGCCTTTGAAATCCAGAGCATTTACCAGGATGGAGCCCTTCAGACTGCTCAGGTCCCTGAGGGCGTCTCCTGTCCAATGGAGGGAGGCAAGCCAGGGGTGGATCTCGTCCAGAAGGATTGTACACGTGCCGGCCTTCATTTCCAGGAAGCTTTCATCATGCCAGTTCAGCATGCCCGAGAGCCCGGAAAAGCAAGATTGTCCGATGCTGACCGCTGCCTGGTGCGCGTTGATCACCCGGTTTTCATAACTGATCCGGCCTCCCCTTGCCTGGAGAAGATAGGGGATGGGCCGGTATCTGGCGCTGAGGCTGAATTCAGAGACCTCCACCCGCGTTCTGACCGATGACGTGTTCCCTCCCAGAATCAGCCGGGCCGCAGCGTTTCCCCGGATAGAATCGATCCGCCTCAGCTCGCGTCTGAACGGCCCGTCGGGGATCAGCCTCTCCACGACGGGGAGGGCCTCTTTGAGGTCGGCCTTCACATGGATGTCCAGATGAAACAACGGGTCGTGACCGGTCAGGCCCAGCTTCAGGCTTCCGTTGCCGCCGGAGGCCGTTCCAAGCCGTGCCTCGAGACCGGTTCCGATAAGCATGCCTTCTGAGATATGAACGGTCCCGCTCACATCGGCCAGGTCCATGCGGGTCTGGGCAATGAAGATCCGACCGCCGCCGATGCGGCCACTGATCTCGAGATGGTCCGTGCCGAACAGTTTCACCGGCGATTTTCCGCGCGTGTTGATCGTTATCATGGGGACCCGGCCGGCACGCACGATATCAAAGACCTTCCGCACGGCCGGGACGGTTCCACCCAGTGTGAGCGCTGTCTTCCGGATCGATGCAACATCCATTTCCCCGGCTTCCAGGCTGAGACGGACATCGGCGTTTCGGCTGTCCATGACCATCTCCCCGGAAAGATCGAGGCGGGGGGCATCCAGATGCAGCCTGGACACGGAGATTGTTGTGATCCCCGATTTCAGAGACACCGCCCCGACCACACGGGTTCCCTTGAAAACCGCCTGCTTATCTTCGTGAACCAGGGCGAAGTACGGTATGGACCCATCCATCTCAGCCTGCAAACCGCCGCTCAGATTTGCCCTGAATGTGAGATCCAGGCTGGTTTGGCCCCCGCCGAACCCGAACGGTCCATGAGGGATCAGGCAGGCAGGGAGGCGTCGAGGCGTGAGGCCTGTCAGATCGATGTGTCCCTCGACCTTTCGTGCCATTGGGTCAATGCGGGCCTTCAGCGAAATCCGTTCGCAGAGGCTGGATTCACCGGTCAGCTCAATGGTTATCTGTTCAAATGAGGGCTGAAGCAGGAAGTCAATATGGTCGATCCCCGGGAGCGCGTTATCTCCTCTCACAAGATTTATTTTACCGTTTTGAATCTGGAGGGAAAGGCCCTCTACCGCGGCCATGGCCGGCCCCAAAAGCGCTGCCAGCCGATTCGGGAGATCTTCCACAGGGGCGCCGGGGGGCTTTTCCGGCCGGCTGTTTGAGGCCGGCAGGCAGAGGGTGAAAGCGGGTGACTGGGCGTGGATACGGGTGATTTCTATTCGGCCCAGGCACAACGGCCAGACCCTGGGATAGACCGTCAGTGTCCGGATATCTGCCGAGACGCTGCCGGGAACCGAGACGCCTGCCCCGAGGATGACGACGTGGGGCCGGGGGAAAAAGGAAAAATCAGCCTGTCCGATGTGAACCCGGCCCCCGATCTTTCGGGAGAGATGGTTCACGATTTCCCTTTTTGCAAACTCGGTATGGATGAGACGGGGGCCAACCAGGATCAGGGACCCTGCAAGGAGCATGAGGACAGCGATGCTTCCCAGGATCCAAACCGTTACCTTCTTGCCCTTTTTCATGGAAACCGCTGTCCTTCAGGGGATCGTTCATTCGATCTTCCATCCCTCTGCTGTTATGAGCACCTGCACGGCCGCCTAATCCCTGCTCAAAATCTTCTTTTTCTGGGATTCGTACTGGTCTTTTGTGATAACGCCTTTGTCATAGGCGGCCTTGAGATCGATCAGTTCCTGCCCGGTGGTCGTGGTGGTGGTTCGGGATTTGACTTCAGCGCCGCCGCCCCCGCAACCCCACAGTCCTGCCCAGAACATCAGCAGGCTGAATAAAACACAGATCCTAAGAGATGTCATGTTGGTGTTCCCCTCCTGATTATCCCATGTTCCGGAGTGCAAACTCCCAGTTGACGAGCCTGTCGAGAACCGCCTTCACATAATCGGTGCGGCGGTTCTGGTAGTCCAGGTAATAGGCATGCTCCCACACGTCAATGGTGAGAAGCGGCTTCATGCCGCTTGTGAAAGGAACATCGGCGTTCCCTGTCTTAACGACGTTGAGCTTCCCCCCATCAAGGACCAGCCAGCCCCAACCGCTCCCGAACTGCGAAACAGCCGTACCGGCCAACTCCTTTTTACAGGCATCCACACTGCCGAAGGCGTCCAGCATCTTCTTTTTGAGGGCGGCAGGCGGTTCGCCGCCGCCTCCGGGCGTCAGGCTCTGCCAGTAGAACGTGTGGTTCCAGAACTGGGCCGCGTTATTGAACACGGCGGTTTTATCCGCCTGGCCGGCAGTGCGCCTGATGATATCCTCCAGCGGCATGTCCGCATATACGGTCCCTGCAATGAGTTTATTGAGGTTGTCCATATACCCCCGGTGATGTTTACCATAGTGAAAACCGATCGTTTTGGCTGAGATGACCGGTTCCAGGGCGTTTTCCCCATAGGGGAGCGGGGGCAATGTGAAGGGAGAAGCTGCCTGCGCGGGTCGAAAGAACCCCCCTGTGGCGAGGGTAACAGCCGCTCCTGCGGATGCCAGCAGAAAGGTGCGACGATCAAGGTCGCAGGAAGACTCCATACTGTTTTCTTTATTCATGCTGATACCTCCTTATGGGCGTAGGTGATCGATAACACTCCCGGCTATCAGTCCTCCACTTATGGACTTTTTTGTTGATGTCCATGCCGGGAGGGCGTACGGTGCGGAATGTATGTACGCCGCTATTCCGCCCTGTCCGCACATCTCGGTATCCGGGCGGTTTGGCAATGCGGGATCAGATTGTAATGAAAACGCGGTGTTAAAACAACAAAAAAACCCATTTAAAAGACATTTGAAAAGGTCCAGCAAATCGATGCGATGAGGATATAAGCCGGCGGTCCCCCCTGAACCCGGAGGATGACTGACGACATTTTGCGGGCTGATGCCTGGGAATGCCTTCACCCTGTCCGGCGCCGTGAATCATGGCCGCTGCCGGGGTTTTCTGTGCCCCGGGCTATGGGACGACGTAATGGAATGATAATTTAGTTTCAAGAAGATACACGCATTGGGCAAGAATGCTGAAATTAGTTCTTTCGGTTTCGCGTCGGCTGGAATATAATAAAGTTATGACAAAAGAGCAATCAACCGTTTATTTCGTGGATGGCAGCTCCTATATTCACCGGGCGTATCATGCCATCCGGGGTCTCGCCAATTCCAGGGGCTTTCCCACCAACGCCATCCTGGGCTTTACCAAGATGGTTCTGAAGCTCCTTGAAGACAAAAAACCCGAGTATTTCGCCATTGTCTTTGACGCAAAGGGACCCACCTTCAGGCACCGGATGTATGAGGCATACAAGGCAAACCGTCCCGCCATGCCGGACGACATGGCTGTTCAACTGCCCCCGCTGAAAAAGATCGTCGCCTCTTTAGGAATCCGGATATTCGAGATGGAAGGATATGAGGCCGACGATATCATCGGTACCTGGGCCAGGATCTGCGAGGGCGGTGGCTATCAGGTGGTCATGGTGACGGGCGACAAGGATTTCAGACAACTGGTCACGCCCGATGCGTCCATGTGGGATACCATGAAGGACCAGGTGTTTGATTATGAATCCCTGAAGAAGACCTACGGATTTGAGCCGGTTAAATTCATCGATGTCATGGGACTGTCAGGGGACGCCTCAGACAATATCCCCGGCGTTCCGGGGGTTGGGGAGAAGACCGCGGTCCGCCTGATCCAGGAATTCGGTTCCTTTGACGCTGTTTTTGATCGCCTGGAAGAGATTCCCCAGAAGAAGCTGAAAGAAAACCTGAAATCATACCGGGATGAGGCCTCTTTGAGCAGGCGTCTGGTGACCATCGATCGATTCGTGCCGCTTCATGACGATATCGCGCAGCTCAGGCTTGGAGAGCCTTCCGAAGACGCGCTGGCCGATATCTTCAGGGAGCTGGAATTCAGGGGGCTTTGGGATCAGTTTGCGTCACGGCATAAAGGTTCCATAGACTACCGTCTCTGCCTCTCCATGGAGGATTTGAAGGCCCTGACCGAAAAGCTGCGGGCGGCCGGGATTTTCTCCATTGATACCGAGACCACGGGACAGGACCCGCTCAAGGCCGAACTGGTGGGGATTTCCTTCTGCTGTCGTGAGCGTGAGGCCGTCTACCTGCCGTTGCGGCATCGTTACCTGGGGGTTCCTGAACAGGTGGCCTGGAAAGCGGCACTCCCGGTCCTCCGCGATATCCTGGAAAACGAGCGGATCCTGAAGGTGGGTCAGAACATCAAGTATGATGCAGAGGTCCTGAAACAGCACGGCATAGACCTGAAAGGAATGCACTTCGACACCATGATCGCATCCTATGTCATCAACCCGGGGATCCGCCAGCACAACCTCGACTACCTGGCCCAGCACTATCTGAATCACAAGATGATCAGCTATCAGGATGTGGCCGGCAAGGGGAAGAATGCGTGCAGTTTCTCGGAGGTTGAGATTCAGAAGGCGTGCGATTACTCCTGCGAAGACGCCGACATCACCTTCAGACTGAAGGGGGTTCTGGATGAAAAACTGCGATCTGAAAAGAATGAGACGCTTTTCTACGATCTTGAAATGAAGCTCGTCCCTGTGCTCATGGATATGGAAATGACCGGTATTCGAATCGATGCCGGGTTTTTCCAGGAGATGTCGGAGCGTTTTGCACAGGAAATGAAGGAAGTGGAAAAGGCCGTCTTTGCCGAGGCCGGCATGACGTTCAATATCAACTCCCCCCAGCAGCTGGGTTACGTGCTCTTCGAAAAGCTGGGCCTGCCGGGCCAGAAGAAGACCGCCAAGAGCGGCCGCTATTCAACCGATGTGAAGGTCCTCAAGATGCTGTCCGCATCCAACTACACCATACCCGGCCTCCTTCTCCGTTACCGGACCCTCTCCAAACTGAAATCCACCTATCTGGATGCCCTTGTCAAGCTTGCCGACCCGTCCACCGGCAGGATCCACACCTCCTACAACCAGACGGTTGCCGCTACCGGGCGGTTGAGCAGCAGCAACCCGAACCTGCAGAACATCCCTGTCAGGGGAGAGGAGGGAAGGGAGATCCGGAAGGGATTCGTGGCCGAACCAGGGCATTGCCTGGTGGCGGCCGATTACAGCCAGATAGAGCTGAGGGTGTTCGCCCATTATTCAGAGGATGCGGCATTCATCGAGGCATTCAGGGAGGACCAGGACATCCATACCCGGACCGCTTCAGAGATCCTGGGGAAGCGGCCCTACGAGGTCACCCCTGAAATGCGGCGGGTTGCAAAGGCCATCAACTTCGGCATCATCTACGGTATGGGCCCCCGCAAACTGAGCGAGGAACTGGGCATCGATCACCAGACCGCCAAAGACTATATCGACGCCTATTACGAGCGGTATCAGGGGGTGACCCGATACCGGGAAGAGATGATCCGGACGGCAACTGAAAAGGGATATGTCGCCACCCTGTTCAACCGGAGGCGGTATCTGCCCGATATCGAGCATGCCAACAACCGGATCCGTTCAGAGGCGGAGCGGATGGCCGTCAACACCCCGATCCAGGGAACGGCCGCCGATCTGATCAAGCAGGCCATGGTCCGTATCCACCGGCGGCTGAAAGAAGAGGCGTTCAGGACCCGGATGCTCCTTCAGGTCCACGACGAACTGGTCCTGGAGGCGCCCCTGAAAGAGGCGGAGCAGGTGATTCCCATGATCCGTAAAGAGATGGAAGATGTCTACCCGCTGAGGGTTCCCCTGAAGGTGGATATCCATCAGGGAATGAACTGGGACGAGGCTCATTAGAAGTGCCTAAAGTGCCTGAAGTGAGCGAAATCCGGGAAGTCAACGAATGCGATGGAACAAAAAACCTTCCATCGGGTTGTATGATATGCTAATCTGATGGGCCGGTTTCCGGAGGACGTTCCGGGGGCGCAATCAGACTCATCAGCCGGGTGTATCTTGGAGAAGGGGCGGTCAGCAGGGGTTTTTCATCTGAGCAGTGAAAGCAATGAGGCGCGAGAAAGACAGAGGGACAGGAGATTCAGAAAAGCTGTATGCGGGCATTGACGCCGGATCTGTCAGCATCAATTGCATGGTCATCAATGACAGGCGTCAGATCGTTTATGAGACGCCTTACGGCCGACATTTCGGAAGGGTCGACGAGGGGATCATAGAACTCGTACGGGGGCTGTATCATCGATTCGGGGAAGCGAATATCCGGTCTGTATCCTTTACCGGAAATCATGCAAAAGAGCTGAGCGAACGACTGGGCGCCTTTTATGAGTTTGAGACCATCAGTCAGGTCCTGGGCGCCACGTTCGTAAGACCGGACGTCAGGACGATCATCAGTATGGGAGGGCAGGAGACGGCCCTGTTTCAGATCAACCATCCCGCCACAGGGGGTATGCCGGGAGAGGGGGCCTGGGAACTGGCGTATTTCAATACCAACGGTCCCTGCGCCTCCGGCACCGGGTCATTCATTGACCAGCAGGCCCAGAGACTTGCGACCGCCCTCTATGAAGAAAAAACAGACATCTCACAGGATCAGATCGACAGAATCCTTGCGGACTTCATCCGCCTCGGCGTCACGAGCAGCACCCCTGCCAGTGTAGCGTGTCGCTGCACCGTGTTTACCAAGTCGGACATGATTCATCTCCAGAACAGGGGGGAACGGTTGGAGGACATTATTTACGGTCTGCATCTGGGGAATGCCCGGAATTACATGAGCACCATTGTCTCGAACCGGACCCTGGATGAGCCGATCCTGTTTGTGGGCGGGCTGTCATTGAACGAACTCCAGGTGAAGGCCTTCAGGTCCTATTTCCCGGGGTTGATCGTGCCGCCTCACAACACCTCCATCGGCGCCCTGGGGGTTGCACTGGAGGCACTGCAGCATCACCTGGGCAGGTCCGACGAGTCGGACCATGATGGCCGACGAACGCTGAGCCTGCTGGAGGGCCTCACATCTGACCGGAAGATATCCGTGCCCGTCGCGCCGAGGCTGATGCTCCGGGAAACGGTCTTTCCCGAAACCAATGAAATCCCCAAAAGGACCCTGCGAAAGCGGACACGGACCTATCTGGGGGTTGATATCGGTTCCACCACCACCAAGTATGCCCTGATCACCGAGGGGGGCGAGATTATCCACAAGAATTATGTTCCCACACAGGGAAAGCCCATAGAGGTAACCCAGGGTCTCCTCAGCCATTTGCGGGGCCACGTGGGCCAGAAGATCGACATTGAGGGAACGGCCACGACCGGTTCAGGAAGAAACGTTGTAGGCGATTTTCTGAACGTGGATCTTATCATTGACGAAATCACCGCCCATGCAAGGGGTGCGGTGGAGATCGACCGGGAAGTGGATACCATATTCGAGATCGGGGGGCAGGATTCGAAATATATCTATATCGCAAACACGTATCCCCTTGATTTTGACATGAACAAGGTCTGTGCGGCCGGCACCGGGAGTTTTCTCCACGAACTGGCCAACAAATACGGGATCAATATCGTGGGTGAATTCCAGGAGATTGCCCTGTCTTCCGATGCGCCCGTCAGACTGGCTGAAAGGTGTACGGTCTTCATGGAATCGGACCTGGTCTCCTATCACCAGAAAGGGGTGCCGAGAAACGATCTCATCGCCGGTTTGTGTTACGCCATTGTCTACAACTACCTGAATCGGGTGGTTGAGAAGCGGAAGATCGGGCATCGGGTGATGTTCCTGGGCGGGCCGTCCCTGAACAAGGGTATTGTGGCCGCCTTTGAGGATGTCCTGGGACGTCCGGTTATCGTGCCGAAACACCGGGAGGTCCTGGGGGCCTATGGGGCCGCTCTCAGCGTCCTGGAAACGATGCGCCTTGAAAACAGGGGCGAGACCTCGTTCAGGGGCCTGGACAGCGCCGTCAACGACCGTATGCAATTCACGGAAAAGATATGCCACGCGGACCCCCGCTGCCACAATGAATGCAAGCTCAAGATCTATGATTTCGACGGCCGGCGCAGCGTGTGGGGAGGGGAGTGCGGCCGGTACGAGCTGGCAAGGGCCAGGGGGGGTACGAAAGAGGATTTCTTTGCCCTGAGGCAGGAGATATGGCAGACCTACATGGCTGGGGTCTATCATGAATTGAAGGAAGGGCCCCTGATGGAGGCGGACGACCGTCCGACCGTCGGTATGCAGCGGGCCCTTTACGGCCACCAGAATGCCGTTTTGTGGGCCCACTTTTTTGACAGGCTCGGATACCGGCTCGTCCTGACGCCTCCCACCAATTCCCAGATTTCCAGGACCGGGATCGAGACCATGGTGGCCGAAACGTGCTATCCGGTAAAGGTCTCTCACGGCCATGTGAAGGCGTTGACCGGCAAGACGGCCTATCTGTTCATACCGACCCTGATCGACATGGCCACGCCGACGCCTGACGAAAAGGGCGCCTTCTGCCCCATGGTCCAGGCTAATTCCTACATGGTTCGCATGGCCCTGGACCTGGATTCCTCCACTGTTCTGAATCCGACGATTCATTTCAAATACGATCTCGACACCCTTGCCACGGAGCTGACGGATCAGTTGAAATCGAGACTCGGGGTGAACAGGGGAGATGTCCGAAAGGCCCTTGCCTACGCCCTGGAACGGGAAGGACAGTTCAGGCGGGCGCTTTACAAAAAGGGTTCCGAGATCCTGGCGTATCATGACCCGGAGATGCCGATGGTGGTGGTGACGGGCCGGCCCTACAATCTCTATGATGAGAGATTGAATCTGAGGCTGGGGAAGAACCTGGCCAAGATCGGCGTGTCGGCCCTGCCCATGGATTTCATCGATGTGTCGTCTGTGGACCTGTCGGACTTTCCCTCCATGTACTGGGGACTGGGGGCGCAGATCCTGAGAACGGCCAAGGCGGTGGAGCGGCGCCCGTTCTGTTTCGGCCTCCATCTGACCAATTTCGGGTGCGGCGCGGACTCTTTTCTGGAACACTTTTATCGGCACATCATGGGAGACAAGCCGTATCTGATCCTGGAACTGGACGAGCACAGCGCCGTGGCAGGAACCATGACCCGGCTCGAGGCCTACAGAAATGTCATCGAAAACAGCATGCAGAAGCTGCGGAACGGCCGGGAAGCTGATCTGAGGGTGGCGAATTAGATTTGAGATTTGACATTTGAGATTTTGGATTTGAGAAACAACGGGAACCCGGCATGATGCCGGCACGTTGAGGGCGTACGGATGGAGTCAGCGAAGATCATTGATTTTCAGTCCCTGACCGAGAAGGTCGGACGGTTCAATCTCAGAGACAAGACCTGTCTGATCCCCGAGATGAACCGGATCGGCTGCCATCTCCTGGCCGCGGTGTTCAGGGGATTCGGCATTCATGCGCGGGTCATGGAAACCTGCAAGGGGCTCGATCTGGGCAATGAATACACCTCGGGCAAGGAGTGTTACCCATGCCAGATCACCACTGGAGATATCCTTTACGCCATGAACGAGGAAAGGGAAAGGTTGGGGGAGGCATTCAATTCGGAGGATTATGTTTATTTCATGCCCGAGGCAGACGGCCCCTGTCGTTTCGGGATGTACAACAAATACCAGCGGATCGTCCTTGACGCCTTCCCCGACCTGGAGAAACTCAAGATCGGCGCCCTTTCGACCAGGGACGGGTATTCCCTGGCCGGGATCATCGATGACAGCCGTGTCAGGGATCTCAGGAAGGCCTCCTATGTTTCCCTGGTGGTGGGGGATATCCTCGACCGGCTGCTCTGGCGGATCAGGCCCTATGAAAAGAGGCCCGGGTTGAGCGACGCGTTTATCGAAAGGTCGATGCATCTGATGGAGGATGCCTTTGAGCGGTCCGGACCGGACAAAGATTTTGACGCCATCTTCAAGCAGTTGGAGGCGGTGATAGCAGAAGGGAAGGGGATCGTCGATCCGGAGATTCCTCCCAAACCGCTCATCGGGATGGTGGGCGAGATCTATCTGAGGACCCATGTGCAGGCCAACCAGGACGTGATCCGTGTTCTGGAGCGTTACGGCGCTGAAGTGGTCAACGCCTCTATCTGCGAATGGGCCAATTATACAAGCTACGACCGCCTGAGAGAGGCCAGGGCGAGATTCCGCCTCTGCCTGAGGCAGTTCCGCTTCGGACCGCTGAAGACCCATCTGAAAGACATGGTCCGTTACGGAGGCGATTTTTATTACCAGAGATTCCGGCAGAAAAAAGCCTTCCAGCGGATCCGTTCGCTTGTCGATCTGCCCGGAGATCATGAGATCGGGCATCTTGAAGAGATTTTGATGGAAAAGGATCTGTTCAGCTTTGATGTGGGCACCGAGGCCTGCCTGAGCATCTCAGGGATTGTGGCATACGCGAGGGAGGGTTACAACGGGGTTGTGAATGTCTATCCCTTTACCTGTATGCCGAGTACGATTACCTCGGCCATTGTCAGGCCGATCATGAACGAACTGGGCGTGCCCTACCTGGACACCCCTTATGATTCGAGTTTTCAGCCCGGAAGAGAGGCGGCTATCCGGACCTTCATGTACCAGGCCGAACAGCACTTCAGGCGGCACGGCAGGAAGGAAAGAAGTGTTAAAAGTGACTAAAGCGACTAAACTGGTGCGAAAAGAGGGCTCGTCAGGGTGGGTGAGTCGCTTTTAGGCGGTGCGCCGGAACGGGTTGAGCGGGACCGGGAATCAGACAAAGAAAGGTGGGAGAATATCCTTAGACATGGCAACACGCAAAATGCTTATCAATGCTGTTGAGGCGGAGGAATACCGGATCGCGGTGATCAGGGAAGGATTGCTGGATGGATACCATATTGAAACCGCCAGTGCAGAGCAGAAGACCGGAAACATATACAAAGGGGTCGTGGAACGCATCGAGCCCAGCCTGCAGGCGTGCTTCGTGGATTATGGCGGCGACAAGAACGGCTTCCTTTCGGCAGGGGACATCCATCCGGAATACTATTTGACCGGGAATGACACATCGAGGGATCGGCCTGCGCCCCGCATTGAAAAAGTGCTGAAAAAGGGACAGGAACTCCTGGTCCAGGTGACAAGAGAGATGCCCGGCCACAAAGGCGCCCAGTTGACCACCTATCTCTCCCTGGCGGGCCGGTATCTGGTCCTGATGCCCGGGAGCAAGGGAGGGGTTTCAAAGAAGATCGAGGATGAGGAGGAGCGGCTCAGGCTCAAGTCGATCATGAGCGCTTTCAATCTGCCCGAGGGCGTGGGATATATTGTCAGGACTGCGGCCCTGGGACAGAACAAGAATGAACTCTCCAGAGACCTCAACCGCCTCCTCAGGATCTGGAAGGAAATCAAGAAAAACGTTCAGGAAGCAGCGACCCTTTCTCTCGTACACAAGGAGCAGGATGTCTGCCTCAGGACCCTGAGAGACTATTTTACCAGCGAAATCGAAGAAGTGCTCGTGGACGACAAGGAGACATTTGCCAAGGTCAAGCGGTACATGAAGATCATTTCACCGAGGCACCAGAGGATCGTAAAACTTTACAAGGAGAAACGTCCTATTTTTGCCCAGTACGAAATTGAGCGACAGATAGAATCGATTTATCAGAGCCGGGTGCCCCTGAAATCGGGGGGGTCCATTGTCATCGATCCTACAGAGGCCCTGATTGCCATCGATGTCAATTCAGGCCGGTCAAGAACCGGAAAGGGTGTGGAAAGCACGGCATTCAACACCAATGTTGAGGCCGCCCAGGAGATCGCCAGGCAGCTCCGCCTGAGGGACATGGGCGGCCTGATCGTCATCGATTTCATCGATATGAGGGATAAGAAGCACAACAGGGAAGTGGAGAAGATGTTGAGGGACAAGACCAAAGACGACCGGGCCAAGATCAGCATATCCCCTATCTCCAAATTCGGGCTTCTGGAGCTCTCGCGCCAGCGGCTGAGGCCGTCCATTGAATCGATGAGCTACCAGACCTGCAATTACTGTGAGGGAAGGGGCATTGTGCCGTCCGTGGAAACCGCGGCCCTGTCGTTTCTCCGTCGTATCCGGATGGGCGTGGCCCGAAAAGGGATTGTCCAGGTAAAAGGATGCCTGTCTCTGGATGTGGCCGTCTATCTGCAGAACAGGAAGCGGAAGGACCTGTCCCAGCTGGAATCCCGTTACGGCGTGGATATCACCCTGGCGGCCGATGCCGCAATCCCCCCCGGCGGCGGCCGGCTCGATTTTCTCAAGGAACCCCGCGTCCCTGAATCCTGATCCTGAGCCCTGTCGCCCGTTCCAGGACATGTTTAACAACATCATCTACTTCATTGTCGTCCTCCTGATCTTCAACATCAGCTATGCCGACTCCCCGCCGGAGGACCTGATCACCGGCACCCTGGCGCCGCTTTTTACAGGCTGGCTCATCTTCGCCATATACAGTGCGAGGGTTTTCGGTCGGCTCCTCCAGAGAATCAGGGAGGGAGACCGGGTCGACGGGGCAATGACAGATCGTTACCAGCGGCTGAATGTCAGACTTTCTGTCCTGGCCATATTCCTGTTCGCCATCGCCGTCTATTTCTTCAACCTGAGGCAGTGGCTCCTGCTGATCCCGGGGTTCAAGAGCTTTTCCGTGCTCCAGGGGAGCCTCGCCCTCGCCCTCTTCCTGTTCTATCTCTCAACCATCTGGTATTTCGCGTATCCTGTATACCGCGTCATCTTCAGGGCGGATATCGGCCGGCGGTCTTTTATAGGGTCTCACATCAGATTCAATCTCCCGATCCTCTTTCCATGGCTGATCTTTTCCCTCGTCTATGACCTCCTGGCCTTCAGCCCATGGTCAGGCTTCAACGCATTCATGAACAGCCCCTACGGGCAGATGATCTTCTTTGCGGCATTCATTACCGTCTTAATGATCATCCTGCCCAGGTTTATCCAGCGCTGGTGGGGATGCCGTCCCCTGGCCGCGTCTGAAAAGGGAGATCTGCTGGAGCGGTTTCTGCTGGAGAAGAAGTTTAAGTACCGCGGTCTTCTCAAGTGGCCGATTTTCGAGGGCCGAATGATGACGGCGGGAATCATGGGGATCGTGCCCCGGTATCGGTACATCCTTGTCACCGATTCTCTCATGGAGGCGCTTTCCGCAGAGGAACTCAAGGCCGTTCTCGCCCACGAAATGGGGCATGCCAGGTACCGTCATCTCCTCTTCTATGTCCTTTTCTTTATCGGATTCATGTCCCTTTCTTTAGGGCTGGCCGACATGTCCATTTACCTGGCCTTCCTGCACCCCCGCTTTGTCGAACTGATCTCAAGCAATGAGGCCCGATCCGTGAGCCTCTTCTATTTGATCATATCCTTCCCGATGCTCATCTCCCTGCTGGTCTATTTCCGGTATGTCATGGGGTTCTTCATGCGCCACTTTGAACGCCAGGCCGACCTTTATTCCTCGGCCGTCATGGGGACCCCGCTGTTCACCATCCGTTCCCTGGAGAAGATTGCCTTCATGAGCGGGAAGAGTCGGGACCTTCCGAGCTGGCACCATTTCAGCATCAAACAGAGGGTCGATTACCTCCTGAGGGCATACCGGGATCGGGGCCTGATCAGACGGCACAACCGGTTTGTGCTGATCTCCTTTCTGGGTTACCTCTTTTGTGTTTCCACTCTGGGGTACCTGTTGAATTTCGGCCCGATCCAGCGCCACATGAGCTACAAAATCCTGGAGAAGGCGCTTCACCAGCAGCTTTTGAAAGAGCCTCGTCATATCGGACTGTATCAGGAACTGGCCATGATGTACCAGCAGATGGGAAAAGAAAGGGAGACTATGGAGATCTACGAGAGCATTATCGCGCTGGACCCTCAGCGTGCCGTTGCCCTCAATAACCTGGCCTGGCTCCTGGCGACGGCGTCCGACAACAACGTGCGGGATCCGGAGCGTGCCGTCGACCTGGCCCGGAGGGCGGTGACACTGGAGCGCTCCCCGGGATTTCTGGATACCCTGGCCGAGGCCTATTTTGCGAACGGTCGCGTGGCAGAGGCGATCCGGACCATCGAGGAGGCCCTTGCCGGAGCGACGGAGAACAGGGACTATTACGAAAAACAGCTCAAACGGTTCCGGGAAAGAAGCGAGGGGCAGGGGGCAGGGAGCAGGGAGTGATGAGATGGAATAACAGGGAATGCTGATAGAGGGGACGAATCGTTTTTTGCTTGACATCCATTTGTCTCTTTTCTTATCCTGCCCGCAGGTTCAGGTGCTCGTTTAGGGCTTAATAGGGAACGCCGTAAAAACGGGACGGGCCCGCCGCTGTGACCCTTCCCCTGTTTCTTTGCGTCATCAAGAAAAAGGGAACCCTCTCAGCATACCGTGCCACTGTCAGTCGCCCCGGCATCCGGGGAGCGATGGGAAGGCCGCTGCGAGGCCAGGGGAGTCAGAAGACCTGCCTGAATTTCGCTTCAGCGGGAGCTGTAACCTGCGCGGACAGAGGGGGGCAGCGGGATCTTGCGGATAAAACAGGGACATCCCCGGATCGGTTTCATTCGGTCCGGGGATTTTTTTTACCCCCGAGGCATGGGGATCCCTTCTGATGTCCCGCCGGCGGGAGAAAGCCTTTCCCCGGCGCTCATCAGACAGTACAAGTGGTGGCTCCGGAAAAACGCCGTGCGGCTCGCTCTCAGCGCAACGGATGACACATCAAACGGGGTGCAGGCCTTCACGCGTTTGGGCGTTTCGCCGTCCATGAATTGATTTCCGGGGTTGGGACGGACGGATTCAAGATGCAAAGAACCGGCTTTTTGCTGTTATTTATTGCTGTCGGGATGGTGTTCTCGCTGCCTGTGCCCGGTGCGCTCGCTGCATCGGACAAGAAAGCCGTCACCCTGGACACCGTCGTGGTTACGGCAGACCAGGAAGGCGAAAATTTTCAAACAGGCGATGTGGATGTAGAGGCGTCCACCGGTTTTGTTTCCGTGATTAAACGGGAGGCCTTCGAGGGCAAGATGGAGGATCTGGCCGATGTGCTGCAGAAAGAGGCCGCTGTCCAGGTGCGTCAGTCAGGGGGGCTGGGAAGCTTCTCGACGGTCTCCATTCGAGGGTCTTCCAGCGATCAGGTGATGATTTTCATGGATGGCGTCCTTCTTAATGACGCCTCCGGAGGGGGCGTTGACCTGAGCAGTATTTCCCTGTCGGATGTGGAGGCGATTGAGATCTATCGCGGGGTGACGCCCATCAACTTCGGCAAGGCCTCCATTGGAGGGGTCGTCAACATCCGGACCCTGCGTGCCAAAGAAGGACTCCATGCCAGCGCCACGGCCGGCTACGGGTCTTTCAACACACGGAAATTCGACGGGTTTGTCAATCATAAGCCCGGAAAATGGGATTACCTGGTCTCCGGCGGTTATCTGGCCAGCGATAATGATTTCAAGTTTCTGAATGATAACGGGACCGAATGGAATCCTGCGGACGATACATGGGAAAAGCGGCACAATGCCCGGTTTGATCAGGGAAATATCCTGGGAAAATTCGGATACGATTTCACCGACACCCTGCGGTTGTCCCTGGTCAACCAATGGTTTTCCAAGAAACAGGGCCTGCCCAGCTGGAACAACAACCCCCGGACAGACGCATCCTTCAGCACCAAGCGGAACATCACCACGCTCAGCCTTTTTGCCAATGACATCGGACCGCTCGGGTTCCATACGCGGACCACGATTGACTATTCCCGCAAAGATGAATTGTATGATGACAGTCACGGTCAGATCGGTCTGGGCAGACAAAAGAATAAGTACCTGACCGACCGGTACGGGGGAGAGTTCTTTATGGAATGGCTGGTCGACTGGAATATCATGAGCTTTATGGCCGACTTCCACCATGAAACCTATGATCCGAGGAATCTTCTGACCGGCAAGAATCCCAATGAGAGTTCCAGGGACATCCTCTCCCTGGGCCTTCAGGACAACCTTCTTTTGTGGGAAGACAGGGTGACCGTAACGCCCGCCCTCAGGTATACCTCTATCCATGACAATCTGCAGAGCGCCACCAGCCTCTGGGGCGCCCCCCTGGAGGGAAGAACCCGGGATGAGGATTACTGGAGCCCCCAGATCGGCCTGAAATATCTTCCCCTCACATGGCTGACCCTTAAAGCGAACCTGGCCAGGTATGTTCGAGAACCTTCCTTTCTGGAATTGTTCGGCGATCGGGGGTTTATCATCGGGAGCCCGGACCTGAAGGCGGAAAAAGGGGTGAATCTGGATGCGGGTTTCGAGGCGAACTGGCTTGCAGGGAATGAATGGTTCAACCGGCTTTCCTTCCATGCGGCCTGTTTTCAAAGCCGTGTCGATGATCTGATCACCTTTGTCTATGATTCGCGCGGCATCGGCAAGGCGGAAAATATCTCCAAGGCTCGGATTCAGGGGGTGGAGAGCCTGATCGCCATCGATTTCCTGAAATACTTCCGATTGACAGGGAACGCCACCTGGCAGGACCCCTCCAATGAAAGCCAGGTCAGGGCATTCAGCGGAAAGATCCTCCCCGGTCGATGGCAGAGGGCCTATTCAGGCCGGATTGAAGGCATGTATGGAGGGCTCAAGGCCTATGCGGAGTGCATCCGGGAAACCGGCATGTATTACGACAGTGCCAATCTGCTGCCGGCCAGGGACAAGACCCTGTTCAACGCAGGCGTCTCCTATCTGTTTCGGTCCTTCCTGTTCAGTCTCGAAGGCGCCAATCTCGGGAACGATCAGTATGAGGACTTCAACGGCTATCCCATGCCGGGAAGGGCCTTCTATTTCACGGTGGGCTATCGGCATTGAACCCCCGGATTTTCAGGGGGCCCATGCAGCCCCGCCCGCTTTTTCATCCTTGCCCGGGTTTTCAAGGCCGTTCTCCGCAACCGGCCCGGAGGAAGGGCTTAATGGGTAACAGGGAGTTCGATGCGGGCCACATTGGATGCCTCGCCAAACCCCCGGGCATTGTATGGAATGATGACGACGTATAGGCTCACGCCGCTCAGATGACTGAAATCCGCGGCCGCCCCGGTTGCGGCGCCCATATCGAACATGACAGACCAGAGAAGTCGGGGAATGGAGGCCAGCAGATAATACCCTTCCGCGCCGGATGTGATGTTCCAGTGCACGCTGACAAAGCTTCCGTCCAGACTCGATCCCAGCGCCGGCGCCAGCGGGGTCCCGCTGGTGCAAAAGGCCACACTCTGGGGATTGAGGTTGGTATTCAGGCTCTGGTTCAGGGCGTCGTTTTCCGTGTCTACGATGTCGACCGCGGCACGGGTTTGATTGCACACCCACATCATGTTGTTTTTGTCCAGATAGGTGCCCGATTCCATGCCGGCAATGCCGATGTTCCGAAATCCCTGCAGGGCCCCGGCTACCGCGCCTGTAGTTGGATTGAACCGGTACAGGGTGTTGTCGCCCCATCCTGCATAGCCCACAAAATAACCTCTGGTGGGGGAGGCGATCAGCATGCCGGAAATGGATCCGTAGGGGTGCGTGCCGGCATCGCCGTCATCCAGGACCACGACCGTGGCATATGTCCGGGGATGGATGCTCACAATGCCGCCGGTATAGTCGTAGGTGGGATCGCAAAAACCGGGAAACGACCCGACCCCCTGGACATATACCCGGTTGTTCTCGGGCAGGTACTGTATGGACAACGGATCCTTGACGGGCAGGGGGATCCCCTTCATGTCGCCCTGGCCCAGACCGGTGTCGATCTCTGCATCGGTGGCCACATCAAACACGGCCACATAAGCGGTGTTGGAAGGACAGAATGCGTTATCCAGGCGCTGGAGGATGATAAAGAGCTTGCCGTCTGCAATAACCCCGCCGGCCATCTCGGGGACTCCGTCCGCATCGGCATAGGCGCTGAGGTCCAGTTCTCCGGTCTTGAAGCCGGCCTCGGTGGTGGTGGAGGGGTTCACGATCCAGGCCCTGGCGGCGCCGTATCGAAGCAGATAGGCCTTCTGCGAGTTCACGAATACCAGATCGCAGGGGTTGCTGCTGACTGTCTCCTCCGGGTCATGGGCAGAATACTGCCAGATGGGGGCGTTGGGCGAGCCGACGGCCACTTTTGTGACATTATCCGCCTGATATCCCCCTAGTCTGTAATAGTATTCCCCAAAGGCCTTGACCCGGATATCCGAGGTTGCAGATGCCAGTTGATTGTTGAGAACGGCCCGGGGGCCTTCCTTAGGATCTACGGTAATGACGGAGAGGGCGCTGCTGCTGAAGTCGGCGGCCACCGTGGCGACAACGCCTGTTTGCGTTGTGGCGGCCGAGGCCGGAGCCATGCCGGATGCCGGAAACAAACAAACCGCGAGGCCGGCGAGTCCTGTGGCTATCCATATCCTTTTCACAAGTCCGGTTCTTTTTTCCATAACATATTCTCCTTTCTGAAGCTTCGCAAACAGGTTCCGGAGGAACCCTCCGGGAGATGCAATCTCCCATCCACCCGGCCGGCCCAAAAAAAATCCCCGGACCGACGGCCTTCGATCCGGGGATGTCCCTTTTTTATCCCAAAATCCTGTGTGCCCCCTCACTCCCTAAGGGGATGCCACGCCCATTTCAGGCAGGTTTTCTGACTCACGGATTAACCTACTGGCTGCGCCTTCCCATCCTGCGTTCCTTCGAACAGTGGCATTGTGCAGCGTTCGTCCCCGATTACAGCAGAGGGCCTGTCACCGACTTACACGGTGTTCCCTTTTAGCTCTCTATGCGAGCACCTGAAATCGAGAGATATCTAATATGAGAATACACCGAAAGTCAAGAGAATTCTTGATCCGGGGGAACGCAGGTTTGAAAATTTTTCTTTCCTGTTTTGGGGAGTCCCGGATGAAGCGACAGGCAGGCGCGGGCCGGAGAGGAGATAGAAGCGGTGAACGGTCAATGTGTTTTCAGGGCCGGGCAATTTGATGTTGCAAAATGGGATGGGTTTCTTCTATAAGGGGGCCATCATTTCGGACAGGCTTTACGGCTTCCTGACATGATCTGATTGAAAGGGGCCGGCAGCGAGGAGAAAAACATGAAGGGATTTGTACAGGTCTACACCGGCAATGGGAAGGGAAAGACCACGGCGGCCCTGGGGCTCGCCCTGCGCGCGGTGGGAGCGGGGCTCAGGGTTTTCATCGCCCAGTTCGTAAAGAACTCGAAATACAGCGAACTCAAAACCGTGGAAAGACTGGCCGACGGCATCACCCTGAGGCAGTACGGACGAGGGGACTTTCTCAACAGAAAGCCCGATGTGGAGGATTTCAGGGCGGCACGGGACGGCCTGAAAGAGGCCCGGGAAATTATGTTAAGCGGCCGGTACGATATGATCATCCTCGATGAGGCCAATATCGCTACCCATTACAGGCTGTTTTCCGTGGAAGACCTGCTGGCCTTTATGGAGTCAAGGCCGGACAACGTAGAACTTGTGCTGACCGGAAGGATGGCCGACCCCCGTGTTATCGAGGCCGCCGATCTGGTGACGGAGATGAAGGAGGTGAAGCACTACTACCACCAGGGTGTTGAGGCGAGGGCCGGCATCGAGAAATAGGACGCCAGAGGGACAGGGATCATCGTATGCATCTGATCGTCGTCCCCGTCCCGCGTTCCTGGCCGGTTTCCTGGCCGGGGGCTGCGCCCCCATCCATTTTTATCGTTTGATCTTCGCGTGATCCATGGTAGACAATACGGACAGGTCGCCATAAAAACCCCATTTGACATGAGGTGCTTTCCATGACCACTGAATTTGCCTTCCCTGAGACTCCTGAAGCGGTATCCCGCAAGAGAAAGGGCATGAAAACCGTCAGGGTCCCGAGACCCCCCGCCTGGGTGTTCGGCCTCGGGCTGCTGTTCCTTCTGGCCGTGTGGGTCTGGTTTTTCTGGCGGATTGAACCGGGATCCGACCAGATTGCCATCCTCATCCGAAAGACGGGCCGGAATCTCCCCTCGGGGCAGATCCTGGCCGCGGACCCTGGTCAGAAAGGCATTCAACTGGAAGTCCTTCCGGAGGGGCGGTATTTCCGGAATCCCTATACCTGGGGATGGAAGATCCACTCCATCACCGATATTCCGGCGGGCAAACTGGGAGTCCTCATTCGACTCTACGGCAAAGACCTGGCCCCGGGAAGCATCCTGGCTGAGGAGGGAAGCAAGGGGATTATCGGCCAGGTGCTGCGACCCGGCAAATACCGGATCAACCCATATGCCTTCGGCGTTCAGCGGTTTGATGCGGTCTCCATTCGGCCGGGGCATGTTGGGGTGGTGACCTCCCTGATCGGAGAGGACGTGATGGAAGGAAATCTGCCGCAGGAAAAGCGAAATACCTATCTGGTGGACAAGGGGATGAAAGGGGTCCTGCCCGGGGTTCTGGACCCGGGGACCTATTATCTCAATCCGTATGTGGTGTCGGTGGTGGAGATGACCCTTCAGAGCCAGCGATTTGAAATGAGCGGGGAGGACGCCATCAATTTCCTGACCGTGGATGGGTTTACGGTAGTGGTGGAGGGCACCATCGAATATGCCATTGCCAGGGACCAGTCGGCCCTCCTCACCCATAAGGTGGGCGATATGGAGGATATTGTCAAAAAGGTCGTTCTCCCGAGGGCCAGGGGATTCAGCCGGATCGAGGGGAGCAAGAATCCGGCCATCGCCTATATCGTGGGAGAGACGCGGCAGCAGTTCCAGAACAACCTGGAGCAGCACCTGAAGGACCGTTGTCTGGCCTGGGGAGTGAACATCAAGTCGGTCCTCATCCGCAACATCTCGCCGCCCGAGGAGATCGCGGCCATCATTCGCGACCGGGAGGTGGCGGTCCAGACGGCGCGAATGTTTGACCGTCAGATCGAACAGGCCCGTTCCAAGGCCGAACTGACCAAGCAGGAGATGCTGGCCCGGCAAAACAAGGAAAAGGTGGAGTCCGAAACCGCAAAGATCCGGGCCGTGATCCGGGCAGGGCAGGAGCAGGAGGTGCGGGTTACCTCCGCCATGCAGGAACTGGAAGTGGCCCGACTGGAAAACGAGGCGGCCGCCTTTCAGGCCCGGGCCATGATGCTGGGAGCGGCCGCTGACCGGGAGGTGATCGGACTTCAAAACGAGGCCCGGGCAGGCGTTCTCCGGCACCAGGTCGGCGCCTTCGACAGCGGGCTGGGTCTCGCGCGCTATGCTTTGTACACAACCCTGGCCCCCCGCATCCAGTCCCTCCTCACGACAGACCAATCCGAGGGCTTGGGCGGCATTTTCCATGCCCTGAGGTCGGGACCGGCGGCCGGGCGCTCCCTTCCCGGGGCCGGAAAGGAGGCGACGCGGCCATGAAAAAATCGATCTCCGTTGTGTTTGTGATTTTCCTGGTCTGTGCGCTCCTTTGGGGGAGTTACCGATGGTTTTTATGTCGTTTCTATGTAGACCCGGGAGAGATGGCCATTGTTATCGCCAAGAGCGGAAAGGCGCTTCCTCCGGGCCAGATCCTGGCCAGTGAGGGGCAAAAAGGGATCCGGGAGACAGTGCTCGGAGAGGGCCGCCATTTCCTGGATCCGTTTCTCTATGACGTGGAGATCCGGCCCGTGGTGACTATTCCTCCTGGAAAGGTGGGTCTGGTGACCTCCAAGGTGGGGGATGAACTTCCGAGCGGGGAGTTCCTGGCAGGGACCGGGCAAAAGGGCATTCGACGGGGACTTCTGGGACCGGGCCGCTATCGTCTGAACCCTTACGGCTATGCCGTCGAGACCACGGAGGCTCTCAGTATTCCCATCGGCTATGTCGGGGTGATGACGTCTCTGTCCGGAGACCAGACCCCTGAGTCCCGCTTCGCCGGTCCCCGGCAAAAGGGAGTTCGCGCCGATGTCCTCCAGCCCGGCCTCTATTACGCCAATCCCAAGCAATTCAAGGTGGATGTGTTGGAAATAGGGGTCAACCAGGTCAGCCTCCTCGGGAGGGACGGCGGCGCCGTTGTGACCAAGAAGGCGGCGCTTGAACATTCCGCGAGCAAGGCCATCGGCGCCCTGCAGCAGCATGCCCTCATGGAACAGCAGGAGCGGCGAAGGGACTACCTGGAAAAGGCCAGACCCAGCCAGGCCCCGGCGCCGGCCGGAAAACCGGCGCCCAAAACCAGGAAGGAATCTGTCCCCGGGCCTGCAGCGGCGCCCCGGCCGGAGGGCCCTTCCTCGGTTTCCGGGTTTGTCCTGGACCAGTTCGTGACGTTCCCCTCCAGGGACGGATTTGAAATCAGCCTCGACATGACTGTGGAATTCGAACTGGAGCCCGAGGATATTGCATGGGTATTCCGGCAGTTCGGAGATCTTCCCGCCGTGGTGGACAATATCATCATGCCGCAGATCCTCAGCATCTCCCGGCTCAAGGGATCGGCCTACCGGGCTACGGATTTTATTGTGGGAGAGGGGCGGGAAAAATTTCAGGTGGACCTGAAAGAGTCCCTGAGCAAGACCCTGGCCGAACGAAAAATCGTGATACACAATGCCCTGATCCGCCATGTGAACGTCCCGGATCAGATCCTGCAGCCGATTCAGCAGGCGAGCGTCGCCCAGGAAGAGGATCTGACGAACCAGGAAAAGCAGAATACGGCCCGCAAGCAGGCCCAGCTCAACACCGAGCTGAGTCTCATTCAGCAGAAGGGGCAGGAGGTCGAACAGCAGACCGAGCGGATCAGGGCCGTGATTCGGGCCGAGCAGGATAAACAGGTGGCGGAGATTAACGCCGATACCCTCAAGAAGGTCTCGGAAATCGCGAAAATGACCGCAGAGGTCCGTGCAGAAAAGACCCGGACCCTGGGGAAGGCCCAGGCCGATGTGACGGCGTGGGTCGAGGGGGAGCGGGCCAAGGGACTCAAGATGCAGACCGATGTCTTTGGAGATCCCCTTGCCTTTGCCCTCTGGGAGTTCAGCAGTCGATTGAACCCGGATATCCGGGTGAATCTCATCCACGCAGGCGAGGGGACGCTCTGGACCGATCTGGAAAAGGCCACGCTCGGCGAACTGGGCGGATCCGTCATGCTGCGGAAAGGCCGGTATGGATCACCGCGTCCTGAAATGGCCCCCAGGGCCCCGGGGGCCGGCGAGTCCGGTCAATGAGGCGCCGGAAGGGGTAATTTAACAGCGCTTGAGTCTATTCCCAGGGGCCGGCCGGACCCCATGGGCCCCAGGGACCCCACAGACCCCAATTCATGGCCGCATTTTCATTCATTTCCGCGGCCATGCGTCGTTCGTCCGCGATCTGCTTGTCCAGTGCCAGTTTCTGGTAGCGCTGGTAGGCCTTTTCGTTTCCCACGTAGATGCACTGGCACGATGCGGCATCCGCGTAGACATAATAGAGCTTCCCCTGGTGCTGGTGAGGGACGAGCTTTCGCTGGGTCAGGGTTTTCAGATGGGCAAGCTTGTCCGGGGTATCGGCCAGGCGCATCTGGAACCCCGAGGCGGAAAGCAGGCGTTCCGTATCCATGGCCTGTTGATTCCGGATGGCGGCACAGGCAGAGATGGCAAGTGCCAAACCGGCAAACATGGCGATCCATTTCAACCCCTCTGTCAGGGGAGGAACAAAACAGGAAGGTCTTTCAATCGGTGGCATCGGCTTTTTCTCCTCATGATGATTGCACCGCCCTTCCAGGGGCGGTCTGATCGGGAAGACAATTCAGGGCGCTTGCTGCACGCGGCATGCTACCATAGACTATGCGTAAAGTAAACGGATTATGATCGGCAAAAGAAACGATCTGCCAAACGATTCCGAAAGAAGCAGCCTTGTCGGACAAAGGCAGGTTATGGGGGCAGCACGGCAGTTCGAGTTTCTGCCCGTGTTGGGTTTGGGTTGAAAAAGCTGGAGGTTTCGTGTAGTTGTTGACCGTTGGAGAAATTGACAAGGAGGAAAGGTAAATTGGAGACGATCAAGATTATGCCCTGTCTCGATATGAAAGAGGGCCGGGTGGTGAAGGGGGTCCATTTTGTGGACCTGAAGGACGCGGGGGATCCGGTGGAGAATGCCGCTTTCTATCAGGACGAGGGGGCGGATGAACTGGCCATGCTCGATATTGCGGCAACCCTTGAAAACCGGAGGACGCGGCTCGAGTGGGTGAGGAACGTTGCCTCGGTGATCAGCATCCCCCTGACCGTGGGCGGCGGCATTGCCGGCCTCAGGGATATCGAGGATGTGTTCGAGGCCGGGGCTGCCAGGGTTTCCATGAACAGCGCTGCGGTGAAGCGGCCGGAGCTGATTACCGAGGCGGCGGACAGATTCGGGAAGGAAAGGATCACGGTGGCGGTCGACGCCAGGAGAAACAAGACCATGCCGTCCGGGTTTGAACTGGTGGTCTCGGGCGGGACGCTGCCTGTGGAGAAGGACGCCGTCCTGTGGGCAAAGCGATGCCAGGAACTGGGTGCGGGGGTGATCCTCCCCACCAGCATGGACGGCGACGGCACTCAGGCGGGCTACGACCTGGAATTCACAAAGGCGATTTCCGATGCGGTTGATCTGCCGGTGGTGGCCTCAGGGGGGGCCGGGACCCTGGTGCATTTCTATGAGGCGGTTGTCAGGGGAGGCGCCCGGATCGTTCTGGCCGCTTCCGTGTTTCATTTCCGCATCCTCAGTATTCGACAGGTAAAAGAATATCTGCGGGACAGGGGGCTCTCTGTGATTCTCTAACGCGGGCTGACGCCCACAAACCAGGAGCGGCCGGGTTTCCGCCGAACCCCTGAACCCCTGAACCTCTGATGCCTACCAATAGCGCATGGCATCCGCAAAAATCTTCTCCAGGTCTTCAGCGCCGACAGGTCGAGGCGCTATTTTTATGACCCGGTGCTGAGGGAGCGTCCCCTCAACCAGTTGAGGGATGTCGTCCGTGGTGTACCCGACGCCGTTGAGGCCGTTCGGTATGCCGAGACGTTTCATGAAACCGATGACGGTATCTGCCACGATGTGCCCTGCGTCTTCCGGCCTTGCACCGGAGATATCCGCACCCAGAGCCTCGGCAGCCCGGAGGTGTCGTTCCGGACACCCCGGGCCGGTGAAGCGAAATGCGGCCGGGGCGTTCAGGACCACGGCGATGCCATGGGGAACCAGAGGGTGATCCTGCGGATACCCATCGGCCCGATAATCTCTAACCATTCCTGAGACGGGATAAGACATCCCGTGCGGCAGGGTTACCCCTGCATTGCCGAAACCGACACCCGCAAAGGAGGCGGCCAGGGCCATCATACTCCGGGCTTCCACATCGCCTGGATTTTCAAACTCCCGAACCAGGTATTTGGCCACGAACCGCATGGCTTCCAGTGCCCAGATATCGCTGATGGGATTTGATCCCTGATATGCAGGGCGCAGAATGGGGTGCTCGGGCCGGGGCCTCCGGTTAAATGGAAGCGCCGTATAGGACTCAACTGCATGGGTGAGCACGTCCAAACCGGTGGCGGCAGCCACCATGGGGGGGAGTGTTGCCGTGTTTTCCGGATCGATGATCCCCAGGGTGGGTTTCAACCGGCGATGCGCAATCCCGGTCTTGGCACGCATTTTTTCCAAATCGAATATGGCCACCCCGGTCGTCTCGCTGCCTGTCCCTGCTGTGGTGGGAAGGGCAAACAGGGGTTTGAGGGCGCCCGGTACAGGGAGCCCTTTACCGATCGGCGGATTGACGTAATCCAGAAAGTCATCGGGCGGGTAGGTCGAATAGAGATTTGCCGTCTTGGCCGTGTCGATAGTGGAGCCCCCGCCCACTGCCACAAAAGCATCAAAAGGTTCTGATCCTGCAAAATCAACGGCCTCCATCATGGACCTGTCCGTCGGCTCAATCCGCACCCGATCGAATACCGAATGGACGATGCCCTGTTCTTTTAAGGATGTCAGGACCCTGTCTACGATCGGCGTTTTCCTGAGCCTGGGATCAGTGACGACCATGACCCGCTTCGCACCCAGTTCAGCCAAATCCATCCCGACTTCCTGTGATGCGCCCAAGCCAAAGCGGACATTGGATGCGGCCATTTCAAAAGCATACTCGTATTCCATTTTACCCTCCCTCTTTTATCGGGTTGAACGCTGCTCCGCAGCAATTTTCCTTCCACGCATCGATCGGGTTCCGGTAAGCTTGGGGCCCGGTTGTCATGTTGCAGTCCATACAAATGACCCCGGCAGTCATTCACCCGGGAAATCATCATCTAAACTGACGGCCCGGACCCTCGGGGCTTCGCTCGATTTCACAGAGATCACGGAGACCCGGGATAAACTCTGTGACTCAGAGGGCTCTGCCTGCCCCGTAGCTCCAGGAAGATGGTGCCGGGGTGAGAGACAAGCATGCCCTTTCAGGGTCAATATAGAGATTTCTATCATACGCCAAACGGTTTCGGTTTGTCCATACTGCATTTACCTTCGGAAAAAGGTTGTATGGCGACGCGCATACAGGGTATGATCCATCCATGGGCGCCGGCCGGGTGGAAGCTTTGCCGAATAACCCCGACGACCGCACGAATTTGACGGTTTCCCGATGATGATTATTGATTAAGGATGGATTACATGAAGACAGACATCCGGAAGATAAGGCCGTCCGAACTGGCCTTTGATATTGACGGCGTCATTGCCGACACCTTCAGGGCGTTCGTGAGGGCGGCCCATCAGTTGTATGGCGTGGAGATCGCGTATGAGGCCATCACCGATTATGACTTCAGAAAGGTGATCGATATGGATGATGAAACGTGCGATGCCATCATTGAACGGATACTGGAAGATCCGGTAGGGATCGGGATCGCCCCGGTTCAGGGTGCAGCGGACGTGCTGCGGCGTCTTGCCGGTTTCGGGCCGCTCTGTTTTGTAACGGCAAGGAGCAACCGGGATGCGATCATGGAGTGGGTGAGGCAGAAATTGCAGATCGACAACGGAAGCCGTCTCCGCCTCGAGGCCACAGGGACCCATGAGGAGAAGCTCCCGGTGCTCTTGAAGCACGGCATCCGTTATTTCGTGGAAGACCGGCTGGAGACCTGTTTTCTGATTCAGGGAAGCCCGGTGACGCCGATCGTTTTTGAACAGCCGTGGAACCGGAAGGACCACCCGTTTTTATCCGTAGGAAACTGGGACGACATCCATGACATGGTTGCGTGGGACGCACCGTAGAGCGATCCGAACGGGGTCATTTGTTGAGCGTGATCACAGGCCGCCATTTGAGCCACGCCTCTTTGGGTTCATCATGAAGCTCAAAGGTCGCACCGTTGGCCGCAGGCGTTCCGGTGGGCTGTTTTCCCGTGCCCGTCTCGTCGCCTCCCGTACTTTTTCCGGATCCTGATTCTTCCAGCAGCACGCCGCGTTTGAAGGTATCCGCCTCTGATGCAGCGCTTTGCCGGTCGGGCGTGGCAAAGGCGATGCCGCCTTCCAGGAGCGCCTGCATGGACTCGGTCTGCACCCTGGCCCCCTGGAACAGGCCGACATCGATCTTGATCCCCGAGGCATTCCAGAATTTCGACGTGGTCCGGACCAGGGGTGCATAGGGGGTCTCGATATCCACGCTGACAAGCGCGGCGGTTGCATCGTCGGAGAGGCGGTATCCGGTGACGCTCCCCACCCTGATCTGGCGGTAGTAGACCGGATCATTTGTTTTTATGGATCCGAGCCGTTCAGCCTTGAGTATGATATGGAGCCCTTGAGTGGTTTCCAGAGACCGGGGCGGCTCCGTAAGGGCGTGGAAGGTTCGTTCCGGTTTTCCTTCTCCGGGACGAAGGGTGATGTAGGTCCCTGAGATAATGGTTTCCAGATTCTTGGCCCCGGCAAGTCCGAGTTCCGGCTCTACCAGCCAGAACCGGGTTCCCTCCCTGAGCAGCGAATGATATGGACTCTGCACGGATGCGGTGACCAAAACGGCTGTTCGCTTCTCGTTGAGTGCGATATTGAAAACCCTCCCGATTTCCACACCCTTGTACCGGATCTGTGTCCTGTCGGTGATCCCCCTGGCCTGGGTAAAGATGAGCGTGATCCGTTTTCCCTCCTGTTCAGCCAGGCCCTTGTCGTGAAAAAGCCTGAAACTGTCCCCGTCAACGGCCGGTGCGGCATCTCGGGCCTCTTCGGGGGTAAAAAACGCAATGCCGCCGATCATCAGGGCGCTCAGAGCCTCGGCCGCGACCTTGAACCCTGACAGACCCCCCTCAAATGTGAAGCCGCTTACATTATAGAATCGAGACGATTTTCTGACCATCCTGGCGTACGCTTTGCAGATGTAGACATCGATCAGGATCTTTTCGTTTTTGTCGATGCTCAGATCCTGGACCTCCCCGACCCTGATCCCCCCGTAGTAGACCTCGCTCCCCGGGACCAACGACCCCGACGTGTCGGCGGTCAGACGGATGCTGAGACCGCCCGGTTCGTGGGACCCAAAGGCGGGCGGCTTCGGCAGTGCCTTGAAATGACGCGCTTCCGGCCCATCACCCGGCATCATGGTGAGATAATTTCCCTTCAGGATGGTTTCAAGCCCTGAAATCCCCCTGGGTGAAATCGTGGGTTCCACCATCCAGAACCGGGTGTTTTTCCTCAGGTGCGCCCCTGCCTCCTTTACGAATTCCACGAGGACGTCAATGGTCTTGAAGTCCCTGTTGATGGAAAGGTCTTTTACCATTCCGATCGGCATGCCGCGGTATATGACACGGGTCTTCCCTTTTTCGATCCCCTGTGCATTTTCAAAGGCGATGGTGACCTGGATCCCCGCTTCGACCATGCTCTTGTAAACGATCCAGCCTGCGATCAATGCGGCCACGATAGGGAGGATCCAGATGGGAGAGATGCCCCTTCTCGATCTCATTGCCGGCTCCGGGATGTCCGTATTCGCTGCCAGTTCACGCGTCATAGGGGTTCCTCCCATATCAGTCTTGTGTCGAATGTTTCGGCGGCCAGCATGGTGAATACAACAACGGCTGCAAAGTAGGAGGCGGCAGGCGCCGGTGTGATCGTTGTCAAGGTTCCCAGGTTGACGAGGGCCGCCAGGATGGCAATCACAAAGATGTCGAGCATGGACCAGCGTCCGATGAACCGGATTATCCGAAACATCAGGGTCCGGTGCCTCAACCAGGTTTTCCAGTTTTTCCGAACGGATATCATGATGAGCAGGATCCCCACGATCTTGAATACAGGGACCAGGATGCTCGCGAAAAAGATAATGAGAGCAATGAAATAATCCCCCGACCGGATAAACTGCTGGATGCCGTCCAGGATGGTATTGGGTGTCTTTTCGCCGAGGTATGTCACGTTCATAATCGGGAGCAGATTGGCCGGGAAGAGAAAGATGAGGCTGGTCATGAGGAGCGCCCAGGTCCGTTCCATGCTGTGGAATTTTCTGGGCTCAAGGGATGCACCGCACCGGGGACAGGCGGCCCTCTCCTTCCGGTCTCCCGGGTCTGTCAGCAGGCGGCAGTTCAAACAAGAAATCAACCCTGTCTCCTTCGCCGTGACGGTGGATGCCGGATACCGGATGCCGGATGCCGGATGCCGGATGCTGGATTTCTGATTCAACACGGTCCTTATACCCTTCCGGTTAAACGGTCGCCGGGCCTGTTTTCAACACCACCCGACGATTTACTGTGTTGACGATGTTCCTCCAATAAGATCCCAGTATTGTTCCTCATCCATGCACACGGAGGCGATCAGCGTAAGGATGAGGAGTCCAGAAAAACAGAACAGCCCCAGCCCGTACGAGATGTCGGCAATATCCTTCAATTTGATGATGGAGACAAGGATGGCGAGCATGCAGATTTCCAGCATGCCCCATTCATTCATCCGCTGATAGACCCTGAAAGCCGGGGCCAGGGTGTTCCAGCGTGCCCTGATGCGCAGGGCGAAGGATACATAAAACAGGAGCAAAAGTTTCAGTAGCGGGATCATGACCGCGGTCAACAGAACGACGCCGCCGACCATATGGAAACCGGATCGGAATAATGCCAGGCTCCCCTGTATAATGGTCGTCTGCTGTTCAAGACCGAGTGTGTCGAGCGTGATCACCGGCAGGACCATGGCAGGGATGAAAAAAATCAGGCCGGTCAGGCTCAGGATGAGGGTCCGTTCAACCGCGTTTTTCTTTGCAGAATAGAGCGTGCACCCGCACCTGGGGCAGAGGGCCCTGCCCCCTGGAACCGGGGCGCTTTTTTGAACCAGTGCATCGCATTCAGGGCAGGCCATGAGACCTGACGTGTCGATTTCCTGCTTGCCTGACGGGTGTCCGTTCATTGTCTGACCGCCGAAATGAGCAGCGTTCGATGTATCGCGTTTCCACTCCTCAATACCTTATCTCTCCCGGCGATTCAAGTGAAATTGACGGCATCTCCGCAGCACCGGCGCAGCCTCCCTTTGCCCTGGGACCCGGATTTTTTGTTGACACGGAAAACCCGCAGCAGTAAAAATCGAATTCAGCGAAGAGGTGGCTGGAATTGCCGTTAACCCCTTAAGAAGAGAGAGGAAGACATGGATATTACGGAACCCAGGATAATGCCGCAAGAGATTCTGATGCTCCAGGACCCCAATTTCAACCCGGACAATGTGTGTATTGTCACCGGCGCTGCCATGGGCATCGGGAGGGCGACAGCGGTGGCGGCCGCGGCCAATGGACTGACCGCCGTCGGTCTGGACGTCAATGAAGAAGAGGCCCGGAAGACCGTCGAGATGATCCGTGAAATGGGCGGAAAAATGGTCTTCATCAAGGCGGATCTCACCCGGGATGAGGATATCGAGCGTGCCGTGGCCGAGGCGGCCGGGGCAGGGACCATCAAATACCTGGTGAATATCGCCGGGATTCAGCACATTGATTCGGTCGACAACTTCCCCATGGAAAAATACGATTTCATGCAGCGGTTGATGCTGCGGGCCCCGTTTTATCTCTCCAAACTGACCATTCCCCATATGAGGAGAAGCAGCGACGGGACCGGGGCCATCGGCAATATGGCCTCGGTGCACGGGCACATATGTACCCTGAACAAGCCGGCCTACAATATCATGAAGTTCGGCCTGAGGGGCCTGAGCCAGTCCATTTCGGCCGAGGGGGACGGAAAGATCCGCTCCTTTACCGTGAGTACCGGCTTCATCAAGACCGCCCTGGCCCTGAACCAGATCCCGGCCCAGGCCAAACAACGGGGAATCACGCCGGAGGAGGTAGTTCGGGACGTCATGATGGGGGACTCGCGCATCAAGGAGATGATGTCTCCCGTCGAGGTGGCCAATCTGTTTCTATTCGGATTCTCCCGGTTCGGACGGTATCTCGTGGGCGGCGATCTCCTCTTTGACGGGGGCATGGTCCTGACCTACGCGGAAAAAAAGGCGGTCAAACCTGTGTGAAGTCAAGACGCGCAGGGAGGGTCGATACGGTCCCCCCGCGGGGGGATCAATGATCGATCCTGCGCTCAACCGGCAGGACTGACCTCAACGGACCCGGCAAACCCGGTCAATGCCGCAAACGCGAAGAGCCTCCCTTACACGTGTTGCCGGACCCTGACACGATTACTTCTTCTCGCGGTCAAGCAGGCGTCTCAGTTCCTCCGCCACAAAATCGATATGCCGCCTGGCTTCTCCGGCCGCTCCTTCGGCATCTCCCGCCTGAATGGCCTTAAAAATATTGAGGTGCTGTCGTGCAATCCGTTCGCGATTCGCCTCCTTCCTGAAGAGGGTCTCACGGGATACGATCTGGGTATTCCAGAGGATATGGTAACAGGAGGCCATGAGATGCGAGAAGATGGTGTTCCCCGTGGCCTGGGCAACCGTCACGTGGAAATCCGCGTCGGTCTTGGCGTCATCCCTTTTCAGTCTCAGGTTTTCCTGGTCCTTCTCGATAATCTTTTCTATTTTATCAATATCTTCCTTTGAGGCCCTTTTCGCCGCGTTGTAGGCCACCCAGCTTTCCATGGCGCGCCGGATTTCCAGAAGCTCAAAGATCTTTTCCATGTCTTCGGCGATCAGGATGCTCACGGGGTCTCCGAGAAATTTCTCGACAACGGATCGGACAACAATCCTGCTTCTGGGCCGGATGTCGATAAATCCCATGGTTTGAAGGGCATTGAGCGCCTCTCTTAACGGAGGACGGCTGACCCCGATCATTTCGGCCAGTTCCCGCTCCGAGGGGAGTTCGTCTCCCGGCTTCAGTTCGCCCTTGCTGAGCATTTCCTTGAACTGCTCGATGATCTCATCCGAGATCTTTCTGGGGGAAATCTTTTTGAACATGGCATCCTTTCCGTGGACCCTGTGCAGGCCATGGGCCGTGGGCCACGCGGCATGATCTTTTTTTGTGGTTATACCAGATTCATTTCTTCTCTGCAATGTCTGTTTGTACTGCTTTCAGCGGGCTGTCATCGAGGTTTTGTGCGGGCTGCAGCACGGCCCGGAGCGCTCCCAGACACTTTATAACACAATCATAAAACATTTTTAATAAAAAACTTAATCTGCCCTTTCCATAGACACTTCATCCTCCATACGTCCGGACGCCTCATGACGAAATTTTTTCTTGACAGGGATCGATGATTCGGCATACTGGTATTACCAATTTAACTATTTCCGTTGGGCGGGTTCCCCGGTCCTCTTAGCCCGCGGTTCGCGCTTTGAGGGAGACAACGCCTTTTTCGCAACGGGAACAAATATTTTTCGTAACACTTCAGCCATCTGAAAACATGGCAGGAGGCCCATGGGCCGAACCTGTTGCGAACCATGTTATCAAAAAAAGTTACTATTTTTCAATTCAGGGGATGACTTTTCCATTGTGATCTGATATGATTAGAGGTGTTCTGGCGGACTCCCTAAAGAATCATTGCCTTTGTTCAAAGCAGATCATGACGGAAACCCGGTTCTCAAACAACAGCCTGCAAACAGATTCAGATTGAAATCCTCATACTTGATGTAACTCGACGATAGGTCTTTAAGCTTGATTTTCTGTGTCAGCATTTCCTGTCCGGCATCCTGTCCTATTCTAAGGTGTGCTATGGGGTCGAGCACGGCCGGCAAATCAGTTAACCCTGGAAGACTGGAAGACTGGAAAGGAGGTGATTCGGAAAAAGAGGTTAGGGGTGGAGACAGCTGTCAGTGAGTCCAATCAAGAACAGATGATATTGTGGAGGACAAAATGAGAAAAATCAAGATGTTGATGTTTCTGGGCGTGTTGACAACGGTTCTGGCGTTTGGAACCGCTGCGTTGGCCGAAAAGATCAAATGGAGAATGGGGAGCACATGGACCCCTGCCATCAATCTTTACTACGGCGATAAGGAACTGATCAAATACGTGGACGAGATGACCGGTGGAAATTTCGAGATCAAATGGTTTCCTTCGGGCACGCTCATGGGGGCGTTCGAATATTTTGACGCATGCAGCAAGGGCGCGGTGGAGGCGGTCGGCGACTGGCCCAGCTACTGGGCGAGCAAGGATCCGGCATTCGACTTCCTGGGTTCCTTTCCCTTCGGGTTCACCAATGTGGACTATGTCAACTGGATGTACGAGTGCGGCGGACTGGATCTCATGCAGGAGCTTTTTGGAAAATACGGCATGACCTATTTCTCCATAGGCGTCACCCCCATGGAGTCGGGCTTCCGGACCACGCAAAAGACAGGACCCATCAAGACCCTCGAGGACTACAAGGGGAAGAAGCTCCGTACTCCCTCCCGGGCCACCATCTGGGTCCTGCAGCAGGTGGGCGCTGCGCCGGTCAAGCTCCCGGGCGGCGAGATCTACCTGGCCGTTGAAAGAGGGACCCTGGACGGGGCCGAGTTCAGCAGTCCCGGGGTGGACTGGGAAATGGGCTTTGCCGAGATCACCAAATACTGGAGCGTCCCCTGCTGGTTCCAGCCCTGTTCCCAGCTGGGTGTCATGGTGAACCTGAAGGCCTACAATGCCCTGTCCAAGGAATATCAGGCCATTTTCAAGTACGGGGCCCAGGCAGCCGCCGTCAAGGCCATGGCCTTCTATGAGGTGGATTCGGCCAGGGGGGTCAAGCGGTTTATCGACAAGGGAACGGAGATCGTCAGCCTGGACGAAGCAAGCCTCGAGAAACTTGAGGCACTGGCAGGGCAGTACTGCCTTATGCAGGCCAAGGAGACCATGAAGGATGGGAAGCCGTTCTATGCCAGGATGCTCAAGTCGCAGATGGAATATCTCAAAAATTACAAGATCTGGCGGGATATGAGCGGCGGATTCGGCCAGGGACGCACACCCAAGTATGTGGATGCGGTGTTGGCGGAACTGGACAAGCTGGGTGTTAAATAACCAGGACCGGGCCTTTGGAGGCGATCCCCTCCAAAGGCGCATTCCCGAATCCGGGCTATGGTGACAGAGGCTCCCGGCCTCGGTGTCCGAGGCGTGATGTCTCTCGCAATCGGCGATGGGCATACAAGAAAGGGAACCTCGCAACAGGTCTTCACTCCGGTGAAAACCGGAGTCCAGTGTTTTTTTGGGGCAGTCAAAGCCCGCTATGGCGGGACTGGATTGCGGCTTCCGCCGGAACGACGGGAAAAGGGAATTTACGACTTTTTGCAGGACGATCAAGGAAAGGGAGCTTTATGAAGTTAAAGGCTTTTTTGAACGGGATGGATCAGATCAGCGAATGGACCGGCCGGATCTTTGTCTGGCTCATCATTCCCCTGACCGTGGTGGTGGCCTATGAGGTCGTATCCAGACGGATCTTCAATGCCCCTCACATCTGGGCGACCGAGGTGACGGATTATATCTACGGGGCCCACTTTATGCTGGTGGCGGCCTATGCGCTGCTCTACAAGGCCCATGTGTGCGTGGACATCGTCTCCCAGGCATTTCCGCCCAGGGTCCGGGGCGTCTTCGACATCTTAACCCACATCCTCTTCTTTTTTCCCTTCTGCATCATCATGCTGTATCAGGGGACGGACTTTGCCTACACCTCCTGGATGCAGGGCGAGACGAGCGGTTCTGCGGCACTGCCCATCGTGCCCGAGTTCAAGACGGTCATTCCCGTGACGTTCGCCCTTTTGATTATCCAGGGGCTGGCAAACTTTATCCGCAGTATTTACCTCACTGTGAAGGGGAAGGAGATATGAGCGCAGAATTCATCACCTACGGGATGTTCATCGGGCTTCTCATCGGCCTTTTCATGGGCCACCCTCTGGCATTTGTCCTGGGCGGCCTTGCGGCGATTTTCGGGTACATGGGCTGGGGGTCGTCCTGCTTCTACATGTTTATAAACCGGACCTGGGGGGTTATGGACAACTACATCCTGGTGGCCATTCCCCTTTTTATCCTCATGGCCCAACTGCTGGATCAATCCGGGGTTGCAGAAGACCTGTTCGACACCATGCGCTATCTCTTCGGCCCCATTCGCGGCGGGATCGCCATCGCCGTCATCGTGGTCTCCACCCTGTTCGGGGCCTGCACCGGCATTATCGGGGCCTCGGTGGTGACCATGGGGCTCCTGGGCATGCCGGTCATGCTCAAATACGGGTACAGCAAACGCCTCGCCTCCGGGACCATCTGTGCGGGCGGCACCCTGGGGATCCTGATCCCCCCGAGCATCATGCTGGTGGTCATGGCGGACCAGTCCGCCCTCTCGGTGGGCAAGCTTTTTGCCGGGGCCATTATTCCGGGACTCATCCTGTCGACCATGTATGTCATCTACATCCTCTTGCGGTGCTGGTGGAAGCCCCAGGACGGACCGGCCCTGACCAGGGAAGAACGGGCCGCGGTGACCGGGGCACAGATCTTGGGGATGGTCCTGAAGTCCATGATGCCCCCCCTGATTCTGATTGCCGGGGTCCTCGGCTCCATCTTTGCGGGCATTGCCACGCCCACGGAGGCCGCGGCTGTCGGCGCGGTCCTGGCCTTCGTCATGACGCTGGCCTACGGAAAATTCACCTTGAAAGGCCTCACCCGGGCCGTGGTGAACACGGCCAAGACCTCTTCCATGGTCGTCATCATCCTGGTGGGCGCCAGCTGCTTTGCCGGGGTGTTCATGGGGTCGGGCGGCGACGAGGTGGTCAAGGACTATATTCTGGGAATCGGCCTCGGCAAATGGGGAACCTTCATCATCATGATGATCATTCTCTTCATCCTCGGGATGTTCCTCGACTGGATCGGGATCATCATGATCTGCTTCCCCCTCTTTCTTCCCATCGCCCAGGACCTGGGATTTGACAAGCTCTGGTTTGTGGTGACCATCGCGGTCATGCTCCAGGACTCGTTTTTGACGCCGCCGTTCGGGTATGCCCTCTTCTACCTCAAAGGGGTGGCGCCTCCGGAGGTGACCACACAGGATATCTACTGGGGGACCTTCCCGTTCTGGCGGCTGATGGAACTGGGTCTGATCGCCTGCATCATCTGGCCGCAGAGCATTTTGTGGCTCGCCAATACGCTGGTGAAGTAGGTGGGGGAAAGCGGGGATCGGGGAGCAGGGAGCAGAGAGTTTTGTTTGATGAGAGGGAGATCCTGACGTGTTAACGCATGGAAATACATACGAAGAAGTCTACAATTCCTTTGAATGGAAGGTGCCGGAGTTCTACAACATCGGCGTGGACATCTGCGACAGGTGGGCCCATGAGCGATACCGGCTGGCCCTGATTTATGAAGATGAAAAGGGATCGGTGGAGAAATATACCTTCTGGGACCTGATGCGTCTGTCCAACGGGCTGGCCAACGGACTCAAGGCGAACGGCATTATGCCCGGCGATCGCTTCGGCATCATGCTGCCCCAGTCTCCGGAGGCAGGGATCGCCCATATTGCCGTCTACAAGATGGGGGCCGTGGTGATCCCGCTTTTTACCCTTTTCGGTACAGAGGCCCTGGAGTACCGCCTTTCGAACAGCCATGCCAAGGGCATTGTAACGGATGAGGCCAATCTGCCCAAGGTCCTGGAAATCCGCGACCGGCTGCCCGATCTTCAGACGATTGTGCTGGCAAGGGGCGAGAATCCGGATGGGGTCCTCAGTTTCCGGGAGTTGACTGAAAAGGGGTCGGTTTCGTTTCAGCCCCTCAGGACCCGGGCCGATGATCCGGCCTTCATCAGCTATACCTCCGGCACCACCGGCCCGCCCAAGGGTGCGTATCATGCCCACCGCGTTCTGCTGGGGCATCTTCCCGGGGTCCAGTTCCCGCACAACTTCTTTCCCAGGGAAGATGATTTCTTCTGGACCCCGGCCGACTGGGCCTGGTTCGGGGGGTTCATGGACGTGCTCCTCCCGAGCTGGCATTACGGGGTTCCGGTGCTGGCCCATCGCGCCAAGAAGTTCGATCCGGAGGAGGCCTTTCACCTGATAGCCAAATACGGGATCCGGAATGCCTTCATGCCCCCGACGGCCCTGAAACTGATGCGGCAGGTCCCGGATCCGCGCAGCCGTCACGATTATGCCATGCGAACCATCGGGAGCGGCGGCGAGGCCCTGGGCGAGGAACTGCTGGACTGGGGCCGGGAGGTGATGGGACTGACCATCAATGAGTTCTATGGCCAGACCGAGGTCAACCTGGTGGTGGGCACCTGCTCCGAGGTGATGGAGGTCCGGCCGGGTTCCATGGGAAAGGCGATCCCGGGGCACCGGGTGGAGGTGGTGGACGAATCGGGCATGCCGGCGCCCCCGGGAACTCCTGGAGAGATTGCTATCAAACGTCCCGATCCGGTCATGTGTATCGAATACTGGAACAACCCCGACGCGACCCGGAAAAAGTACGTCAATGACTGGTGGCTGACCGGAGACCTGGCCAAAAAGGACGAGGACGGATATTTCTGGTTTGTGGGGAGGAAAGACGACCTGATCACCAGTTCAGGCTACCGGATCGGGCCGGCCGAGATCGAAGACTGCCTGATGAAGCACCCGGCCGTGGGCATGGTGGCGGTGGTTGGGAGTCCGGACAAGGTGCGTACAGAGGTGGTCAAGGCCTTTATCATACCGAAATCAGGCGTGACCCCCGGACGCGAGCTGGAAGAGGATATCAAGAGATACGTCAAGGTCCGGCTGGCGGCCCATGAATATCCCCGGGAGATCGAGTTTGTCGCAGAACTTCCCATGACCACCACCGGGAAGATCATTCGAAAAGACCTGAAGGCCCTGGAGATACGGCGGAAGGCAGGAAATTAGCACGCCGCATTTCGGGCCTCTGCATCTTTTTAGAACGTCTCGATATCGTCCGGGATGTTCGGGATGATTTTGTCCTTACTGCTCTTCAGAAACCGTTTCCATTTTGCCTCGCCGAGGATGCTGACCACCGTACTGTCTCTGAATTCAGAGGCTTCCTCTATGACATGAAGTATTGTGATCAGGGTACCCGTACCGATGGGCGGGGCCGGCTGCATACCCGAAGGCGCAGCAGGCATTCCCGGGCATGGACAAGAGGATGAACGGATGTTGAATATGTCAGAAACAGGACAAATTGTTATCGGGGTTTGTGTTCTGATAGCGGTCTATATTCTGACCAGGCGGTACCATGCCTGGCGGATGGCACGGGCATACAATGTGATCATCAGAGACCTCGAGAAAAAGGAGGCGGTGGACCCTTCTTCGGCCGTTGAACTGCCCTATGCCCGACAGAACATCTTTCGTATGGGGACCCGGGATTACCTGCCAAAGATGCTCCAGTATATGACGGTCCATGACATGGTCAGTGTGACGGCTGACGGCAGGTACTATCTGACTTCACCGAAGGCCGGCCGCCCCGGACAGTAGGGATGCCCTGGACATCGGGCCGCCTTTTCCGGGATGTTCGAACCTTTATTCGGCCGGCATGGCGGGGGAACAAAGCCTGTCTGAAGCGGTTGGGGATCTTTCCTTGCACACACGGGTCGATTGACCGCCGGCGCTCAGATAGAGTGCGAAGTTGAAGGGGCGACGGAGACGATAGATGATTTCGGATGTCGTAAAAGATGAAATGCGGGCCATTGTCGGGGATGAATGGTTCCTGGATGCGCCCGAAGACCTGGTTACGTATTCTTATGACGGGTACCTGCCGGAATTCATGCCGGACGCCGTGATCATCCCGGGTCACAGGGACGAGATCGCCGAGGTGATGAAGGTGGCGAACCGCGAGCGGGTCCACATCATTCCCAGGGGCGCCGGGACCAATATCTGCGGCAGTTCGGTGGCCAGAAAGGGCGGCATCATTCTCGCCTTTCACCGGCTCAACCGGATAGTGGAGATCGATGCGGAGAGCATGTGCGCGGTGGTTCAGCCCGGTGTGGTCAACGCGGATCTGCAAAAGGCGGCGGCTGCATTCAGCCTGATGTATCCGCCCGATCCTGCCAGCATGTTTGTCTCCACCATCGGCGGTAATGTGGCCCTCAACGCGGGGGGGCCGAGGGGGGTCAAATACGGGGTGACAAGAGATTATCTCCTGGGCCTCGAGGTGGTGCTGCCCACCGGCGACATTATCCGGACCGGGGGAAAGACCCTCAAGAATGTGAGCGGATACGATCTGACACGGCTCATGTGCGGGTCGGAGGGAACCCTGGGCATCTTTACGGAGATCATTCTCCGGCTGGTGCCCCTGGCGCCTGCCAAGGCCACGCTCCAGGCCGTCTATGCCGACCTGGACGATGCGGCTACCACGGTATCGGCCATTATCGGGGCGGGCATCGTCCCCGCGACCCTGGAACTGATCGACCGGACCGTCCTGAATATCATCGGCAACTACGGCGGCGCCCGGTTCTCGGATGAGGCCCAGGCCCTCCTCCTGATAGAGGTGGACGGCGAGGAATCTCTGGTAGAGGCCCAGGGGAAGCGGATCGAGACGTTTTGCAGGGAGAGGGGGGCTTTTCAGGTGGAGATGGCCGGCACGCCCGAGGAGGCAGAGCGGCTGTGGCAGGCGCGACGGACAGCCTTTGGCGCGGTGGCCAGCCTGCGGCCCAACTGCATCGTGGAAGACGCGACCGTTCCGGTCAGGATGCTCCCGGCGATCATCCGAAAGATCGTTGAGATTGCCGATAAATATGACCTGCAGATCGGAGTCCTGGCCCATGCGGGAGACGGAAATCTCCATCCCCTGATCATGACCGATCTTCGCGACAAAGAAGAGATGGCGCGTGTTGACCAGGCTTTGGCGGAGTTGGTTCAGGCGGCCATGGAAATGGGCGGGACCCTTTCCGGGGAGCACGGCATCGGTATTGCCAAGGACCGGTTCATGACCATGGAGTTCAGCCAGACCTCCATCGACCTGATGCGGGGAATCAAGCGGGTCTTTGATCCCAACAACATCCTGAATCCCGGCAGTTTTCTTTGACAGGAATTGAGGAACTGGCAATACGAGAGAACAGCATGATACTGAATGCCATTGCGAATGAGTTTGATCAATGTATCAAGTGCGGGCTGTGTCTCGCCAGCTGTCCGGTCGGGAAGGCCCTTTTTCTTGAGAAATACACGCCGCGAGGAAAGGTCCAGCTGGCCAGGCGGTATGCGGCCGGAGATCTTGAGATCAGCGAGCATTATCGCGACATCTTTGCCAGATGTCTCCTCTGCGGCGCCTGCACCGTGACATGTCCGAGCGGTGTGGACCAGAAAACGATATTCCTCAAGATGCGGGAGGAGATCGCCGGGAAGCGGGGCCTCCATCCGAATGTCGAGGCGGCGGTGGCATCGCTTTTGGCCTGTCATAACATATCCGATGAGGACAACTCGGAACGGGGAGACTGGCGGGACCACATCCGGGACCTGCCGGATCACATGTATGAAAAGGAACGGGCGGACGTGGTCTATTTTGTGGGGTGTGTGGCCTCGTTTTTTCCCATGGTGCAGTCAATTCCCCAGAACATGATTCGGATTCTTGAATCGGCCGGAGTGGATTTTGCCGTTTTGGCCGGCGAGGAGTGGTGCTGCGGATTTCCGCTGACGGGTGCGGGAGCGCCCGGCGAGATGAAGTCCCTCATGGACCATAATTTGGAAAAGGTCAGGGCTCTGGACGCCGAGGAGATCGTGTTCTCCTGTCCATCCTGCTGCCGTACCTGGAAGGAACACTACCCGACGGATCTGAGGCTGTCCCATTCCACCCAGGTTATTGAAAGGCTGGTAAAGGAGGGAGCCGTTTCATTGGGGGAACTGAATGAAACCGTAACCTACCATGACCCCTGCGATCTGGGACGAAATGGGGGGGTCTTTGATGCCCCCAGGGAAATCCTCCGGTCGATCCCCGGACTCAGGTTTGTCGAATTGGGAAACAACCGGAACCAGAGCGTCTGCTGCGGGGGGGGCGGCAATCTGGAGATGGCGGACGCGGCCCTCTCGGGCCGGTTGGCCCAGAACAAGCTCGAAGAGATCCGGCAGACCGGCGCCGAGATTGTGGTGACGGCCTGCCAGCAGTGTGTCCGGACCATCAAGGGGAAGGTGAGACGGGAAAGGCTGGACCTTGGCGTACTGGATATTACCGATCTCGTGATCCGGTCCATGTCTCATGGATAAGGGATTCGTAAAGGTTCACAGGTTCCGGGTTCAACGTTCAAAATTAGGGACAAGGACGAGATTGACGACATGAAGTCTTGGTTATACAAACTGATTCTGCAAAACGACTTCCAATGGATGGCCAATTGTCTGGATCGGAATGACAAACCCAATCGCTTCAAACGTGAATATGTCCCCAAAGTGGTATTCGGGGGTAAGAAAGGAACCTTGAACCCCTGAACCTTTGAACCCGTGAACGGTCACTGATATCTCATGAAGGGGGACGATCATGGCTGAAAAGACTGCACGACTGCTGTATGGCGAAAACCCGCTGACAATAAGCCTTTCCGAATCTGCTTCGGTGCTGGAAATGAGACCGCTCAACGCCCTCCCGGACCCGGAGGCGGCTGTTTACGCGGCCCTGGCCGATCCGATCGAGAGCCCTCCCCTGGTTGATAGGGCCACGGGCAGGGAAAACGCCTGCGTGGTCATTTCTGACTTCACCCGACCGGTCCCCAACAAGGTGATCCTCCCGCCGCTCCTCAAAACCCTCGAGCAAAGCGGCATCAAAAGAGAAAAGATCACCATCCTGATCGCCACAGGCATGCATCGGCCCAACCTGGGGGAAGAGCTGATCTACCTGGTGGGTCGGGACATCGCGGAGAATTACCCCATTATCAACCATTACTGCCGCGACCCGCAGAGCTACCGGAAGATCGACGAGATCGACGGGGCCCCCATCGAGATCAACCCTCATTATCTGGATGCGGACCTCAAGATATTGACCGGGCTGATCGAGCCCCATTTCTACGCGGGCTACTCAGGGGGCCGTAAGGCCATCCTTCCCGGCATTTCCAGTTACGAGACCATGAAGTTCATGCACTCCTTCAAGATGATCGATCATCCCAGGGTCACCAACTGCATCCTCGATGGAAATCCGTTTCACGAGTACGGGATCCGGGTGGCGGAACTGGCGGGTGCGGATTTCATCCTGAACGTGGTCATAACCCAGGCACGGGAGGTTGCCGGCGTGTTTGCCGGACACTACAACCATGCTTACCTGGCCGGCTGTGATCTGGTCTGCCGGCACGCGGTCATCGATCTGGACGAACGGGTGGATATGGTGATCACATCAGGCGGCGGGTTTCCCCTGGATGCCACCTTTTACCAGATCAGCAAGGCCCTGATCTGTGCCAGGGACATCCTGAAACGGGGAGGGACCATTGTGGTGGCCTGTGAATGCCGGGAGGGTCTGGGGAACCCGGAGTTCTGCGAGATTATGCGCTCCGGGTGCGGGTACCAGGAATTTTGCAGGCAATATGCCGATCCGAAGGATTTTGTCATTGACCAATGGTGTTCCCAGAGTATCTACCAGGCGGTGAACCATGCCGGTCCCATCTATGTCTATTCCCCTGGAATGGCAGGCGAAGATCTGAAGGCGATGGGGATGATCCCGGTGGAAAATCTGCAGCAGACCGTGAACCGGCTGCTGCCGCAGCACGAAAAGGTCATGGCGGTCCCGGAAGGGCCGTATGTGGTGGGCAGGGTTAGGGATCGAGGGATTCAGGGATTGTTGGAGTAGCTGAGATCTCGGGAATGGTCAGAGGTTTTGCAGATAGGGGATGGCGGAGCGGGCCTGCCGGTTGGGAGATGGGCATCCTTGTCGGGATGCTGGTGTTGCTGGTCTTCAATCTTCCCGCAGCCCATGCCTCCTGGATGATCGACCCTGCGCGATTCCATGCCTCGGTCCACGGTCAGACTTCTTGCCGGGAATGCCATGAGGCCATTGTTGAAAAGGACCTCCATCCCGATCCCCGGCAGGTAACCCGGAGCGCAAGGGGGTTTTTCCGTGCAGACCGGTGTCTGGGCTGTCATGACAGCATCATGGAGGACCTTGAAAGGGGAATCCATGGCTCTCTCGAGATCAAGGCCCCGGACAACTATCAGGACTGTATGCGCTGCCACGATCCCCATTACCAGACCCGCAAGGATGCAGCGGGCCGGCAATACGATCCGAAACAACCGGCCTGGAATCCGTGCGGGGCCTGTCACGAGGCCCGTCAGGCACTTCCGTCCCTTTCCGCAGGAGATGCGGCGTGCATGACCTGCCATCAGACCGCGGCCGCGGACAGCCCGAAAGAGACTGAACGAATCAACGCCCTCTGTCTCCACTGTCACGGGAGTGGGGGGACCCGGGCCCAGTCCGTCACCGCGGAATTCGTTCCCCTCATCGACGCGGCATCCCACGAGGCTACCCCGCATGCCGGTGCGGCCTGCACCACCTGTCACCGGGAAGCGGCCTCATACACCCATGACGTGCAGCAACCCCAGGACTGCGGCCAGTGTCATCTGCCCCACCACGAAAAGACAGCCGGGAGCGCCCATCTGACCGTCTCATGCCAGTCCTGCCATCTCAAAGGCGTCAGGGCCGTACGAGACGCGGAGTCCAACTGCATTGTGTGGGAGAGAGAGCGAACGCCGGACGGAAGATCCATCGTCCACGAAATGGTACGGTTTGATGCGGATACCGGCTGTCAGCGATGCCACTTCGCAGGCAACCTGCTGGGGGCCGCATCCATGACCCTGCCTGCCAAGAGCGTTATCTGCATGCCCTGCCATACGGCCACATTTTCTGTGGGGGACACCGTTACCATCGCTTCGCTCCTGATCTTCCTGTTCGGTCTCGTCCTTTTCTTTTCGCTCTATCTCAGCGGATCCCTTTCAGGAAGCGCCGGGGGAAATGCCGTGACGAAGCTCCTCCGGTTGTCAGGGAGCGCTGCCAAAAACATTTTTTCACCCCGAATCAGGGTGATCATCAAATCCCTTTTCCGGGACGTATTGCTGCAACGGCGGCTCTACAGACAGTCGCCCGGGCGCTGGATGATCCACGCTCTGATCTTTTACGGCTTTGGTTTCCGTTTTTTCTGGGGGCTTATCGCCCTGTGCGGTTCTCTCTATAAGCCGGAATGGCCTGCTGTCTGGCATCTGGTGAACAAAAACTATCCATTGACCGGTTTCCTGTATGACCTGACAGGGGTGATGATCCTGGCCGGGGTGGGCCTTGCCTTTGCCAGAGGCTTGATCAACCGAGGCGGCCGGGCTCCGGGGCTCCCTGAACAGGACCGGCTGGCCCTCGGCCTGATCGGGGGGATCGTGATCATCGGATTTATACTGGAGGGGATGCGGATTGCCCTGACCGGCTATCCGCCGGGATCCGTCTACAGTACGATCGGATACGGGATCGGCCTCCTCTTTTCATCTCCACGGGGACTGGTAGAGGTGTATGGCTTTGTATGGTATATTCATGCGGCTCTCGCCGGGGCGTTTATCGCCTATGTTCCGTTCAGCCGACTGCTGCACATGATCATCGCGCCGGTAGTTCTGGCCATGAATGCCTGTGAGGAAAGTGACTAAAGTGCACCAAAGATCCGGGTCCAGAGGGTCCGGCTTTGGTTAACCCCGGAGGGAACTTCATTTGCCGTAAACGGAATGCCTCAGGGAGTGATGGAGTGATGGAGTGATGGCAGGGTCCCAGGAAAACCGGTTCTTGCGCCATGTCGATGCGGGATTGAAAAGACCATCATCCTCTTCCCCTCTTCCAATACTCCACGACTCCAGTAATCCAATCTGTGGCAGCAGGGCAGGGCCATTCTTCTCTGACCTTGCCCGGAGAGCAAGGGTTTCCATGCTGAACTAAAATGAGCTGAAATTCCTAAAATCAGATGGAAGGGACTCATTTTATGTATTTTAGGCACTTATTAGGGGGGAGTAAGGGATGGATGAGAAATTAAAGCAGGAGCTTATAGGCATCGTCGGACAAGAGAACCTTGCCGACGGTCTGATCGACAGGGTCTCCTTCTCGTATGATGCCTCGGAGCACAGTCACCGGCCTGAGGGGGGTGTCTGGCCTGAGACCGCGGAACAGGTGTCGGAGATCATGAAACTGGCCGGCAGGGAAAAGATCCCGGTCATCCCCAGGGGCGCTGGAACCGGCCTGTCCGGGATGGCGGTTCCCATTGAAGGGGGAATCGTCCTCGATCTGAGCCGTATGAACAGGATCATCCGGATCAGCATAGAGGATCGACTGGCGATTGTTGAACCGGGGGTGGTCTATTCGGATCTCGAAAAGGCCCTGGCGCCCTACGGGTTTTTCTTTCCGCCGGATCCGGCCAGCGGCAAGGTCAGCACCCTGGGAGGGAACGTGGCCACCAATGCCGGGGGTCTCAAGGGGGCCAAGTATGGCACGACCCGCGATTATGTCCTGGGCCTTCAGGTGGTCCTTCCGGACGGCAGGATCATGCGAACCGGTTCCAAGGCCATGAAAAGCGTATCCGGGTACGATCTCACCAGGCTCTTTGTGGGATCTGAGGGGACCCTGGGGATCGTGACCGAGATTACCTTCAAGATCAACCCGAAACCGACGTCCACCAGCACGGCCCTGGCGACCTTTGACGACCTGGCCGATGCGGGTAATGCCATCAATCAGATCATGCACAGCGGGATTATCCCGAGCGCTCTGGAGATCTTGGGGAGAGAGACCCTGCTGGCCATCAACCAAAACACGAATCTCAACCTGCCGGAGGTGGATGCCATGCTCCTGGCCGAGACCGACGGCTATACACGTGAAGAGACCGAATACCAGCTCGAGAAGGTCACGGAGATCTTTCGGAGAAACAACGCCCGCGAAGTCCGAAAGGCAGAGACAGAGAAGGACGTGGAGGACCTCTGGGCCGCCCGGAAGTCGGCCTATGCGGTCCTGGCACGGATCGAGAACAACTTCGTTTTGGAAGACGTGACCGTGCCCATGACAAAGATCGCCGAACTCCTGAAGGGGATCAACGAGATTTCAGAAAGGCATGGCATCCGGATCGCCACCTTCGGCCATGCCGGAGACGGCAACCTGCACCCCCAGATCCTCTATAACGGCTATGACCCTCAACAGGTTAAAAGGATGGAGGCGGCCGGCGCCGAACTCTTCAAGCTGGCAATCGGGTTGGGTGGGACGCTTACCGGGGAGCACGGCATCGGTCTGTCGAAGGCCCCATTCATGACCCTGGAGCATGACCCGGTGGCCATGGACGTGATGCGTTCGCTCAAGAAGATGTTCGACCCCCACAATATCCTCAACCCCGGCAAGATGGGACTGGAGGTTTAAGATGGCATCTAAGTATGCATTTGAAGAGAAATACCGGGAGCAGATACTGAAATGCTCCCGATGCGGATTCTGCCAGGCGGTCTGTCCGGTATTCGGGGCTACCCTTCGGCCGGCCCTCAATGCGAGGGGGAAGATGCTTCTGCTCAAGGAGGTCATGGACGGAAAACTCGATCTCAACGATGAGTTGATCGAGACCCTGTTTCAATGCACCACCTGTGCCAACTGCTTTAAGAACTGCCCCTCCGGCGTCGAGGTGCCCGAGATCATCAAATGGGTGCGAAAGGACATGGTCCGGGCTGGCTCATGTCATCCTGCCTTCAAGGGAATGAACGAGGTGCTGGACAGGCACACCAATATCTATGCCGAAGATGAACCCGAAGATTTTGAAAGGGAACGGAACCGGAAGGCCGCATACGTTTATTTCATCGGTTGCGTCGGATCTTACCGGGAAGATGCATCCACGCTGGCGACGCTGGCGCTTCTGGATCGGCTCGGGGTGGACTATACGCTCATCGATGAGGTCTGCTGCAGCGGTGTCCTCGAAGACGTGGGGTTTGCGATAAAGGATCACCTGGCCCGAAAAAACATGGATCTCATTCTCGATACAGAGGCCCGGACGGTGATTACCGGCTGTCCCTATTGCTCCCGTACCTTTAACAATAAACCCCAGTATGCGGAGCTCAGGGAAAAAGGGATCGCGGTCATCCACCTCACCCGGTTTCTCCAGAAATTTGATTTCGGGGTCACCACCGACAAGCGGGTGACCTACCATGATCCCTGCGATCTGGGCAGGCACTGCGGCATCTATGAGGAACCGCGAAACACCATTCGCAAGATTGCACCCAACTTTGTGGAAATGCCCGATAACCGTGAAAACGCCCTCTGTTGCGGTGCCGGGGGCGGGGTCAGGGGGGCCTATGCCAAGAACTCCATCGCAATGGCACGCCGGCGTCTTGACCAGGCAGAGGCAATAGGAGCCGATATTATACTGACGGAATGCAATTCATGTGTGCATAACCTGGCAAACGCCAAACTGCGCAGACAGAAGTTCAAGATCTATAATACCACCGAGTTCATCAATGAGCTGATGGAAGAGGCGGAATAATTAAAGGAGGAATCGCTATGGAGATGCACGGATATAACATGCCGGAGGACCTCTACTATGAGGAGAATCATTTCTGGGTCAAGGAGGAAGGCGATCTTTTGGTCATGGGGATGGATGACTTTGCGCAGGCCATGGCCGGAGAAATCGTGTACGTCCAGCTCCCTGAAGACGGCAAGAGCATCAAGCTGGGCAAGAAGTTCGCCAAGATAGAATCCGGCAAGTGGCTGGGGAAGGTCTTTGCCCCTGTGAACGGAGAGATCGACTCGGTTAACGAGGAACTGGAGACCAACCCCGGACTGATTAATGACGACTGCTATGGCAAGGGGTGGATGTACAGGATCAGGCCGGACGATAAAGGTGAAATGGAGAACCTGATCCACGGCAGGGAGGCCATTGAGAAGTGGCTCCTGGCAGATATTGAAAAATATGCACAGGAGTAGGGAGCAGGTGGTAGGGAGTGGTGGAGGCCCAGGGCGTTGGGCGCAAGGATTTCCTCCAGCATCGAGCATCCAGTATCCAGTATCAAGCATCCAGTAACCAGTATCCGGTATCCATATGTCCAATCAGGATTACAGCGTCAAACAGCTCCTTGAAATGGGGGCCTGCACCAACTGCCAGGTCTGCGCGGATGTGTGCCCTGCCGTGTCGGCGTCTCAAAACGGCGAGCTGTCCGCCATCTCCCGCATGAAGGGTCTCACCCAGGTCCTGAAGGGCCGGGGGGGGCTGCTGCGCGGCCTGCTGGGCCGGAAGCTGCCGTCAGGGGAGGCATTCGATCGTTTCAGCGAAACGGTTTTTCGCTGCACCCTCTGCGGCAACTGTCAGGAGGTCTGTCCGGTCGGCATTCATCTCAAGGATCTGTGGCTGTCGGTTCGCCAGGACATGGTCCATTCAGGTCATTATCCGAAGAAGATCGACATGATCCGGGACAATCTGGGCGAGTCGCGCAATGTCTTCGGAGAGGATAATGAGGAACGGGCAGAGTGGGTAGAGGACATGGACGAGCCCCCGGCCGACGGATATATACGGGACAAAGCGGATGTGGTCTATTTTACCGGGTGCACGTCCGCCTATTTTCCCCTGGCCCAAAAGATCCCGGTGGCCCTTGCGGAGATCCTGGACAGAAGCGGCGTGGATTTCACCCTGCTGGGAGAGGCGGAGTGGTGCTGCGGGTTTCCCATGCTTGGGGCCGGGCTCAAGGAGATGTTTCAAGTGTTCATGGCGCACAACCTTTCGGTCATAAGGGAAAGGGGCGCCGGAGAAGTTCTCTTTGCGTGTCCCTCCTGTTATGCGACGTGGCGCGAGTATTATCCGGGTGAGTTCAAGATGACCCACGCCAGTCAGTTTTTGGTCGATTTGATTAAGAGTGGCCGCGTTCCCCTCAAGGAACTGAACCTGACCGTCACCTACCATGATCCCTGTGATCTGGGCCGGGGGACCCGGGTGTTTGACGAGCCGAGAGAGGTGATTCGCGCTATCCCGGGCGTCCGGTTCGTGGAACTTCCTCATAACCGCGAAAACTGTGTCTGCTGCGGGGGCGGGGGCAACCTGGAGATGGTGGATGCCAAACTGTCTGCACGGATCGCAGATCGGAAGATCCAGGAAATCCGCAGTACGGGCGCGGATACGGTGGTGACCTCCTGCCAGCAGTGCGTCCGGACCATGATGACCTATGTGAGGAGGAACAAGATTCCCCTCGATGTGCTCGACATCACTCAGCTTATCCGTCGGGCCCTCGGGTGATCGTGATCGTATCCCGCAAAAGATCTGGAAGTTTTGGCTTGATTATTTTTCCCTGGTTGCGTTAAAGTCACCTGCCACCCCTAAAAGGGGTGGCGTGATTTCGACCCTGAGAGGGCGTGTTTATCTCTCACGGAGCCCACTGAGGCACAGGGGTTTCTTGAGCGGGACTCGGACCATCGGGTGAAGCGGGATGGTTTAAGGGGTTATTGAGAAGACCGGGCAAGCCGCTCGATCAGGTAGAAAAGGCAGCGAACATCTTCCCTTTAAGGCAGGAAATCAGCCCATATCCGAGCAATTCGATGGGATCCAAAGCTTACCTGATAAAAAAGACAGCTTATTGCCTCTTAGTCCGCTTTTTGTTCTATTTTTGGGATTGAAATATCCAACATAAAAAATTATATTAACGATTTATGCATCGATAGGTTGGGCGCCAGCGTAGCTCAGATGGCAGAGCAACTGATTTGTAATCAGTGGGTCGGGGGTTCGATTCCCTTCGCTGGCTCCAGGGGACGATCAACCAGGGCCTTAAACTGGAGAGGTTCCCGAGTGGCCAAAGGGAGCAGACTGTAAATCTGCCGGCTCAGCCTTCGGAGGTTCGAATCCTCCCCTCTCCACCAGTTTCCGATTTCCACGAAGGGTCTTTGATTCAGCAGTGCCGCAGCAAAAGGGTTCTTTGCTGCAAAAGCGGGAATAGCTCAGTTGGCTAGAGCGTCAGCCTTCCAAGCTGAGGGTCGCGGGTTCGAATCCCGTTTCCCGCTCCATTATGTATGTTCAGGAACTGATTCATTCCGTACTTCCGATAAGGTCTTTGCCTTGTCAAACTCAGCGGGGCTTAACGCTATTTACGGTGCGGAAAAGGCTTTTTTGCGCAGGGATGAACCACCCGTTGCATGCCCACGTAGCTCAGTAGGTAGAGCACATCCTTGGTAAGGATGAGGTTCACCGGTTCGATCCCGGTCGTGGGCTCCAGCAAAACAAGGGCAGTATGCAACAGGTAAGCGGTGTATATTGTGGTGGGTGTGGGGGTTTATATTTTGAGGTTGCTTATCGGTTAGTTTCTGCTGATTGAGGTAGGAGGGTGAGAGATGGCGAAGAAGAAATTTGAGAGGACGAAGCCGCA
>Ga0209164_1000726_pt1 | contig 60514 bp, 56 predicted proteins | sample MTBNYHSulfiMetaG_FD_187458 | JGI IMG/M metagenome (GOLD analysis project Ga0209164, IMG submission 187458) | Enrichment culture microbial communities from rom New York Harbor, USA that are MTBE-degrading - MTBE-NYH (New York Harbor Sulfidogenic)... | ecosystem: Environmental > Aquatic > Marine >... | reverse complement strand
GGAGCTGAAAGCATTGACTACTATTCCTTGCTTCGAGGAAGAAATCGTGTTGCCAAACGAGGGCATTGCTCTCATCTCTGCTGCCAAAGGATGGGGAATGGACGAGCTGCTAAATAAGATAGCTCGTCATCTTCAGGCGTCGGTCTCTTATTAGAAAATGAGAATTACAATTGTTTACGACAATGAAGCAAGAAAAGTGGGGCTAAGACAAGGTCATGGATTTTCTGCCCTTATTGAAGATGCAGGAATATCACCACTCTTGTTTGATACAGGCGCCGATGGCCCTGCATTATTACATAATATGAAAGAGCTTAATATTGACCCGCAGGACATAAGTATAATCGTAATCTCACATGCCCATGGCGACCATACTGGAGGACTTTCTGAAATCCTTGGAATAAATGGGATTGCTGAACTTTACCTCCCAAGTTCCTTTAAGCGAGCATTTCCAGGAAGAAAGGTAACCATGGTCAAAGGTCCCGTACAAATTCGTGAAAACATCTTCTCGACTGGCGAACTTGAAGAAGTAGAGCAATCCCTGGCGCTCAAAACGGGTAGGGGGATATTTATGCTTACAGGTTGTGCTCACCCTGGGATAGAAAGCGTTCTCGCCGCTGCTGCAAAGTTTGGGAGACTCTACGGAATTGCCGGTGGATTCCATGGATTTCATAAATTGGAGGCTTTCCGTAGCCTATCGTTGATTTGCCCCTGTCATTGCACCATATACAAGCAGGAGATAAGAGATTTATTTAAAGATAAAACTTTAGAGTGTGGTTCAGGGTTGGTAATCGAATTATAAAGAACGAACCCTTTCGCCAAATATCTTAGTGCCTATTCTAATTATATTGGCGCCTTCCTCCAGGGCAACTTTATAAGAATTGGTCATGCCCATGGAAAGATATTTCATCTCTACATTGGGCAACTCCAGCCCTTTAATTTTTTCGAATATTCTTCTTGTCTCCACAAAATAAGGCCTGGAGTCTTCAGGGTTTCCAAAACGGGGCCCCATGGTCATGAGGCCCGTTACCTTGATATTTTTAAGACCTGATATCTCTCTTACTAATTGTTCCACATCCTCAGGGAGCACCCCCGATTTTTGTGGCTCTCTGCCACTGTTTACCTCGATCAATATGGGCATTATTTTGCCAATTTGAGCACACCTTCTATCAATTTCTCTGGCCACTTCTAGAGAATCAACACTTTCTATCATGTCGAACATTTCCATCGCCTTTCTCCTGACATTATGCTTTTGAAAGGTCCCAATAAAATGCCATTTCGCTCTCTTTCCCACCAGTTCATATGCGTCCTTTGCTTCCTTGACATAATTTTCTCCAACGATTCTTATTCCCGCCTGGACAGCTTCCATGATTTCCTCAGGTGTTCTTGTTTTTGCTGCCGCCACAACCTCGACTCCGTCAGGGAGTTCAGCTAATAATTTGGCAACGTTTTGTTTAGTTAGCTCGCTGGCCATGTCATGATTGTAATCCATTGAGCATGCTAGCTTCAAGGACAACGATTGTGGTAGGTAAGGTTGGGATGCCTGAGGCTAGAAATTTCTAAACTCACTCTGAGAGACTATTTTAAGGGCATGAAAATGTCAGGAATACGTATTATTATCCCCCGTGCTTTTTGAGGGCTAGTTTAGTTGGCGTTTTCGCGACGGGGTGTCGGGGAGAGGTAGCAAAACTGAGGTTTTTAGATTCCAATAACTTAATGGCGACATTTGTGCCGATAGAAAGTGTTACTTCACCCTAAGCGCAAAAACAGTATATGAAATTCGAGCACTTGACAAGAGAAGGTGAAAAGCATTAATATAAAGCGTAGTCGCAAACTGTCACTTTTGCGACAATAATTAATCGATGAGACATTAGAATCAGAAAATGACCCTGGAGTTATCGATCGCCGAGTTCTTAGAATACCTCGAAATCCAGAAAGGCTGCTCTCCTCTTACCATTCGCCAGTATAGACATTATTTGAAACGTTTCCACAATTGGCTCACCGCAAATTACCCTACCACAAAACCCGAAGACATAAACCTGGAGATTATCAGAAGGTACAGGTTATACTTAGCTCACCTACGTGCCCGCGATGGCGTACCACTGAAGCGAGTCACCCAGAGCTACCACGTCGTTGCGCTGAGAGCCTTTTTGCGGTACCTCCTGGTCCAGCGCGATATACCCACCCTGTCCCCTGACAAGATAGAACTCCCCAAACAAAGCTCGCGTTCCATTGCTTTCTTGAACCCGGAGCAGGTAGAGAGATTATTAAATAGCCCGCAAATATCAAATATAATAGGCCTGCGGGACAAATCTATCTTGGAAACCTTATTCAGCACAGGATTAAGAGTATCGGAATTAGTTAGTTTGAATCGCGACCAGGTAGATTTAGAGCGCAAGGAGTTTGGCGTTAAGGGCAAGGGTAACAAGTTACGGGTAGTTTTTCTATCAGATACAGCTGCCCAATGGATTGAGCGCTACTTGCAGGCACGTAAAGACAATTTTAAGCCGCTGTTTATTCGCCATAGTGGTAGAGTAAATTCACAGAAAAGCGGCGAAAAAATGCGGTTGACGGCAAGATCTATCCAGAGAATTGTTGAGAAATATTCCCAAAGAGCTGGTTTGCCCATCGAGGCAACACCTCACACGTTGAGGCATTCTTTTGCCACGGACCTGTTGATAAGTGGAGCTGACATTCGCTCCGTTCAAGAAATGCTAGGCCATGAGAGTATAAGAACAACCCAAGTTTATACCCACGTCACGAATAGGCATCTAAAAGAGATTCATAAAGCTTTCCATAGTAGAATTAGGCAAGGATAAATTTTATGACCAGAATATTATGTCAACTAAGATTGCGTGAAGGTTGCCTCTTGAAGAATTAACTGCCAAATTTTTAAACGGTGTACAGTAGAATTTTGATAAATATCATAAAACTAAGACTCTGTGGCGCCTTTACGGCCACAGCCCCACCCCTAATTATCTCAATCAAAAAGCTCAGCCACCATTCTGCTCACGTATCTGGCAATGGCAGGAGAGGCAGTTAGACCCGGGGATTCTATCCCGATTAGATTTATTAAGCCCCGAAAGCCTGCCTTTTCTTCATGTGTAATGACGAAGTCTTGGAAGTCTTCTCCTGGGCCTTGAAGCTTGGGCCTTATGCCAGCAGATTCGGGGGCTAAATCTTCAAGTTCAATAAAAGGAAGGAATCTCTTGGCTGAATTGTAGAAAGCTTGCTTCTGTGTCTCATCAACCGCATAATCTATCGCTTCAACATAGTGGGCACTGGGGCCAAGTAGCACCCTACCATCGAGCCCCTGTCTCAAATGAATTCCATGTCCAGCTTGCTCTGGGACAGGATAGATGAGCCTGCTTACAAGATTTCTATATTTTGAACTTAGACTGAAGTACTCGCCTTTGCAATAATGAAGTTTGTAACCTGCTTTAGCTATATCTATTCCAGCTAGCTGGGCTATCTTGTCAGAATTTAAGCCAGCGCAGTTCACGATAACATGAGCAACAAAATCAGAAATCCCATCTCGGTCCTTTATTTGAACTTTGTACTTTGCCCCTGCCCTTTCTATTCCTATCACCTCAGTGTCGAAGACAAACTCGGCTCCCTTTTCCCTCGCTTGACCGTAAAGAAACTTCAGCAAAGTGTAGGAATCCAAAATTCCGCTGGATGGGGATAATAGTCCAGCTCTAGCTTCGATGCTTGGCTCGAGTTTCTTCAATTCCGTCCGGGAAAGGAGCACTAAATCATCAACGCCATTTTTTCTGCCCTGCTCGTAAAGCTCTTCGAGCCAGCTAATCTCATTTTCGTCTGCTGCCACGATAATCTTGCCAGGCTTCTTATAGGCGATATTATGCTTGTCACAAAGCTTGTAAAGCAGGCTTTTGCCTTCTACACAAAGCTTAGCCTTAAGGGAGTCCTCAGGATAGTAAATGCCGGAGTGAATTACTTCACTATTCCTGCTACTAGTCTCGAGCCCAAAGGTGCGGTTCTTCTCAAAGACGAAAACTCCTTTTTTTTCTTGTGCGATTTCACGAGCCGTAGCCAGGCCAATCACTCCAGCACCAATGATTGCTACATCGATTTCGGCAAGCATTTATCCTTTTGGCTCCTATTCGTGACATCAGTCAGGGCTATTTACACTCATTTTATAGAGGTTGATTAGTTACTCGAGCTTCCAACCGAGTCTTGAGTATAAGACTGTACCGGCAAGGAGAAGTGCGAAAGAAAGAGCTATAGTGAGAGCTATTTGGCCGGAAGTTAAAGGATTATACGCAACCATATCTGGTCCAGCCAGTAAGTGTACGATTGATGCTTGTGCTGAGGAAATTGGGTAGACTCGAGCAAATGTCTGAAGCGGCACCGGCAGGCCCTCATATGGAACAAATAGGCCTGATATGGCAGATGTTATCACTGCAATGCCGACCCCTGTCATAATCGCGCCCTGAAGATTCTTAATCAATGTGCCGGCTATAAGCCCTACTCCAGCAGAGGCACAGATTACCAAAAAGACGAAGCCAATCGCCTGTGCAATCTCGACTCCAGCTCCCGTGAAACGTGCACCGACTACGGTACCAACTACTATAACCAGAGCCGCTGCCAGCAAAGAAAGGGTAATAACAGCAGAGATTCTACCAATGAAATCCTTGTAAGGTTTTATAGGCATTGATATGAGTTTAGAAAGTAAACCGTTTGCTCTATCGCCGGCAATACTGGCGGGAAGGTTAGACATGCCCGCTATCATCAGCGCGAAAACCATCATTGAAATGGCAATAGAACCCTTGATATAGGGAACCACTCCTTGAGGGGCGCTACCTGTAAATGAGAAGCTTCCAATGAGTACCCAGATTATCGGCCAGGCTATGGTCCAAAACAGTGCCGCCTTCTCCCTGAGCAGCTCCTTGACTGCCTTGGTATAGGCTGCAGATATCTGTCTCAATTATCCGGTTGCCTCCTGTAAGTGCCTTTCGGTAAGTCTGAAGAAGACGTCTTCGAGGGTGGGCCGCGCCATTTCGATACGCATCACCTTATGCCCGGCCTGGTCAAGGCTCCTCACCACATCTGCCAGTACCCTGTCGCCATTTCTTGAGTAAATCTTGTAGCCAGTCTCCGATTCCGCTACCTTTTCATTGATGCTATAACCCCTTAAAACTGAGAGCACACTATCAGTCTTCACGGCCGTCTCCACGGTTATCACATCCTCGACAGCGTGTTTCCTCTTGAGTTCATCAGGAGTGCCTTCGGCTATCATTTTGCCATTGTCTATGAGACCTACTCTTGAGGCTAGCTCGGCATCGCTCCCAATATGAGTAATCAGGATAATACTGGTTTTCCTGTCCATAATCTCTTGAATCATACTGAAGAAGGACCTTCTGGCAGCGGGGTCGAGTCCAGTCGTCGGCTCATCCAGGATAAGGACCTTTATGCCAGGGAAAATCGCTGTCGCAACTTCTAACCTTTTTCTCATACCACCAGAGTACTTGTCGACTCTCTTGTCTGCTTCTTCAGAAAGTCCAAGTTTGTTTAGCATTCCAGCCGCTAGTTGATTTGCCTGGCTCCGGGAGTATCCCAGGAGACCAGCGAAATAGATGAGGTTTTCTTTTCCTGAAAGCTTGGGAGATGAGAAATTTTCCTGCGGCACATAGCCAATAGATTCCTTAGCCTGTGCCGGCTTATTTCCATAGACTTCAACAATACCGCTATCTTGCGTTTTCACCGCAGCAATTATTGAAGCCAGCGTAGTCTTACCAGAACCGTTTGGTCCCATCAGAGCATAGAACTCGCCTTCTGGCACATCAAGGTTAACTCCGTCAAGTACACGTCGGCTATCATATGTCTTGACTAGATTCTCTACATGTATGGCAAACACTTAGAAATGCCTCGATTCTGTAATCGGATGAAGTATTATACCTCATGAATCGACTGATTTATATAGACACCGTTTGACAAGATAATATCACCTTCCAAATGTGATGCTAAATATTACATTCTGGACTATTGACAGAATCAACCTAGCATGGTATTATATCGGTAGACGGTATAGCGATATACGATATATCAGTGGCTGATATAAAGGACGACTTCAATGTTACATGATGATATTAACAAATACCTTCCTCTTACTGAATCCACGTGTTATATCATGCTGACTCTGGTCGAACCTCTCCACGGATATGCGGTCATGAAGAAGGTAGAAGAAATAAGCAAAGGCACAGTCAAGGTCGGCCCTGGGACCTTATACGGTGCGTTCACATCGCTTGAGAAAGAAGGACTAATTGTCAAGGTCAAGGAAGAGAACCGACGAAAGAGCTACGTTTTAACGCCAAAAGGGAAGAAGGCGTTAATGAACCAGATAAAGCGGCTGGAAATAATGACCCAAAGCGGTCTATCCGTCATAGATATGTTATGAGCTAAATCTTATTGTAAGGAGGAAGTGATGGCAGAAAATACGATCCGCAAAATCAAATGGTTTTGGCCTTGGCAGGATGAACAAGAAGAGGCATGGCTTAGGAGCATGTCCCAAAAGGGCTGGCACCTATGCTCGGTAGGATTAGCGGGTATCTATAGATTTCGGGCTGGTGAGCAGATGGATTACGTCTACCGCCTGGATTATCAGACGTTTCCAAAGAAAGATAAACAAGAATATCAACAGTTATTCCGCGATGCCGGTTGGGAGTATATTGGCGAGATGTCTGCCTGGCAATACTTCCGCAAGGAAGTTAAGGAAGAAGAGCCCCTAGAAATCTTTACTGATGTTGAGTCGAAAATAGCTAAGTACAAAAGAATACTACCCTTCTTGTGGCTTTTCTGGATTATATTGATTGTGGTCCCTGTGAAAGGTATATCGATTGATAATCCCTATCCATGGTGGGGTGCTATTCAAGCTATTCAAGTGTTCGCTCTTTTAATATGGCTGTTTTTTACGTATGTCATCATCAGACTCACGCTAAGGATCAGACAGCTAAAAAAGCTTTGAAGATAACACTAAATTTGACTTGAGAATATCACCTGCCAAGTGTGATGCGTAAGAATGATATTCCAGACGTTTGTTACCCGAATTAGCAATTAGTTCAAATGCTATGTCCAGCCCCGCAGCTTCATTGCTTCTACTATACGTTCGATAGCCATTAAGAAGCGGTTATCACGTTTTCTATGGCCGCCAAGATAAGTGTACCCACGTCCTGTTCAAAGAGTCACTCCTCTGTCTGTGCTATAATGCTACATCAATTATTCGTAGGTTCTGAATCTACGAGAAGTACCTACACAGCTAACTAATGAACCGATAATATAATCCTCACCAAGCCCATTATGACGCCCATCAAGAATCTCCATGGCCTCATCTCGGTAAGCATTCATCAGGTAAGATATCCCCGTGACTTTAGCACATTCCTCAGTGAGTGACATCAGGTCACTACGGCTTATTACGGGAATACTAAAACACCTGGCACCTGCCATTAATTGTTGTAATCCTATTCTTATCTTTTCAGCGTAGCTATATATTCCCAGCGCACCAAGTGGGATATTCTTCATTTCATCAGCGCCGACCAAATCCTTAACCTCTTCGTAGCAGACAAATATTTCTTCTGGAGTCGAACCGAACCGGCTGACAGTATTGGGCAACTTACCCTCATTAAGCCACTGTGCGATGTTTTTCCCCACCATACCGGGGATCATCAGAGCCCGTCCCATACATACCGCTTTGGTGAAGGGTGCCCCCAGAGCCAGTGCCTTGAAAACACCATCCTCACTGCTAAAGCCGCCACCAAAGGCGATATCGGGTACCCGCTCACCTTTATTAGCTAACCTCCGACAGAAATCATAGGCGGCAGAGTGTATATACAGACTGGGTATACCCCACTCCTCCATCATGCGCCAGGGGCTCATCCCGGTGCCACCGCCAGCGCCATCTATGGTCAACAGGTCTATTTGGGCTTCTGCTCCCCACTTAATTGCCATCGCCAGCTCACGCAGACTATACGCACCTGTTTTCAAGGTGATTCGCTTGAAGCCCAGGTTCCGTAATCGTTTAACTTCAGTATAGAAGCTTTCTTCATCAATAAAGCCGAGGCGACTGTGGCGTTCAAATTCCTTTAGCGAGCCGTCTCTGAAGCTTGCCTGGCTGAGCGGGTGCGAGGGGTCGGGAGTGATAATGTAGCCTCGCCTCTGAAGTTCTAGAGCACGCTCAAGGCTGTCGACCTTTATCTCGCCGCCAATACATTTAGCGCCCTGCCCCCATTTCAACTCAATGGTGTTCAGCCCGTGTTTCTGGATTACATACTCGGCAACACCCAGCCTGGTATCCTCAACATTCATCTGCACCAAGATTTCACCATAGTCATTATGGTAGCGACGGTATATCTCAATTCGACGGTCCATATCCGGTGCAGAAACGATCTTTCCGTGACTATCGAGTTCAAGCCGGGGGTCAATGCCGCAAACATTTTCGCCACAAATGAGAGTAATTCCACTCAGGGCAGCGCCAATAGCAAAATGCTCCCAGTTTTTACGAGCAATCTCGGTAGAACCTAGTGCTCCAGTGAATATTGGTAGGCGCATCTTGACTCTTTTATCCCAGCCGTATTCAGTCTCCGTGTTTACTGCTGGGAAAATAGCTGTATCTGAGTTAGCTATAACCCAATCTGGTAGCCCCTTTGCTCCAATGGCATATCCTTGGATATTGAGGTGCGAGTAGTCAACAGGATAATTCTTGTCTCCCCCGGCAGTGATTTCTCCAAAAGGCTCGGGATAGATTAGCTCTCGACTGCGAAAGGATGCTTTGAAGATCTCGCAGTTTCCGGTGCAGCCGTCAATACACCGACTGCAAAGTCCGCTCATTGGCACAACGCTTCTGGAGCGATTGGCCGTCCTGGTGGCATCATTGGCATTTGGTCTCTGTAAATTCATTCTTCTTTCCTCCTATTGTTAATTGGTATCCGCCATTCTGCTTCTATCTAGGAAACAAATAGCATTGCGAGTCTCTGGGTCAGCGACGACTTTGGCTAAAGTGCCACCGGTTGCCATTGCCAGGTCAATCACATGTACAATTGTCTCGAGGTTGCCTAGTTCCGGCAGCAAGTCCTTCAGTATATTGGGTGAATGGGAAAAGAACCCGGTATTAAAATCACTAGTAGGGTCATCAGGATAAACCGGAAGATAAAGTATGTCAGACTCAACCAAATCCTGAAAGAAGTGGGTTCCATAGGAGACTTCCGGGATGTGTCCCGCCTCCTCGCGGGCAATCTCTACCAGAACAGCTGTGGCATCGATATCTGCATAACCCACATTGACACCCATCTCAATGTTATTACTGCCCCACCGGCCTGGTCCCATTGACATGAGCTTGCCCTCCTTGTAACGTAATTCGTCATTCAGCTTGCCAATAACTCGTCCAAGAGACTTCTTAGTATCTATTGTGGCTAATTCGGCATATTTTTTCGGGTCGATGTAGATAATGTATCGAATGTCAGTGACCATTCCGGCATTTATCGCCCGACTGGATCGGAAGAGTATTTGTTCGCTAGTCAATTTTTTGGGTATGTTGGCTTTTGTGCCAGCTAGCGTAGGCACCCGCAATGATCGACATTGCAGCAAGTTGACCCTCACATAACTCTCAACGTCAACATGGGCTGTGAATTCAATATCCACGGGCTGCCCCCATGCGTTCTCCAGCTTGACTAACATCTCCCCGATTATGTTGACAATCTTGGTTCGGTCTATCAGACTGTTAAAGGTCAAGGCTAGTTTTTTCTCTGAGCCCCCAGCTGAAATCGCGAACCAATCACGCAGGTAACCATCAGCTATCTCAGATGTTAGCAAGTACAGAGCGGGGTATCTGTCTCCCTTAATTACTTCAACAAAAGGTCTAGTCTGAAAAGACTTTTCTTCGAGGTTAAGAAGGTCTACCTTTCGCTGGGAATACTTGGCTACCTCCATGCCAATCTCTGGCCTGATGTTTGGATGGCTGACCGCAATCATTCTGGGATAATCGCCGCTCACACGGTTAACAGCACGGGTGCCCAGGCCAAACACCAGTCGTATCATGCCCTTTTTCGGGTCGATACGATTTGTCCAGGCAAAGAGGTTCCGCGAAAAAGCTACCCCGGCCAGGCTTGGAAAGAAGTATTGCTTGTAAGGCATTCCGGAAACACGTTGTACGAGGATTGCCATCTGCTCGTCACCTTCGCCGAGACCACGCCGGTGGCGATAGGCGAGTGCATCAGGGTTCAGGGCGCTCGCATAAACCAATTTGACTGCCCTTAAAAAGGCCTCAAGGCGTTCCTCGGGGCTACCTTGATTGGCACAGAACTCACTGCGATACTTTCCAGCAAAGGCATCAGTGAATCCATCCTCGAGAAGGCTCGATGAGCGTACAATTATAGGTGCCTGTCCGTAGTAATCAATCATGCCACGGAACTGTTCCATTGTTTCCTCTGGGAACTTCCCTTCGAGAAACCTCCTTTCCAATTTGGCGAACTCATCCCGTGAGAGCTTGCCTGTTTTCGATAACTCCAGCCTGACCTGGAACAGGTCGTTATTCACCAGAAAGGTAAAGAACACGTCTGAGCCTATATAGAAGGAATCATGCTCCTCCAACACCTGTGAAAAGTCAGCGGGGCCTCTGTCTGCAAGCAAAACACTCCTTGCTAGCAACATCCCAGCTGCTTTACCACCGATTCGTCCTGAACCAATGAGACGGTCTCTTACACGTAGCAGATCATCTAAGGTCAGATAACGGTCAGCTAACTGGATTAACTTCTTATGATTACCGATCATCATTCGGGTTAGTGATTCCTTTAGTAATAAGGTTTCCTGGGTCAGCACCGTCAAATCATCTTGTAGCGAACGCTCTCTTAGCAGCTTCCGGTAGACGCTATCCCAGGGAGCAATGGACTCAGAGCTAACATTGAGCGGTCGCTTGCTGGCGGTTGTCAGTATCCTAGCCGCATCACCACTACGAGATACAGGTTCCCAGCCATTACTCGTTATTCGGTGAGGCAAAAACATTTGTGGAGAGTAACGATCCCACACTTTTAATGGCTGGATGTAAGTATCATTACCGACGTGGTAAACATCGATGAGTATCTGAGTAGTATTACGTATCTGAGAGATGGCGCGATGTCCGTGCTGCCCACGTCTGACAGCAAAGTAAGCCACGGCACCAACTTCCAAAAGGTATGGACATGTCACTTGAAAGAAGTTGGCCAACAGTTCATCTGTAGCCCATTCTTCAACCAGCGTTGAAAGGTTATCGAAGATGTAACAGACCTTATTGCCACGTTCCCCAATTACTCGGTGTACCTCGCCAGTGAAATAGTCGAATCCAACACTCGGGTCGATCTCCGTGACTGTCATCCCAGGTCGCGGCCTCAGAATTGTAGTGTGTGGAGCAAAGCGTAAGTATACACAATCAAAACCGTCTCGAATTGCTTGCTCAGCAAACGCTTCTGCAAAGCGTGGATAGTCCTCTAGGTGGTCAACCTGCCAGACCACGTTGTCACCCGAACGCACCCCCTGCAAAAGTTCATCAAGCGGGGGAAAGCCGCTGCCAATTATCTCAGCATCTACATTTTGTATGCTCATGGGCTCCTCGATCAGCAATATATATCATATTAAGTAGGCATACAGTTACCGTATGCCTAATTTTAGCACGACCTTTTTTCTTTGTCAAGACCCTGTGATTTCACCGAGGGGGAGGCTTTCCTGCGCTCATTCATAAAACGAATATAGGTAAATAAAAAGCAGGTTATAGCGCATTATGACCTGCCAATACCACAAGACGAAAAATCTAAGGAGCAAATAGGAACTCTATCTATTGATACCATTAGTGGAGATGGGGTTTCAACAGGGAGAACTTTCAGTTCAGACTTTAGACTTACTAACTAGATAAATTGAACAGTACAGGTTACTGTTACTCTGATTTTTTGTTACCGACTCCATGCGTGTCGCTTGGGCACAATCCTTTTGTGTAATGAAGGTAATGGTCTAGCGGGGAGATTTGCTCTTCTACTTCGGCAGCTTAAAATGCTTTCTCACCTCTTCTGGGGACGATCTTCTGATTGAAGAACTGTCTTGTTCTTCCACAATCATACTCCCTCTGTGTTAACTTGTTTAGTTCAATGTGCTAAACCCAGCCACGGAGCTTCATTGCTTCTACTACACGTTCGATAGCCATTACGTAAGCTGCCTGACGCATGTTTATCTTGTATTCTTGGCTGGTATTCAACACGGAATGATAGGCTGCAGTCATCTTCTTGTCCAGCTGTTCGCGAACTTCGGCTTCATCCCAGAAGTACAAGTAGAAGTCTTGAACCATCTCAAAGTAGGAAACTGTAACACCACCGGCGTTGCAAAGGAAGTCTGGTATCACGTGAACCCCATTTCTATGGAGAATTTCATCGGCTTCTGGCGTAGTTGGGCCGTTGGCTAACTCAGCAACAATTTTGGCTTTGATATTTGGAGCATTCCTGTCGGTTATGACGTTTTCCATAGCTGCCGGGATAAGTATATCCACGTCTAGTTCCAAGAGTTCCTCTTTGGAGATACGTTCCATGTCTGGCAAATTGCACACCGAGCCAGTCTGGGCCTTACACGAAGAAGCCAGGTCTGGATCGACCCCGGTTTTGCAGCATACCCCGCCTTTACTGTCACATACGGCTACTATCCTAGACCCAAAAAGCTCGCTACATAACTGAGCTGCGTAATATCCAGCATTTCCATAGCCTTGCACGGCCACGGTAGCTTTGCGCAAGTCAATGCCAAGGGTCTTGGCAGCCTCACGGATAGTATACATACCACCCCGAGCTGTAGCATCACCCCGTCCGGGAGAACCACCGATGGCTAGTGGCTTGCCTGTGATAACACCAAATTGTGGCTTCGCCGCAATGGCTGAATACTCATCCATCATCCAAGCCATAATCTGCGGGGTAGTATAAACATCGGGGGCAGGCACGTCTTTGTCAGGCCCAATGAAACGGAATACGCCCCGCACATATGCCCGGCTTAGGCGCTCCAACTCACCTGGAGACATCTCCTTAGGATTGCAGACAACACCACCTTTGGCCCCTCCTAGAGGCAAGTCCAGCAAGGCGCATTTCCATGTCATCCAGGCAGCCAGTGCTCGAACAGTATCGATTGTTTCATCGGGATGAAATCTAATACCACCTTTTGTAATGCCCCTGGCATCATTGTATTGAACCCTAAACCCTTGGAATACCTTTACCTGGCCATCGTCCATCCGCACAGGTAGCGATACGTGGAGTTCTCGCACAGGCGTTTTGAGCATTGCAGTTACGTCTGGGGATAAGCCCAAAATTTCGGCACACCTGTCTATTTGTTGTTTTACCACATGAAATGCATTAATCTTTTCCAAGTCCTTTTCTCCTCCTAGAGTTGCATCTTAGCACAATAATAATCGTCCAGCATTTATCGACTGGGAGAAGTCCATCTTACGCGATAGCGAAATGGATTATTACAGCGAGTCTCTAATCGTTATTCCCTTTCCCTTAAGGTACCTTTTTGCCTCGGGGATGGATATTTCTCCGAAGTGGAAGATAGAAGCGGCTAAAACTGCCGACGCCTTGCCCATTGTTACAGCTTCGTAAAGATGCTCCAGTTTTCCTGCTCCGCCGGAGGCAGTGACCGGAATCTTGACGGCTTCAGCCACGGCTCTGGTCATCTCCAGGTCATATCCTTCCTTTGTGCCATCAGCATCCTTGCTGGTCAAGAGAATCTCCCCGGCCCCCAATTTCTCCACCCTCTTTGCCCACCCAAGAATGTCTAGTCCTGTAGATTCGCTACCGCTTTTGACTACGACCTCTAATCGTGGAAGACCAGTCCCAGTGGGGTTTTTTCGCCCATCTATGGCAATAATGAGTCTATCCTTGCCAAACTTGTTCGAGGATGCTCTTATCAGCTCAGGAGTTCTAACCGCAGCCGTATTTATCGAAACCTTACTCACCCCGAGGTCGAACAATGTCTGCATGTCCTCAAGGCTAGCGATACCGCCTCCCACAGCAAAGGGAACCGTAACCACCTCACAGACCTTTTTAACCCATTCAAAACGCGTCTTTCTACTCTCCACGGTGGCGAAGATATCAAGGAATACCAGTTCATCAGCTCCTTCTCGGCAATAAGCCTCCGCTGCCTCTACAGGGTCTCGGGCATCCCTCAGATTCGCGAAGTTTATTCCCTTGACTACCCTGCCATCCTTCACATCCAAACAGGGTATGATCCGCACTGCCTCCATTTCACAGGTCCCAGAATTTAATTAAATCTCGATACTCTGTAAGGGTGCTCATAGCACGATTCTCCACTTCTATGCCGGATTCAACAGCAGCAGCTACAGGGTTAAGCCCCCCTGTGAGTATCATCCCGACCTTATTTAATTCCACAGGAACCTCGCACAAAGGCTTGCTTACCTGACCCATCATAAGCAGCCCATTCAGATTAGCTTCTTTTAATCCCGCAACGACCTTTTCTGCTAGGGGTTGGCATATAGCTGGTATTTCTCGGAAATTGGCTAAAATTATCCCCTCCCCTTTTCTAGCAACTTGGCCAACGCTAGTCATCCTACTGGTAATATATATTTCTGAAGGGTCTAGCGATGAGCCTGAATATTGGATAAGCTCCACAAATCGCAAAGGTTTATGGTTCTTAATTTGTAAAATACCACCAAACTTGGAATCCATAGGGATGCCAGCTTTAAGCAAAGCACCATTAATTATAACGCTACAAGCGGTGGCTAGACCCATTTTACCTTGGGGCACAGTTATTGCACCTAATTTTTCACCCTGGTGAGCTACAGCCACAAGCTCGCTAACACAAATTCCGGCTTGAAAAACTTTTTTCATAATCTCGATCGCCTTCTTAAATTGCTTCTCAGGGAAAAAGGAGATATTTACAGGAACATTGCCTTGGCGCTTATCTATGTCGAACTCGGTTTGGTAGGCCAGGAGCTCAATTTTAGAAGCCACAAAGCCAATCTTGTCGCTAACTAAAGCACTTTCCAATTCTTCAAGGCCTAGCTGTGTAATTAACCTCCCATCCCTCCCCACACTCTCCGTAAATCCACGTTCATCCATTAGCTTAAGATGATATCTAACAGCTCGTTCGCTTAACTCGATGCCATGATCCTTAAGGTGATGGGAAATAACCCTAGCTCCAAGAGGCTCCGACGAGCCCCTCAGTATTCTCATGATGGCGATTGCCTTTCTTTCTACGTCCTGTGTTTCGAAACCCACGGTGACACTCCGGAATTATTGGTAATAGGAAACTGTTTTCCACAATACCAAAGCGAAGTCATATTTGTCAAGTATAATCCGTTCCTATTATTTTCTCAGTATACTGATTAAGAGCTTGCTTAGTCCCGTCGCTTGGTGTATCATGAGCCTTTCAGGAAATCGACAATATATGAAGGTGGGGGTTCTCGCTCTACAGGGAACGTTCATAGAGCATATTGGTATGCTGCGACAATTGGGTGTAGAGGCCCCTCCAATTCGCCTGCCCCGTGAGCTCGATACACTGGATGGGCTTATTATCCCCGGCGGGGAAAGCACCACCATGCTGAGGCTCATGGAGAGTTTTGAGTTGATCCAGCCCATAAGGGAGATGGCTCGAGGCGGTTTAGCTATTTGGGGGACCTGTGCCGGGATGGTCTTGCTTGCCAAGAGTATCTCCAACTATGAAATGGAGACTCTAGGCCTCATGGATATGAAGGTCAGGCGCAACGCCTTTGGCAGCCAGATTGATAGCTTTGAGGCGGACTTGGAGATACCGCTTGTAGGCGAAGAGCCGTTCCATGCTGTTTTCATTCGAGCCCCGATTGGCAAAGAGGCCAAGCCAGATGTAAAAATCCTGTCCTGTCTTCCCGATAGCACCATCGTCGCCGCTAGGCAAAATCGGCTGCTGGCCTGTGCTTTCCACCCCGAGTTCACCGACGACTTGCGGTTACATAGCTATTTCTTGAATATGGTCAGCCAAAAACTGTCCCCTAACCCTGAGTACGGAATCCTTCAAGGTAGTCAGCTTGGGTCTTGAAGGGTACTAGACTCCTGGAAATTGTAGGAAGGTAAGTCTCTTGTTTCGAATCGAGGTCTCAGTAAAGGCCGGTTTTCCCGACCCCAGGGGAGACAGGCTAGAGATGGACATCCGTGACATTGGCATTACGACCGTAAAACAGGCTAGGGTCAGCGATGTATATCTTCTGGAGGGAGAACTGGATGAGGCAGAGGTGAAAAGGATTGGCCAGGAGCTGTTAGCTGACCCTCTAGTTGAAGACTTTTCTTGGGACGAGAGCCCCTCATCTCGTAGTAATGTTGGGGATGCCCACACCATTGAGGTAGCTTACAATCCTGGTGTGACGGATCCTGTGGAAGAAAGCGTAGGCAAGGCTATCCGCGACCTCGGCATAACAAAGGTTACATCAGTGAAAACCGCCCGCAAATATTCTTTATGGGGCGATCTCTCGCAGAAGATCCTTCAATCTATCTGCGATAAACTGTTGGTCAATAGCTTGATCCAGCACGTGGTCACGAGGCAGGAGGCGGTTGCTCTCCCATCTACAACATACAAATTTGTTTTAAATACTGTAGATTTGCTTAATCTGGACAATGATGGTCTGATGGAGGTCAGCAAGGGTAGACTCTGGTTGAATCTAAATGAGATGAGGCATATCCGGGATTACTTCTCAAGGCTGGGTCGCAATCCTACCGATGTGGAGCTTGAGACTCTGGCACAAACTTGGTCCGAGCACTGCATCCACAAGACCTTCAAGAGCAAAATCAGGCTAGGCCAACTTGTTGTCGACAACCTGCTTAAAAGCACTGTGATGAGGGTCACCGAGGAGCTAAAAAAACCTTGGTGCCTTTCGGTTTTTCAAGACAATGCCGGTGTAATAGATTTCGATGGCTGCTATGCCGTCTGTTTTAAGGTAGAAACGCATAATCATCCGTCGGCGGTAGAGCCCTATGGAGGTGCAGCGACAGGGATAGGTGGTGTAATTCGCGATATCTTGGGCACAGGGCTGGGGGCCAAGCCCATCCTGGACACTGATGTGTTCTGCTTTGCTCCCCCTGATTTCCCCGATAATGAACTCCCCAGTGGTGTGTTGCATCCACGACGTATTTTCAAAGGTGTCCGAGCCGGCGTGGCTGACTACGGGAACAGACTCGGCGTACCCACGCTAAACGGTGCTATCCTCTTTGATGATCGGTACTTAGGCAACCCCTTGGTCTTCTGCGGGACAGTGGGTCTGTTGCCCGTGAGCATGAGCCAGAGGGGCCAACAACAGACTGGAGATCTGGTAGTTCTGGTGGGGGGCAGGACTGGACGTGATGGTATTCATGGTGTTACTTTCGCCTCAGGAGAACTTACCAAGGAATCGGAGGCTATTTCAGCCAGCTCCGTTCAAATTGGTGACCCCATTACAGAAAAGAAGCTGATAGATAGCCTCCTCAAGGCGCGGGATCTGCAATTATACAGGCGGATCACCGATTGTGGAGGAGGTGGGCTTTCATCGGCGGTGGGGGAGATGGCTGAGGAAACAGGTGTACGTGTTTATCTGAATCGAGTCCCTCTGAAGTATTTGGGGCTCTCCTACACAGAGATATGGATATCTGAATCTCAGGAACGGATGGTGCTGGCTGTGCCACCAAACACAGTTGACCAGTTGATTTCTCTTTTCCAGAGTGAAGGGGTAGAAGCTACCGTCATTGGAGAGTTCACCGATACTCGACGGCTTGAGCTTCTCTACGAAGGCAATCTGGTTGGCGACCTCGATATGGAGTTCCTGCATAAAGGGCTGCCTCAACTGGAGAAGGAGGCTGTCTGGGAGCTGCCACGGCATGTAGAGCCGGATTTTCCGCAGCCAACTGACCTGCGTGAAGGCCTGTTGCGTATTCTGGCCTCGTGGAATGTTTGCAGTAAAGAATGGGTGATACGTCAATACGACCACGAGGTACAGGGCGGTAGCGTTCTCAAGCCTCTCACGGGGGTAAGCAATGATGGCCCCAGTGACGCCGCCATCGTCAGACCGATACTCGATTCAGATATGGGCATCGTCGTCGCCAACGGCATCAATCCCAAGTATGGGGACATCGACCCGTACTGGATGGCCGCCTCCGCTATAGATGAGGCGTTGCGTCAAGTTGTGGCTGTTGGGGGCAGCCTTCGGAGGGTGGCGCTGCTGGATAACTTCTGTTGGGGCAATCCAGACAAGCCAGACAGACTGGGGGGCCTAGTGCGGGCGGCACAAGCCTGCTACGATGTTGCTCTCGGCTACGAGACTCCCTTCATCTCTGGAAAGGATAGCCTCTATAATGAGTTTGAGACCGAAAAAGAGTGCATCTCCATTCCACCCACGCTGCTCATCTCCGCAGTGGCGGTGATGGATAATGTGGAGAAGGCGGTTACAATGGATTGCAAGCGAGAGGGCGACCTGATCTACATCATCGGCACCACGTGGAATGAGCTTGGCGGCTCACAGTACTACGGCATTCATGATTATGTAGGGAACAGAGTACCCAGGGTTGACTCCAAGAAAGGGAAGAGGCTCATGGATGCCCTCAGCGCTGTCATAGAGAAGGGCCTGGTCAGAGCCTGCCATGACCTGAGTGAAGGGGGCATCGGGGTGGCTGCCGCCGAGATGGCCTTCGCCGGAGGTTTAGGGATGGTAATCCATTTGGGGCAAGTGCCACTGGGCGAAGCCATAAATCGAGACGATTACGTGTTCTTCTCTGAATCGAATACCAGGTTCCTGGTAGAGGTAGCCCCGGAGGATAGGCACCAGTTCGAGGGTATGATGGCTGGAGTCAATTTCGCCGCCGTCGGTCAGTTTACAAGCACAGGAAGGCTCGAGGTCTACGGTCTTAATGAGAAAATAGTGCTTTCGGCTCTCATTGCTGAACTCAAAGAGGCTTGGCAGAGACCTCTTCGTTGGTAGGACTTGACATGATGATTAAGGTGAAGACGCTGATACTGCGAGCCCCGGGGACAAACTGCGACGTGGAAGCCGCCTTTGCCTTCGAACGAGCTGGGGTACAGGTAGACTTAATCCACGTGGATGAGCTTATCCGTCAGCAGAATTCTCTCTCCAATTACCAGATAATAGTCATCCCCGGCGGTTTTACTTATGGGGATGATATCTCGGCCGGGAGAATCTTGGCCAACGAACTAAGACTCAAGCTAGGGGATGAAATTCAAAAGTTTGTTGACGATGGTAGGCTCATTCTGGGGATCTGTAATGGTTTTCAGGTTCTGGTAAAAGCTGGCATGTTACCTAAGTCGAGGGGTGAAAACTCGCAATCGCTAACTCTAGCTGGCAATGATTCCGGCAGGTTTGAGTGCCGCTGGGTCTACCTCCGCGCCAATAAAACAAGCCCCTGCGTTTTTACACGGGGAATAAACCTTATGTATCTCCCAGTGGCCCATGGAGAGGGCAGGGTGGTAATTGAGCCGGGGGCGCTGGAAGAGCCAAATGTGGCACTTTACTACGCTGACGAGACAGGAGACATTCGGGCCGGCTACCCTCACAATCCCAATGGTTCAGTGAACAATATAGCCGGCATCTGCGATGCTACTGGTCGCATTTTTGCCCTGATGCCACATCCGGAACGATTCATCCGTTGGACGCAACATCCAAGGTGGACCAGAGAGCCCCGTGGGTATCATGGGGACGGATTCCGCATTTTTCTGAACGCTGTGGAGTGGGCCAAGAGCATTTGAGTAAGAGGGTGGTATATCCTGCATTAGCCTCTATCGACTACGGAAATTGCTTATTAATGTTTGCTATACTATTTGTTGCCATAAGGAGGCAAATTGCACAGCATAAGGGTTGGCATAGCTCAGATTAATTCCACTGTAGGCGACCTCAGCGGTAATACCAGGAAAATAATGGAATCCATTGACCAGGCGAAATCGCTGGGAGTTGACCTGTTGACCTTCCCTGAATTAGCCATAACCGGCTATCCCCCCGAAGATTTGCTGCTTAAACCACAATTCATTAGGCAAAACAGGGAAAGCCTTAACAAAATAATAGAACACTGCTCAGATATAGCGGTAGTGGTGGGCTTCGTTGACAGCGATGGCGATATATACAATGCTGCCGCGGCGCTTTATAACAAAAAATTGATGGGTGTTTACCACAAATTTTATCTGCCGAACTATGGCGTGTTTGATGAAAACAGGTATTTTCAGGCAGGGAAGGAATGTCCCGTTTTCATCATTTATGGCATCGGCATAGGCATAACTATCTGTGAAGATATGTGGTATGAAGCCGGGCCGGCAATTGTCCAGGCCTATGCCGGAGCTAAGGTGCTGGTTAATATAAGTGCTTCCCCATATCATACCGGAAAAGGGCTCTTTAGAGAGAGGATGCTAGCTACCAGAGCATCAGATAGCATAGCTATTGTTGTCCATAGCAATTTAGTTGGAGGGCAAGATGAGCTTGTATTTGACGGCAATAGCTTGATTATCAATGAGAAAGGACAAATAATTGCTCGGGGAAAGCAGTTTGAGGAAGACTTTGTAGTAACTGATTTGGATGTGGAGTCAGTGTTCCGTTCTCAGTTACATGATCCTCGACGAAGGAAAGAAACGCCATGGGTCAAAGAGAAACTAGAGGAAGCTACCAAAATAGAGGTGTCAAGTGATTGTCCGGCAGTTGCCAGGCCTCCTTTGCCGCCAAGACGAGTTGAAAGGTTAGATGAACTTGCTGAGGTTTACCAGGCCCTTGTCCTCGGCACCAGAGACTATGTGCATAAGAATAGCTTTGAGAAAGTAGTCATTGGTTTATCTGGTGGGGTTGATTCGAGTCTGGTAGCTGCCATAGTAACAGATGCTCTTGGGGCTGACAATGTCATAGGTGTTTCCATGCCCTCTCGCTACTCATCACCTGACAGCAAATCAGACGCTGAGGCTTTAGCAAGGAATCTAGGCATACAGTTCAAGGTAATACCCATCGAGAAAGCGTTTAGCTCCTATTTGGAAACACTTGCGGGGCCTTTCAAGAATACTCAACCGGATGTCACCGAGGAGAACATTCAGGCAAGAATCAGGGGCAATATTCTCTTTGCCTTATCCAATAAGTTCGGCTGGTTGGTGCTTGCTTGTAGCAATAAAAGCGAAACGGCTACGGGCTATACTACCCTTTATGGGGATATGGCTGGAGGCTTTATTCCCCTGAAGGATGTCCCTAAGACGCTGGTCATCGAATTAGCCAGATACAAGAATCGTCAGGCCGGGAAAGAGGTGATACCCTCTGCTGTCTTAACCAAAGCACCATCGGCTGAACTAAGACCCGACCAAAAGGATACCGATACCCTGCCGCCGTATGATATACTAGACCCTATTCTGAAGGCTTATGTGGAAGATGACGTGACAATTGAACAAATTATAGCCATGGGTTTTGACCCTGAGATAGTTATGAAAACGGCTCGCTTAGTGGATAAGAACGAATATAAGCGCCGCCAAACTGCCCCCGGCATAAAGATAACTCCCAGAGACTTTGGCCGGGATAGGAGATTACCCATCACCAACCGATTCAGGGAGGAATAGCTTGAGGAAAATAGGCGGTATTTTGCTAGCAGTCGGCCTGGGTATTTTGATAGGCTGGGGACTTTATTGGTTCTTCCGTTTAGCTTTCTTAGAGCTGCCCTTGCCAGTTAAGATTGCTATTGCCGCGATAGCTGTGGGGCTTATCATACTCCTGGCATCGCTAGGTTGGGAGAGATACCGCGCATCCAAGGAAGAAAAAGAAAAATTCAAGGGGGTGGAAAAATGATTGTGGTTACCACAGAACAGATAGAGGGCAAAAGAATAACAGAAACCCTGGGTTTGGTTAGAGGTAGCACTATCAGGGCTAGGAATGTAGGGCATGATATTATGGCTGGCTTGCGCAACATTGTTGGTGGTGAAGTCAAGGATTACACCGTAATGCTGGCACAGGCTCGGGAAGAGGCAATGCAAAGGATGATTGAGCAAGCCGAGAAGATGGGTGCTAATGCCATAATAGGTACTAGGTTTGTGACCTCAATGGTGATGTCTGGAGCTGCCGAGATGGTAGCCTATGGAACAGCAGTGAAGTTGGTGTGAGTTTGAGCTGGCTGTGATAAAACGCTCAAGGCAAAGTTAGCTTCCCCATACTAATGCATATCCACCCTTCCCATAACCTGGTTTAACTTTTTTCAGAATTATAGTAACCGGGCTATATTCTGGAGATTTCAGGTTGGATTTTAGACGATTCAGATTGATAATTGGACAGAGGGGTGGATTTTATGATAGCATATGGCGGCTTATGATAGAAAGGAGGGTGAAAATCCCACAAGGAGGATAGTAGATGTTGTGAGCTAAGCAGGATGATATTAACCCGGGGCTATCTATCTACTTTTCTCTTACAGTAATTGGATCACCCTGTACATAATGCGAAGTTAATTTTGTTCATGTCCTGACTTTTGGGTTTCCCAAATTACAAATTATAAAGAATTAATCTGCACTAAACTCCACCAAATTAACCCTCGGTCGAACACACATTACTCCCCCGGATTCTGTTCTACGCGAGGCAAGAGCATTGACTCCTAGCATGCCGAATGAAAGGAAGGTTATGGTAATATGTTTATCACTGACGATAAGGTTGATGTCAATATTGAAATCGACAAAAAGCGAGTGTGCCACTACATAGGATATGAGGATGATAAGAATCTGTCAGCCCGTATTTCTTCTTTAATTGATGACTACGCAGAGCACGCTCATTCCCTTATTAACCCGTTATATTCATATGTTATAAAGGATGTGGAGTGGGCTCGAGGCTCCATCTCCCTTATTGAAGGTTCGGTTATCTTCAAAAGCCGAATTATCGCCCAGGTGTTGGAGCGTTGTCCCCAAGTGGCAATATTCTTGGTGACAATAGGCAAATACCTGGAAGAGACAGCATTTCAGCTAGCCAGAGACGGGCTTATACTGCAGGCAACTGTTTTGGATGCAATAGGGTCGAATGCTGTAGAAAAGGTGGCAGACTTTGCTCAGGCCAGAATAAAAGAGATAGTCAAGGCTCAGGGACTTGTCACCAGCCGACGCTTCAGCCCTGGCTATTGCGACTGGAACATTGGTCAGCAACGGATGCTCTTCTATGCTCTAACCGATAATACAGTAGGGATTCGCTTGACTGGGGAGTGTCTAATGATTCCTCAGAAGTCGATTTCGGGCATTATGGGAATCGGACTCGCAAACGCTAATGTAGAGAACTACAACCCTTGCAAGTTCTGCAACAAACAAGATTGTCCAGGAAGGAGATAAAGGCAAGGATAATGACTCGCAAAGGACTAGACGGAGGCAGTTTCAAGATTCTAACTGAAGATTCTATATTGAAGGTGCACCAGACTGCGATGCAAGTGATTGAAGAGGTGGGCTTCGAAGTGCAATCGGACATGGCACTGGAGCTTTTTGAAGGAGCTGGGGCCAGAGTGGATTGGGAAAAACACTTGGTGTGGCTGAATGAGGACAGAGTCCAGGAGCTTATTGAAGCGGCACCATCGGAAATTAAACTCTGTGGACAGGATGAAGCACATGATATTATTTTGGGTGGGCGGCGAGTGTACGCTGGAACGGGTGGCACGGCACTTTATGTCTATCAGCCTGATGTTAACCAAAAAAGACTGGCAAGCATGGAAGACCTGCAATGCATCACCAGATTGGTTGATAAACTGGATAACATCCACTTTTTTCTGCTGCCAACATATCCCAATGAACTGCCTTTGGAACAAGTAGATGTGAACCGGTTTTTCACCGGACTGGACAATACCACCAAGCATGTTATGGGAGGTGTTTATACACTTGCTGGTGCGGAACAGGTGATACGGATGGCACAAATCGTTGCCGGCTCTGCTGAAAATCTTCGCCAGCACCCCTTGATATCCATGATAGCATGCATTATAAGTCCACTAAGGATAGATAAGACATATGGCGACTTGCTTGTGACCATTGCCAGAAATGGCATACCTGTAGCTTGTCCCGCCGAACCGCTGTGCGGTGCCACTGCACCGGTTACGCTCGCTGGAACCCTGGTAGTCCAGACCGTAGATTCGCTGTTGGGTGTAATACTTACCCAGATTGTAAACCCGGGTACACCGGTTCTCTTTGGCTCGGTCGCTACAAATACTGACTTGCGGGACCTAAAGTACCTGGCAGGTTCGGTTGAGATGGGCTTGCTCAACGCAGCTGGCGCCCAGATGGCACAGTTCTACCAACTTCCTTTCTACGCTACCGGTGGTATGACTGATTCTAAAACAATCGATGCTCAGAGTGGCTATGAGTCTGCTTTGACCAACTTGCTCTGTGCACTTTCAGGAGCTAACTTCATCCATGATGCTGCTGGCCTTATGGAATTTGCAATGACCGTGTCCTATGAAAAGTATGTCATAGACAACGAGATACTGGGAATGGTGATGAGAGCCGTAGAGGGAATCAAAGTAGATGATGACACTCTGGCCTTTGACCTCATAAAGCAAGTAGGACCGGGGGGTAATTTCGTCGCTGCCAGGCATACAAGGCACTTCATGCGCAGCGAGCACTACCAGCCGTCTTTGAGCGACAGGAATAGCCAAGAGGAATGGCTAAGCAAAGGCGGAAAGGAGACATGGGAAAGAGCTTCAGTGATTGTCAAGGAGCTTCTGGCTAAGCCCAAGTACAGCCTCCCCACACCGATAAGACAGCGAGTACTATCACAAATCAAGGGGATAATTACCTGAACCATGCTTGTAATCGGAGAAAACATAAACGCATCAAACAACCCGGTCGCTGAGGCTATCGCCAAACGAGATGAGGAGTTCTTGGTAAACCTGGCTAAAGCTCAAACACTAGCCGGGGCTGATTTCATAGATGTGAACGCTGGCAGTGGTCATGGATCACTACAGGAAGCAACGGCAGCTATCAAGTGGCTGGTGGGAATAATCCAGGATGCCATTGAGCAGCCACTGTCTATTGACAGTGATTCTCCAGAGGTAATCGAGGCTGCCCTAAAGGAATATCATGGTGAGAGATTAATAATTAATTCGGTCACTGCGGAGCCAGTCAGGTTGGAATCTATCGGCCCATTGGTAGTCGAGCGACAGGCCTGGGTAATAGCACTGGCCATGGGAACAGATGGAATACCTGACCGCGTCGAAGAGCGTCTGGCCGCGTGCGAACGGATTATGTCATACCTGACTGGTTTGGGGGTAAAGCCAGAACAAGTATTATTTGACCCGCTTGTATTACCTATCGCTGTGGATACACGCCAGGGATTGGTCACATTAAAAACCATAGAGCAAATCAAATCGCGCTATCCTGATGCCAAGGTAGTAATGGGACTGAGCAACATTTCATATGGATTGCCCAAGAGAAAGTTAGTGAACCGCGCCTTCTTGCTAATGGCCGCTTATGCCGGCTTAGATGCAGTGATTGTTGACCCACTTGATAATAAAGCGATGAGTCTTATCAAGGTAGCCGATATGCTCTTAGGAAAAGACTCTTCATGCAGAGCATACCTGAGGGCACACAGAAAAGGTAACATAGTAGATTGAACCCATCACGGATTTCAAAAGTGCAGATAGAAACCGTAAGATTAAATATGAATTCGAGTAAGTATGCACAATGCTTTAACTGCTGTCCAACAAGCCAAGCAGCTTAATAAATTACTGAAACTGGAGGATGATAATGCCAGAGGACATAATCAGTTTAATCCAAGAAAGTGTTATCCAAGGAAGGATAACCAAGGATGATGAAGGCATGGATGCAGGGATGATAGGTCAGCCCGGCGTTACCGAGCTTGTTGAGAGTGCCCTTGCCTCCGGCTTGAGTATTCAAAGCATAATCAGTAAGGGTCTCTCTGGGGGCATGAACATTGTGGGGCAAAAATTTGAAGCGGGGGAATACTTTATTCCCGACATGCTAGCCTCGGCCGAAGCAGTAAGCGCGGCCATGGACATATTGCAGCCCCGGCTTGCCGCGAGCAACATTAAGACCAAAGGCACTATAATTGTGGCTACGGTAAAAGATGACCTTCATGATATTGGCAAGAACATAGTGTCCATTCTGCTCCGCGGCGCAGGATACACCGTTAATGACCTTGGGAATAATATTGATACTCAGGTAATTGTAGATGCAGTAAGGGAGGAAAAACCACAATTTCTGGGGTTGTCCGCTCTGCTCACCAGCACCATGGCCCGCATGGCGGATGTGATACAAATGCTTGAGCAAAATGGGCTCAGGGATCAGGTAAAGATTGTAGTCGGCGGAGCACCCGTCTCGGAAGAGTTTGCCAAAAGCATCGGCGCAGATGGATATGGCGCAGATGGCTTTCAGGCAATAGCTGTGGTGGAAGCTCTCGCTTCTGGCACAGAGAACTAGAATAGCAATCATTCTATTGCAGATCTACTGTAGATTTTTTATCTGAAGGGGGAATCTGGTGCCAAGAGAAGGAATACTGGTTGATAGACCATACGAGAGATTGACGAGGGAGCAGGTGGAGCTAATTCACCAGGTTTCAATGCAGATACTGACTGACCCCGGGCTAATAAGCTTCAACAGGGAAGCGGTGGATATACTTCATAGTCATGGCGCGGCGGTTGAGTCCATCGCCGGTGACCACCAGAGTTGGCAGGTGAAGATTCCAGAGCAATTGGTATTAAAAGCGCTGGACACCGCTCCCAAGACCGTGAAATTGGGGGCTCGGAATCCAGATAATGCCCTCATCATGCACGGCGACGAGCCCAGGGTATATTTAATCACGGGCTCGGAGACCAATATCTGGCTGGATGTTGATTTTCCTACTTATATGAGTAAGGCTGACCCTACCAGAGAGATTAGGGTAGCTGAGTTCAAGCCCAGGCGAGGCACAGTAGATGACCTGTGCCAGTCGGCCCATGTCTGTGAGCATCTGGAGATGGTTGATGGCTACATTCGCACCGTGAACATCCAGGACCGCGACATAACCGAGGAGAATAAAGACGTCAATAAATTTTTCGCCTCGCTCAATAACAATACGAAGCACTTTATGAGCGGGTTGACCAGTTTGAAGCAGCTTGACAACGTGGTGAGGATGGCTGAACTCATCGCTGGAGGCAGAAAGGCACTTGAAGATAACCCCATCATCTCGTTTATCACCTGCCTAGTGAAGAGCCCACTCCAGTTCGTCGATGACACCACAGCCACTTTCATTGAAGTGTGCCGCCGGGGATTGCCGGTTGCCGTGTCGTCATCACCACAAGCAGGCACCACTGCACCTATAAAGGAAGCCGGTATCATGGCTCAGATAAATGCGGAGGTGTTGGCAGGCATGACTCTAGGGCAACTGGTAAAACCGGGGACTCCAGTGCTCTACGGTAGCGTGCCGGTTAGAGCCAGGATGGACACCCTGGGTGATTCTTACGGCTCTGTCGAGACCAGTCAATACAACATTGACTGCGTCCAGATAGCACGTTTTTACGGGATCCCCAACTACTCTACCTCTGGCGTCTGTGACACGAAGATACCTGGCCAGCAATCATCAATAGAGAGGCTATTCTCGGATATAGTGGTGGCCATGTCAGGACCTCAATACCTTCACTGTGCCTTTGGTTTGCTGGACTGTAATTCTGTCTTCTGTCTGCTCCAGGCAGTCTTGGACGATGCCCATTTCAAGATGATAGAGTTCTTCTTTAGACAGCCGCGGATTGACCAGCCGGATCTGGAAGCAGCGCTGAAACAGATACGCGCGGTAGTGACTACGCCGCAAAAGCTGTACATAAGCTATATACGTCCCCTGTTGCGTAGTGGAGAAATATCTGGGATATATCCCTTTGAGGGCAGTGGTGAGGCGGACGATGTTTTCGAGCTTGCCTATGAGCGAATGAAGGAATTTCTGGCGAGACCGGTGGAACACATCGATCGGGAGACAACTGCCAAATTATTCGAGGAAATTCCCGGTATATTACCAAGACTTAACATTTATGAAAGCAGGAGTTAGTATGAGCAAGGATATAGTTGCGACAATTAAAGAGAATGTGATACAGGGGAGAAAGACGCAGGATGATATAGGGATAGATGACAGCCTTGCCGGAACACCCGGCGCGGTGGCACTCGTGCAACACGCTCTTGAGAGTAATATCTCCCCGCAGGTGATAATAACCGAGGGCTTGACCGCCGGGATGCAGGTGGTCGGTGAGAAATTCTCCACCAAAGAGTACTTTATTCCGGACATGCTCGCCTCGGCTGAAGCGGTAGGAGCGGCGATGGATATCCTGAAGCCAGTGCTGGAGTCAGCGAATGTGGAGACCAAGGGAAAATTCGCCATCGCCACGGTAAAGGGGGATATCCACGATATCGGCAAGAATATCGTGGCTATCTTGCTGAAAGGCGCTGGTTATGAGGTGCATGACCTGGGAATAGACGTGCCCACGGAGAAAGTGGTCGAGTTCGTGAAGGAAGAAAAACCGGGATACTTGGGACTATCAGCCTTGCTTACCACCACCATGACCGAAATGGGTGTGGTGATCAAGGCTCTTGAGGGAAACAAACTCCGGAGCAGTATAAAAGTGCTCATCGGTGGCGCCGCTGTCTCCGAGGAGTTTGCCCAGGAAATAGGTGCTGATGCCTACTGTGTTGATGCCTTCGCCGCCGTCAGAGTGCTAGAGGATTACCAGTAGATAGGCTGAGGCTGAGGCGTAGTAACAGGCAGCAGAAATATTTGCGACAAAGGAGTTTTGTATGGCAAGCATAGCCGGAATCTCTTCACTGAACGGAGACGTGCTCGAGGGGTGCGGACAACAGGTTGGCAAGATGTTGGAGCGGATGCAACACCGCGGTCCAGACAATGCAGTCGTGCGGACTTTGCCTGACCGCCACGGTGCTCTGGGCGCCAATGAAGTCAATCTGACACCGGAGAGAACCTGCTGCACCTCGCTCGCAAGACCTCCGTTCATCGTTTTTGATGGAGAGTTGTTCAACGAAAGAGTCCCAGGCCAGCATGATGTTGAGCTGTTCAGGGAGCTTTACGAGAAACACGGTAAGGAGTGTTTCTCCCTGCTTGAGGGAAGCTACACGTGTGCTATCGTTGACGCGGGCGAAGTAATCCTGGCACGGGACCCTGTGGGCGCCAGACCTCTCTTCTACGGGTCGGAACACGGCTTGTTATGCTTCAGTAGCGAAATGAAGGGACTGATAGACCACATTCGCTTCGACGTCAACGAATTGCCCCCTGGCCACATCTACAGCACCAACGAGGGGCTGAAGCCTTTCGAGCCTTTTGTTCCTGATGTGCCTGAGCCGGGAACCATAAAGGAAGCAGCTAGGACCCTCCGTCAACTGCTCATAGAGGCAGTGCAGAAAAGAATGCCAGGCGTACGGGGCGTCTCGTTGAGCGGTGGCCTTGACAGCTCTATTGTGGCCGCCATCGCCAAGGAGTACAATCCGGACCTGCACCTGTTCACCGGCACCATTGACAGGGCGCCCGGTCCCGATCTGGAAAATGCTGTGTTAATGGCTCAATTCCTCGGTCTGGAGCACCAGCTTCACATCTACCGGATAACCGATTCTGATATTTTGGATTTGATTCCCCGGACAGTCTGGCACCTTGAGAGTTTTGACGAGGACTGCATATCGGGCATTATCTCCAACTACTACGTTGCGCGCATGGCAAAGGAATACACCAATGCTATCCTGGTTGGTGAAGGAGCCGATGAACTATTTGGGGGATACCGTATGGTCCTAAAAAACCCCAAAGTGACCAGCGACGCACACCGGGAGCAGCTTGCCCAGAAGTTGCTGGACATCGCCTACAACACTGCCCTAAGGCGACTCGACCGGGGCTGGATGGCGAACGCCGTGGTCTATCAGACGCCATTTCTGGACGCCAGGATTGTCGCTTTCGCCAAGAAGATACCTATGGCGTGGAAAATCTACGGTGAGCAGCAAATAGAAAAATTCATTCTGCGTGAGGCATTCCGCGATATGCTTCCTGAGAAGATTACCAATCGTGAGAAGCTCAGGTTCGCCATGGGGGTCGGCACAGATAACGTCATGGACACGCTGGTATCCAAGGTAATCGACCCCGAAGAGATAAAGAATCGCCCAAAGTCAGCCTACGGCCTGCCATTCGCCACATTCAAAGAACTCCTCTATTACGACGAGTTTTTGAAGCTATTTCCGCCTGCATATGAGAAACAGACAGTGCGCTGGGACCCCTTCAAGTAGAAGGTTGTTCCTTACGCAAGAACAGGGCCTTATACTCACAAGATTGGTAAATATTTCTTAAGCTCGTAGTCGGTTACCTGGCTCCTGTACTGGTCCCATTCGATCTTCTTATTCTTGATGAAAGCATCAAAAACGTGGTTGCCAAGGGCTTGTCGCACCAGTTCACTTTTTTCCGTGAGCTGGATTGCCTCCCAAAGGCTGCCAGGTAGGGTGCCTATTCCTCGCCTCTCTCTCTCTTCCTCCGTCATTTCATAAACATTTTCCTCTACCGGGTCTGGCACTTCATATCCCTTCTCAATTCCCTCCAGTCCAGCAGCCAGCATTACGCTAAAGGCAAGGTAAGGGTTGCAAGCAGGATCAGGAGACCTGAACTCTATCCTGGTAGACCTTTCTTTGCCTGGTATATACTCCGGAACTCTGATAAGGTCGGCCCGATTTCGCCATGCCCATGAAAGGTACACGGGCGCCTCATATCCAGGAATCAATCGCTTATAAGAATTGACCCACTGGTTAGTGATTGCAGTGATTTCGGAGGCATGCCTTAATAGTCCAGCGATATAGCACTTGGCTACCTTAGAAAGGTGGTGCTTATCATTTTTATCAAAGAAGGCGTTTTTATCACCTTTGAACAGCGACTGGTGAACATGCATGCCGCTGCCATTGATGCCAGAGACCGGTTTGGGCATAAAGGTAGCGTAAATCCCCTGCTGTAAAGCTATTTGCTTGACTACTAGGCGGTAGGTCATTACGTTGTCAGCCATAGTTAGGGCATCAGTGTACCTCATGTCTATCTCATGCTGGCTGGCGGCGACCTCGTGGTGGGAATATTCGATGGCTATGCCTATCTCCTCCAAGTTAAGAACTGTTTCTCGCCTTAAGTCAGTGGCGACATCCAGCGGTGTCATGTCGAAGTAGCCCCCTTCATCCAATCTCTGAGTGCCCTTTGAATCCTGAAAGTAGAAGTATTCCAACTCCGGGCCCACATAGAAGGTGTATCCCATGTCAGCCGCTCGCTTCAAATTTCTCTTTAGCACATACCTGGGGTCCCCTTCAAAAAGCTCACCGCCGGGGTTTTGGATGTCGCAGAACATCCTGGCTACGGCATGATGCTCCTTGGGTCTCCATGGGATTAACTGAAAGGTGTCGGGGTCACACATGGCCACCATATCGCTCTCGTCGATCCGGGCAAAGCCCTGAATAGAGGAACCATCAAAGCCCATCCCTTGCTCCAAGGCGCCTTCCAGTTCCTCCACAGTAATGGCAAAGCCTTTCAGAATACCCAGAATATCGGTAAACCACAGCCTGATGAACTTAACATCGTGCTCCTTAGCCATCTTGAGAACATACTCTTTGCTTTCTTCCTTGCTTCTGTTTTCCATTTTTGACCTCCTTTTATATAGCGTTATCGCCATCCTCCCCAGTCCTGATACGCACTACGTTATCAAGGGGGAAGACAAATATCTTTCCATCTCCCATCTCGCCAGTTCTAGCACTGTTAGCAATAGCATGTGAAATCTTGGACACGTCCTCGTCCAGGACAACAACCTCGATCTTAAGCTTAAGCAGGAAATCTACCCGATATTCCCCTACTCGCCATTGCAGGCATAGCCCCTTTTGACGGCCTCTGCCGCTTACCTCAGTAACCGTCATGCCGAAATAACCATTTTCCTCGAGAACTCTTTTGACACTTTCCAGTTTTTCTTCCCTGACAATGGCTTCTATCTTTTTCATCTCATCATCCCTCCATACGCCCTTTCCCCATGCTGTGAGATATCTAAACCTAACGTTTCTTCTGTCCTCGTAACTCTCAGCCCAATAGTGACGTCAATTACCTTCCCCAAAATCCAGGTAGCTATGAAGGCAAAAGCCCATACCGCAGCAACTCCGGCGAGCTGCATGGCAAGCTGTAGGGCATTGCCCAATAACAGACCATCGGCACCAGCTGAGTTAATGGCTGCGCTAGCAAAAATGCCGGTGGCCAGAACTCCCCAGGTGCCTCCCATACCGTGAACCGCCCATACATCCAGAGACTCGTCTATACCACGCCTCATCCTGAAGAGCATGCAGTAATAGCATATCACTGCTGCAACAATACCTATTGGTATTCCTGCCCATGGTGGCACAAAGCCAGCCGCCGGGGTTATAGCTGCCAGGCCGGCAATTGCTCCGGTGGCAATGCCAAGGAGACTTGGACGTCGTTGACGCCAACTGAGTATCATCCAAGTGAAGGCAGCCGCGGCTGCTGAAATGTTGGTGGTTACAAACGCGCTAGTGGCCAACCCCCCCGAGGTCAAAGCACTGCCGGCATTGAAGCCAAACCAGCCAAACCATAGCAATCCAGCGCCAAGCGCTACCATGGGGATATTGTGAGGTTCCATAGGCTCTCTCCCCAGGAAACCTTTCCGAGGACCAAGCAATCTAGCTAACGCTAGGGCTGAAACGCCAGCGCTTATGTGAACTACGACGCCGCCGGCAAAGTCGAGTACCCCCAATTTGGCCAGCCAGCCACCGTCACCCCAAACCCAGTGCGCCACGGGGCAATATACAACGGTCAACCATAAAACGGAAAAGACCAGAATGGCACTAAATTTCATTCGTTCGACTACTGCCCCAGTGATTAAAGCGACGGTGATTATGGCAAACATAGCCTGGAATATCATGAAGGCTAGATGAGGAACAGTAGTGGCATATACGGCAGATGGCTCCTGGCCTACCTGGCTGAGCCCTGCCCAATCAAGCCCACCAATAATGCCTGCTTTATCAGGACCGAAACTCAGGCTATAGCCATAAAGCACCCAGATTAGCCCAACGACAGCCAGAGCAGCAAAGCTCATCATCATTGTGGAAAGAACGCTTTTTCTTCTTACCATGCCGCCATAGAATAGAGCCACACCAGGCGTCATCAGCATAACCAGTGCTGCTGAAATTAGAAGCCAGGCGGTGTCAGCGGAGTTAATAGACATTTGGAATCCTCCCATATTGCATGTCTACAATTTAATCCGCCTATTGTTTCCAGAATATTACAATTGTGTTAAATCTGTGTTACGGAGAAAGAAAATAAAAAGTTTGATGTACTAAAGAAGGCAAGCGGGAGTGGCTAGAAGTTTTCCCGTAATCTATAGCCAATATTCCTAACTGTCTCGATAAAGGTATGAGTAGGGTCCTCGATTTTGCTCCTCAATCTCCTGATGTGAACATCTACTGTTCTATCACCACCGTAATATTCCCATCCCCAAACCTTGTCGAGCAGAGATTCACGGGTAAAAACCTTTCCTTTATTACTTGCTAGAAATTTGAGTAGCTGGTATTCCCTAAAGGTCAACATTATTGGCTTGCTATTAAGTGATACTTCACACTTAGCTAAATCTATAAATAAGTCGCCACATTTAATTATATCTTCGCTGTCTATGCTCTTTTCTTGCTTCAGAACTCGCTTTATCCTGGCTGTAACCTCATTTGCTTCACAGGGTTTGACCACGAAATCATCTACACTGGTGCCAGAATTGAGGCCATTGAGTTTCTCTCTGGACATGAGAGCGATGAGGGGTATGTTCATCTCTTGCCTTATCATTTGAGCCAGTTCCCACGCTTCTGAACCAAATGTCGCTTCATCTGTATCTAACAACATCACCCCCGGGGATTGCCCCATAATCTTTTCGACCACTCCATCATTATGAGGAACAATGAGGCAATCAAGGCCTCTCTGAGCGAGTTCTGCCCTCAGTTGCCTTGCTTGCTCGCTTTCATTGGCTATGATAAATACTCTGCTCAACGCTGGCTTCCTTATATTAATATATTAATTTAATAAGCGTAAAGTCGTCCATAGGGGCGGAGGTAAAGCGGGAAAAGTTTAATAAATTTGCATTTTAATATCTCTTCGGCATCGTAGCCGAAGTGATAAGCAAATTCACCTATGAGCCTCTTTAAAACTAGGTAATCGTTTTCATCCAGTTCAGTGACACCCACCTCTTTGCCTAGCTGAAATTCTTGAACATCCCCTCTTATATAGACAGCGCCGCCGTGCATACCTGTGCCGATGAAATTCGCCTTATGGCGCTCTCCTTCCTTCAAGTTTAGTCCCAGAAGGATTAGAACCCCACCTGCCATATACTCGCCTAAAAAATCCTGTGCTGTACCACCAACAACCACCATTGGCTTTTTGTCTTGGTATTCTTTCATGTGGATACCTGCCCGATAACCAACATCCTCCCTGACAAAGATCTTGCCCCCCCTGGCGGATAATCCAAGAATATCCCCGGCATGCCCATGAATGATTATTTCTCCGTTGTTCATAGTGTTCCCGCAGCCATCCTGGGCATTGCCGTGGACAATAATTCTGGGACCATCCATGAAAGCCCCTAAGTCGTTACCCGGGGTGCCGAATATCTCGATCTCGACTGGCTTGTCCAGGTCCGTGCCGATGTATCTCTGTCCGTAGACATTTCGTAACTCAATCTTTTGAGTTCCGTTCAACGTCGCTTGCCTCAATTTGGCATTGAGTTCTCGGTAGAAAACACCTTGGGCATCTATTGTTACAGCTTCTTTCATCTTAGCTTCCTGCCATCCTTACTCCGAGGATTTCTAATTCGGTGTCGGTAAGACCCACGCCTCTAAGCTGAAGGCGATTGCCACGGAGACTTTCTAAAGCATTGATGCCCATGCCACCCAGTATATCCTTAAGCTCAAGACTCCAGCCGCGAAGAAGGTTGGACAGTCGTCTAGCGCCGATATCAGGATTGACCCTCTTGGTTAACCAGGGGTCCGTAGTGCAAATGCCCCAAGCGCATTTCCCTGTATGGCATTGCTGACAGGTGGTACATCCAAGAGCAATCAGAGCAGCAGTTCCAATATAGATGGCATCGGCGCCTAGGGCAATGGCCTTGGCTACATCGCCGCTGTTTCTGATTCCGCCCGCGATTACAACGGAGGCCCGATTCCGGATGCCCTCTTGTCTGAGGCGGTCATCGACGGAAGCGAGAGCTAGTTCAATGGGAATACCAACGTTGTCACGGATGATCTTGGGCGCAGCGCCTGTAGCGCCTCGCAAGCCGTCGAGGACTATAATGTCTGCTCCTGCCCGCACCATACCACTGGCGATAGCTGCGGAATTGTGGACGGCAGCAATCTTTACTGCCACTGGCTTAGTATAATTTGTGGCTTCCTTTAGGGCATAGACAAGCTGTGCCAGGTCCTCAATGGAGTAGATGTCGTGCTGTGGCGCCGGGGACAAGGCATCTGTACCTTTGGGAATCATTCGGGTGCTTGATACTTCGGCACCCACTTTCTCGCCAGGGAGATGGCCCCCAATGCCGGGCTTAGCCCCTTGACCAATCTTAATTTCCACTACCTTGGCTACATCAAGGTATTCGGGATGAACGCCAAATCGCCCCGAAGCTACTTGGACTATAGTGTTGTCTCCATATTTATAAAGCTTAGGGTGGAGCCCACCCTCACCTGTGTTCCACAGGGTCCTCATCTCAGTGGCAGCTATGGCCATAGATTCATGTACATTCAGGCTAACTGCGCCATAGGACATAGCGGAAAACATTATGGGAACCTCGAGCTTGACCTGAGGGGCCAAATCTGTCTTAAGCCCAAGCGAGCCAGGCTCAAACTCAACCTTGTCAGGTTTTTGCCCCAGATAGGTGGTTAACTCCATCGGTTCACGTAGAGGGTCAATAGAAGGATTAGTCACCTGGCTGGCATTAAGAACCAGATGGTCCCAATAGATACGATAGCTCTTATCATTTCCCATTCCGGTGAGAAGCACGCCACCGGTCTCGGACTGTTTGATGATGTCTTCGATAACCTCGGGGCGCCAGTTGTAGTTCTCTCTATAATCCAGCGGATTTCTTCTAATAGTCAAAGCATCAGTAGGACAATAGACTACGCAACGGTGGCAGTCAACGCAATTCTCCTCGCAGCTCTTTATCTCATCGTCCTCAATATCATAGGAATGAACGTCAAAAGTGCACTGGTTGACACATACCTCGCACCTAATACACCGAGAATCGTCCCTCTCCACTATGAATTTTGGCGGCAAATATGTCTTCATCTTATCCTTTTCTCATAGGTATTCCTCTTTCCACTAAGTAGTCTTTCGCCTGGCGAATGGAATAAATCTGGTAATGAAAGATGCTGGCAGCGAGAACAGCGTCAGCTTTGCCTATGACTAAAGCCTCATAGAGATGTTCCAAATTGCCGGCACCACCGCTGGCAATGACCGGCACCATCACTGCCTCACTAATAGCGCGTGTCAACTCCAGGTCATATCCGGTTCGCTGACCGTCAGCGTCCCAGCTGGTGAGGAGCAGTTCTCCAGCACCAAGAGCCACAACCTGTTTAGCCCATTCAATGGCGTCGGTCCCAGTAGGCTTTCGTCCCCCGTGAGTGCAGACCTCCCATTTAGTATCGTCAATACTTTTTAGCCGCTTAGCATCGATGGCCACGACAATGCACTGACTACCAAATTTCTCTGCTCCTTCAGTGATAAGCCTGGGATTCTGTACGGCGGCGGTGTTAATGGATACCTTGTCTGCCCCAGCTTTTAGCATGCGCCGCGTATCTTCGATACCACGCAAACCTCCGCCAACGGTAAGGGGAATAAAAACCTGCTCGGAGACCCGCTCGACGATGTCAACCATGATGTCACGTCCCTCAGGGGTAGCACCGATATCCAAAAAAACAAGCTCATCAGCACCCTCCTTGTAATAGAAGGCAGCTAGCTCTACGGGGTCGCCCGCATCTCGAAGATGGGTAAAGCTGGTGCCTTTAACTACTCGCCCTTGAGTGACATCAAGGCAAGGAATAATTCTCTTAGTTAGCATTTGCGTACACCTTCTATTTCTGCAGTTGAAGCTTTTGCAAACTCAAGTGGCTTCTCCAAACTGCCCACGATAGGCTCACCCCCCATGGGAATCCAGGCCCGGTCAAGGTCGGGGGAGACCAGGCGAATGGCTGATTCTTCAGAAGAAAGGTAAAGCATCGACCCGCTCACTCCCACGGTGAGAGGACGTAACCTTATCCTATCAGTAAGACCAATCATCTCCCTTTGATGAGCAATGATCACAGTGAAAGGTCCATTCAGCAGAAGACTGCCATAGACTTGGCGCAAGGTTCGGAAGAGTTTTTGTTCCTCTGGGGAACAGCGCTCTATATAACTCCAGAAAGGAGGTGCTAATATCTTGGCTACTATCTCCATGGGAAGGCCATGCCTTCGTATTAAAAGGTCAACGGCATAAGCCACCACCTCAGTATCGGTCTGCATAGTACAATTGTAGCCAAATTGTTCTAAATACCGTCGATTTATTCCGTAGGAAGAAATTTCCCCATTATGAATCACTGTCCAGTCCAGGATATTAAAGGGATGTGCTCCACCCCACCAACCAGGAGTGTTGGTGGGAAATCTGCCGTGGGCTGTCCAGAGATAACCTTCATACTGCTCCAGACAGAAATATTCTGCTATCTCTTCAGGATAACCCACCCCTTTGAACACTGCCATATTCTTGCCGCTGGAAAAGACGAAGGCTTCTTCCATCTTTGTATTGATTTCCATAACCCTATCCACGACGTAGTCGTCCTCTGATTGCCCCTTGCTTTCGTCGGCTTTTACTTCGAGGAAGTAACGCCATACTAAGGGAGGGTTTACTATACCGGGCGTTGGCTTGGTGGGCACTTCTTTGGCATCAATTACATGAAACTTGTGCCTGAGGAAATCCTCTACTTCGGCTTGTCCCTCCCGACTCAGATACATTATATGGAAAGCATAATAGTTGGCATATTCAGGATATAATCCATAAATAGCAAACCCACCACCCAGACCATTGCCTCGAACGTGCATGTTGGCGATAGCTTCTACGACCGGCTTACCCGAAAACAGCTTCCCTGAAGTATCCATCATTCCAAAGATGGAACAGGCATCGATCACCTTATCATCATGATAGAAGTCATTTATCTTGCTTAATTCTTTCACTGTATCACTCCGAAGCTAGGTAGCTACTCACCAGCAAAGGTTTCCTCCTCAGCTTCAATATACGGGGCGGGTTGAAGAATTATATCTGGCGATGGCACCAGTCGCTCTTGCCACAATGCCCGAGGAAAGAATGCCAGGCCAAAATCATCAGCCAAAAGCGACTGCTTAAAGCTCTCTACATTGACTCTGTCCCTCATAAGACCGAAAATTATACCCGACTTTTCGATATTTCCTACAAATATCATTCCCATTATGAGGTCATCTTTCAGTATGACCTTTTGGTATATATTGCCTTCTTGTTTGCTAATAGTCTGGTAGCCGTTGTCGTTGGGTGCTGTAGGCATCCCTGCGGAGGCGATGTCAATTCCAAAATAATTAAGCGAATTGATAGCCGTGCTGCCCGGGTATTCATCTGTAACGCCAGCCATGTTAAGGCCAGCAATCCTGCCTCCAACATAGGCATTAGGCCAGACGGGGGTAAGTCTGTTTTCTCCGTACACGAAATCGTAAGCTTCAGCTACATCTCCACAGGCATAAACATCTGGGCGGTTTGTAGCCATATGACGGTCTACTACTATACCTCGGTTTATTTCTAACTTAGCATCTAGTGCGAGTTCCGGGCGCGGTGATACTCCAATAGCCACCACTACTAAATCGCAGGGTATAGCAGCTCCGTTATCCAAAATAACCTCTTCAACCGTCCCTCTCCCGTTGACATTGACCACAGTCTGCCCAGCAATGATTTCCACGCCGGCTTGCCTAAGAACCTCTTCAGCCATCAAGGATGCCTGTTGGTCGAGTATGGTATTTAATATTCGCTCTTTCATTTCTACTACTATTACATCAACCCCTCTTTTTATTAGAGCTTCGGTTACGCTAATTCCGATGAGCCCACCGCCAATAACTACTGCCTTTCGGGCATTATCCAGGAATCTGTCAACCGCCTTGGCATCATCGAGGTTGGTAAAAGTGAAAACACCCCTTTTGCTACTCCCTTTCATCCTAGGAAAGATGGGTTTCCCTCCTACGGCGAGTAAGAGCTTGTCCCAAACAATCTGCTCGCCGTCTTCCAGCTGAACGGTCTGGTGATCTAGTTCTAAGTTGGTCACTTTCTTGCCCGGGAGAAAAGTAATATTGCTCTGGTCGTAGAAGTCGAGAGGACGGAATAATATCTCCTCAAGAGTTCGTTCTCCCGTAAGGTATTTCGAGATAAGAGGACGTGAATAGACAGGATAAGGCTCTTCGGAAACGATGGTCAGAGCGCCTTTCCTATCTACCTGGCGTATGGCTTCAGCAGCTCCGATGCCGCCAGCCGAATTTCCTATAATCAAGTATTTGGTTTGCATTTATTCCTAGCTCGTGCCCAGCGCTATCTTCAAGAAATTAGCATACATCTTCAATCCATAATCACCACTTTTCTCAGGGTGAAACTGAGTTGCGATCAAATTATCCTTGATTACCATGCTGCACATAGATACACCATAGTTTGTCGTGCCTGCCACAACCGATATGTCTTCAGGCTCAGCATAAAAGCTGTGGACAAAGTAAAAATTGGTTTCATCAGGTATGCCATCAAAAACAGGATGGGTAAGCCTTTGTTTCACCTGATTCCAACCTATATGAGGGATTTTAAGTCCTCGGGGTAGCTTTCTTACCTTCCCGGGAATTACGCCCAAGCACTCGTGCCAGCCTCCTTCTTCAGTACCTGAAAGCAGTATCTGCAGCCCTACACAAACGGCGAAGAGCGGTCGACTTTGTTGTATCAGTTGCCGAATAGCGTCGGTCATACCTAGTTTCTCCAAGCTATTCATGGTGTCAGCAGCGGCGCCAACACCTGGCAGGATAACTGCAGAAGCATCAAACACTTCAGCCGGCTCGCTTGTTACTCTCGGGTGGTACCCCAGTTTCTTAACAGCGTTAGCGACGCTACGCAAATTTCCCGCACCGTAGTCGATTATGGCAATCATCTTATCCATGGCATTCCTTTTTCTCATCTGTCCCCAGTATAAGCGCTTCGTTGGGGCAGTTAATTACACAGGCAGGTATCTCCCGCCCGGGACAAAGGTCGCACTTAATAATAGTTTTGCTATTCAGGTCTCGACTAAGCGCCCCGTAAGGGCAGGCTACTATGCACGTCCAACAGCCAATACACTTTCCTATATCAACGCTGACCATGCCTGTTACAGGGTCTTTGTGCATCGCGCCGGTAAGACAAGAATAAATACACCAGGGCTCGTCGCAATGGCGACATTGAACGGGAAAAGAAATCTCTATATTCCTCTCCACACGCACACGGGGCAAAGGACGTGGAGCCTCTTTTTTAAATGCCTTGATTAGGTCTTTAGACTGGGATTGCTCCACTTGGCAAAAAACTTGACACAGGCCACAGCCAATGCAGACCTCTTCTTTAACATATACTCTTTTCATACTCCAAATACCTTTCGATTCTTAAGACGGACATAGGCAACCGTTTACCTACATTAGCACCTTTAAAATCTTTTGTCAAGTCCCCATCCGTTATCATTGCCAGAGGCAAGACGGTACCAGTTGACTTCCCCTCTAACTTGTGGTTTGATAGCAGCCAATTACTGCAAGAATCAGGAGAATCGATGCGTGTTAAAGACCAAGCCATGTTAATTTGCGGGCAGCGGTAAAGGTTATGTGAATTTCAGCGATAGGAGGCAAAGATGGTTCTTACGAATGAAGAAGTACTCAAGTTTGTTAAGGATCAGAGTATCGAAATGGTGGATTTCAAGGTTGTCGACCTAATCGGTCGTTGCCATCACGTGACTATCCCCGCGAGCCAGTTGAGTAAGTCGACGTTCACCGATGGTATCGGGATAGATGCCTCTAGCTATCCTGGTTATAAGAAGGTTACAGCTGGAGATATGAAAATAATACCGGACAGTAGTACTCGTATCATTGACCGCTTTCCCGACCTTAGGACACTCAGCATAGTATGTGATATCTGCGAGCCTGATGGGACACCCTACCTTAGATATCCTCGTAATGTTGCCAGGAGAGCAGAGCAATATATGGCCTCAACTCGGAAAGGGGTCGCTCTGTTTAGCCCGGAGCTTGAGTTCTATGTCTTTGATGAGATCAGATATATTTCAGAAACAAACCAATCATCTTATTACATCGATTCTACTGAAGCCTTTTGGAACACAGGAAGACAAGAGAACCCAAATTTGGGATATAAGTTTCCTTCCCAGACAGGATATCACGGCATCCCACCCGCAGATAGCACGTTTAACCTAAGGTCGAAGTTGGTCAAACTAATAGAAGAGTCTGGCATATCAGTGAAATACCACCACCATGAGGTAGGCGCAGCTCAGGTGGAGATAGAGGTACTACATGATACTCTGCTAAGGTCAGCAGATGCGGTGATGCTGATGAAGTACCTAATCAAGAATATTGCCTGCCAGAGTCGTAAAGTTGCTACCTTTATGCCCAAGCCGCTGTACCAGGAAGCTGGGAATGGTATGCATGTCCACCAGTATCTATCTGACGGCAAGAATTCACTCTTCTATGATAAAGACGGCTATGCTGGCATGAGCCAACTGGCCTTAAATTACATTGGCGGGTTGTTGAAACACGGCCCGGCACTCCTGGCATTTACCAGTCCCAGCACCAACTCTTATAAAAGGCTTATTCCTGGCTATGAAGCCCCGGTGAATCTTTTCTATGCTGCGTCAAACAGGACGGCGGCAGTGCGTATACCTATGTATGATGTAAATAAACAAAGGGCAAGGATAGAATTCCGCCCACCGGACGCAACCTGTAATCCCTATTTAGCTCTGTCAGCTATGCTGATGGCAGGTCTTGACGGAATCGAGAATAAGATAGACCCAGCTGTCGAAGGGTTTGGTCCCTTTGAAATAGACATTGCCGAGATGCCGGAGCAAGATCGAGCTAGTATTAAGGCTTTACCTAGTTCTTTGCAAGATGCCTTAAATGCCCTGAGAGACGACCATGACTTCCTATTAAAAGGGGAAGTGTTTACTGAGGATTTGATAGACGCTTGGATTGGATACAAAATGCGTAAAGAGGTGAATCAATTACGGGCCAGACCACATCCCTACGAGTTTGAGCTATATAGCGACATATAATAAGCACGAGGAAAATAGAAATGCGCCGAGAAGGAGAGGAAATACCAGCTATTGGCGTTGATATTGTAGAGATAGAGCGTGTTGAGTCAGCAATCAAACGAGGGAGAGAGCGTTTTCTAAACCGGATTTACACCGAAACGGAGCTCAGGACTTGCCAGGATAGACTTTCATCCCTAGCATCCAGATTTGCTGCCAAAGAGGCCGTGATGAAAGTCCTTGGAATAGGTGGAATAAGTATCAACTGGCGTGAAATTGAGATTCTAACCGGTGATGACGGCAGGCCATCAGTCAAACTTTACGGGCAAGCTTTGAATAAAGCTGCGGAATTAAACTTAAAAGAGGTCTCTGTTAGCCTTTCTGACAGTAAGCAAAACGCCGTCGCTGTAGCCATAGGTATATAGTCCTTTATCTCAACTCTCTTTTTAATTTTTCCATCACTTTGGCAAACTCTTGGCTATATCTTTTTTCGTGGTCGGAGAGAAAATCTCTCCATTGAGGAAGCTGTTTTATCGCCTCATCAACACTCAGTTGGACAAGCATGGTGCTTTGTCCTTGCTGAACTTGTTTTACCCTTAGTTGGGGATTTCCTTCCACTTCAGCTCTTATGCCATTGTAGGCTTGCTCTATTTCTGCTCTATACCTCTTTTGTAAGTCCTCCACCAGGTTCAAACTTAGCTCAACTATAGAGGTATTCTGTTCTTCTTTGAGGGTCTCTATGGCTAAAATTCCGTCCCTTTTCCTTTGCAGCTCGACTGGAGTACTCCCAAAACTAAGGGAATCGATCAGCTTCATCTGGGCTTCCCTTAAAAGGGTTGGCTTGCCTTCTTCCTTTAATCTCTTCCATAAGCTTTCGGAGTCGATCTGACCCTGGTAAAATTCCGAGAGTAGAGAGTCTACCTTCCCAGAATCTACCATCTTCTCTTTTTCTTTTGAGGTCAACTCACCAATTTTGGCTAATCTTTCTCTAGCGAGTGGTGGAAGGTCTTTCTCCCAATTTCTCATTGCCTATTTCCTCATAAACAAATAGGTCACGGCTGTTTATTCACCATATAGGCGAGAAGATAGTATATAATATAAAATCAGATTTGGGGAGTGCGATGGGAATCAGACTTTATCAAAAGCCACAGCTTGAGAACCCGATTTTGGTAGCTAGTTGGCCGGGAATAGGAAATATCGGGATAATCGTTGTTGATACTTTAAGAGAAATATCAGGGGCAGAGGAGTTTGGAGAAATTGAGCCCTGGGATTTCTTTTATCCCAAGCAAGTCCTGATTAGGAAGGGAGTTTTGGAATACCTGGAATTTCCCAGCAGCAAATTTTATTTCAAGAGAACGTGGGGAAAAGATATGATATTTTTTGTTGGGGAAGAACAGCCCACCGAAGGGGGGAGGGTGTATGCTGAGGGAAGAAAGGCCTATCATATGGCTAACCTGGTTTTGGATCTAGCCGAGAAATTTAAATGTCGCAGAGTTTATACTTCGGGAGCGGCTGTGGCTTTGACCCACCATACTACAAAGCCAAGAGTCTGGGCCGTGCCCAATAGCGAAAGTTTGATCCCCGAGATGAGAGGATACGGGAACACCGTGCTCATGTCCGACATCGAAGGAAGGGGAGGACATGGAAATATCACTGGCTTGAATGGACTATTGCTGGGAGTTGCCAAAAAAAGAGGTCTTGAGGCTATTTGCTTGATGGGTGAGATACCAGTATATCTTCAGGGATTGCCTCTGCCCTACCCCAAAGCTTCGAAGTCCGTGCTGGAAGTCCTCAACCATAGTCTAAAAATAGAGGTTAACCTGGACAAATTGGATGAATTAGACCAAAAAGTGGAACGAAGAATTGAAGAATTTTACCAGCAAATACCCTTGGAAATAAGAGGTCAACTGGATAGATTAAAGCAGGTGACTTATGCCCAACCGGCTGAGCCTGGGCCAATTACCGAGGAAGAAGAGAAAAGAATTATGGAAGACGTTGAAAAGTTCTTCAAAAAGCGAGGTGGAGGAGATTGAGTCAGGGATATCCTGTTAAAATCTATAAGGAACCAGACCTTCGCCGCTCTTCTTTAGTGCTGGGTTGGAGTGAAGATGTGGGAAATTTAGGGCTAAAAGCTACTGGCTACTTGAATCACAAGCTGAAAGGGCAAGAATTTGCCGAGATTGAACCAGAGGATTTCTTTCCCCTTGGTGGAGTTGCCATAAAAGGTAATCTGGCCCAATTTCCTGAAAGCAAGTTCTATGCCTGCCAGAAACATGAGCTTGTGGTTTTCCAGAGTGACTCTCCCGGGGCAGAATGGTATAAATTTCTAAACTCAGTTTTGGATGTAGCTGAGCATCATTGTCGGGTAAAAGAGCTGTATATCCTTGGAGCCATGGTTAGCTTTAGCGCTCATACTACTCCCCGGGAGTTGCTTGCTGTAGTTAACTCAGTAGAAATGAAAAAGGGGTTGAGTCAATATGACTTGGCCAGGGATATGGACTATCAAACTCCACTTGGTGAAAGGCCAACCTTGAATTCTTTTCTCTTATGGATAGCTAAGGGGAGAAATATTCCCGGAGTAAGCCTGTGGGTGCCAATACCTTTTTACCTGGCAGCAGTGGAAGACGCCCAGGCTCAAAAGAAGGTCTTGAGCTTTTTGAACGAAAGATTAGACCTGAGAATTGATTTTAGTGATTTGAATCAGGAGGTTCGAGAACAGAATGAACAGCTAGCCCGGGCAAGGTCTCGCTTTCCTCAAATCGATGATTATATCAACAGGCTGGAAAGTAACCTTATGCTATCTGAAGAAGAGAATGGAGAACTAATTAAGCAAATTGAGGACTCTATAAGGGAGGAAGACTGAGCCCTACTTAGGCGAAGGAATTTTCATAAAAAGATGCTAGCCAAGGTAAAAAGTGCTGCTGTGGTGGGTCTAGAGGGAGCCGTAGTGGAAGTAGAGGTGGATTTATCACCAGGCTTGCCTTCTTTTACTATCGTTGGACTACCAGACAAGGCAGTCCAGGAGGCAAGAGAAAGAGTAAGGTCAGCCATAAGAAACTCCTACTACAAGTTCCCTAACAGGCGTATTACTGTCAACCTGGCTCCAGCAGACTTAAAAAAGGAAGGCCCTGCTTACGATTTACCCATAGCCGTAGGCATACTGATGAGCTCAGGACAGCTAAACGCCGACCTCACCAACAGTATCTTTTTGGGGGAACTCTCTTTGGATGGCAAGCTACGCCATACCCATGGGGTATTGCCCATGGTAGCTTTGGCCCGTGATAAAGGCTTATCTACTGTATTCGTGCCTTGTGATGACGCTAAAGAAGCTTCCCTCATAGACAATATACATATATTCCCTGCGGAATCGTTAGCGCAACTGGTTGTTCATCTTCAAGGCGAAATAGGTATCCCGGAGTACCATAGCGAGCTAAATTGGGAGCAGGAATTTCGCCCTAGTTATGCCTTCGACCTCACTTATATTAAGGGTCAAGAGCATGCCAAGAGAGCTCTGGAGATAGCGGCGGCAGGAAGACACAACATCCTCATGTGTGGCCCACCGGGAAGCGGCAAGACTATGTTGGCTCGTTCTTTGCCCTCGATACTTCCCCTGTTGACCATGGAGGAAGCTATCGAGGTAACCAAGATTTACAGCGTTAATGGATTGTTACCGCAAGACACTCCCATCATTGTAGAGCGCCCTTTTCGCTCCCCTCACTATACTATTTCCCATGCTGGCTTGGTGGGAGGGGGACAATGGCCAAGGCCCGGGGAGATAAGCCTGGGGCACCACGGGGTGCTTTTTCTGGATGAATTCCCTGAGTTTGGACACATCATACTGGAATCGCTGCGCCAACCCATAGAAGATAGAACAATTACCGTCAGCCGTGCTCACGGCAGTGTTACCTTTCCGGCCAGCTTTATGATGGTTGCCGCTATGAACCCTTGCCCCTGTGGGTATTATGGCGACCCGTTTAAGGAATGTAAATGCTCGTCGGGAGAAATCTCTCGCTATCATAAAAGGATAAGCGGACCATTACTGGACCGCATTGATATCTTTGTTGATGTTCCCCATATTGATTATGAAAAACTCACTGACGATAAGCCCGGGGAAAGCTCGGATAAAGTCAGGGCCAGGGTTAAAGCAGCGCATGAAATACAGCTTGGTCGTTTTCGAGGGACAAAGCTAAAGTGCAATGCCGATATGACGCCCAAGGAGGTGAAGGAATTCTGCACGGTGGAACCAGCAGCTCAGAGCCTGCTTCGCGCAGCCATGAAGCAGCTTCATCTCACCGGCCGTGCGTTTCATCGCATCCTCAAGCTTTCCCGCACCATCGCCGACTTAGAGCATGGCGACATCATCAAAACACACCATATGGCTGAAGCTCTACAATACCGGCACAAGGAAATAATTTAAGCGTAAAACCAGTTTATTATGCATGTCAGGCTAGGGGCAGAATGCGTCAGCACCAAACCCTGAGGCGTGAAGGAATCATTTCCTTTTAGTCCAGCCTTGTGAAATATTTAAGCCTGCAAAAGAACTGCCCTCTTGAGCGTCCCCTCTCTGCTCTCCAATGCTCAGAAGAAGCTTAAGGCGAGGTAATCCATAGAATGCCGCCAATAATCAGCAGTACAATGCCTACCACAAGGGAAATCCTACCTCCTATTTGCCAGGCGTGTAGCCAGAAACGCTCATGTTCATGGGTTATAGTCTCCTTGATATCTCTTCGCGTTAACAAAATAGAATTGTAATATCTTTGCTTTTCCCTCTTGTTCCAGAGAATAAAAATAATACCGAGGAAGACGAAAAATCCTCCCATCCCTAAGATAATTTGGTAACTAGCCGCTGACATGTTACTCAACCTCCCCTCAAGAATTCGGAAATTTTTAGATGACTCTACTTAATCTCTACAGTCGCTCCAGCAGCTTCTAACTTCTGTTTTGTTGTTTCGGCCTCTTCCTTGGGGACGCCTTCTTTTACTACCTGTGGAGCAGCTTCTACCAAATCCTTAGCTTGCTTTAATCCTAGAGTGGTTACCTCACGAACTGCCTTGATAACTTCGATTTTCTTTTCGCCAAAGCTCTTTAAGGTGACTGTGAATTCTGTCTTCTCCTCCTCCGAGGGAGCTTCTGCTTGCTCGCTAGGAGCAGCTGCCGGCGCTGCGACTGCTACAGGGGCAGCGCTAACCCCGAATTCATTCTCCAGGGTCTTGACCAAATCAGCCAGATCCAGCACTGTCATAGTCTTAATGGCAGCTATAATTTCTTCTTTGGTCAAACCCTTGCCTTCTTTCCTTGCCCTTGGAGCTTCCTTTACCTGCTCTTCCTTAACTTCCTTCTTTGCCTTTGGGGCTTTCTCTGCCTCCCCTTCCTTAGTTTCTTTCTTTGCTTTTGAGGCTTTCTCTACCTCCCCTTCCTTAACTTCTTCCTTAGCTTCTTTCTCTATTTCTTCTGGTGACATGATGTCCTCCTTTGTTATTTGCCAATAGTTTGAGCCCTGTTTTGTAATACGTTCAGAAGCCCCTGCAAGGGAAAGCTAAGAATATTATGTAAAGTTCCTGCGGGGGCTTGTAATTGCCCGATTAGTTTGGAGATGAGAACTTCTCTAGGTGGCAAATTAGCCAGGCTTACCACTTCATCTGTAAGTAAAATTCGGTCCCCTAACAGTCCTCCTCTAATTTGTAGAGGCAATGCCGCAGATTTGATATATTGGTTAAGAGCTTTAGCTGTATTAACTATGTCATCGTAGCCGAAGGCCAGGGCCACAGGGCCCTCGATTATATCCCTCAGTTGTGGCTTACCTGCATGGTCAGCGGCACGATAGACCAGACTGTTTTTGACCACATGATACTCGACACCTGCTTTTGCCAACGCATTACGCAACTCAGCCATTTGTTTAGCAAGCAGGCCCTGGTAATTAGTAGCGATGATAATAGTGCTCCGCGACAAATCATCGGCTAGATTGCTTACTATCTGCACCTTCTTTTCTCTTAACATATTCGCCCTCTCTTTAATTCCCGCCCGGCATGGGAGAGGAAGTCTATAATAAAAATCCCTGTGCCAGCGAACACAGGGTTAACTTAAGCCTCGGCAGGCAAGTTATTTAAACCCTCAGGGTACCTGCTGTCACTGGCGCTGATTCATTATAACACAAGGAATCAATTAGTAAAACAAGAGTGAGGTCAGGGACAAGCCTCGACCCTACGTACCTTTTGCCATTACAGGCCCCTTCCCCTAATGTCATTGCGAGCGAAGCGCGGCAATCTCATACTCGTTCAAGAGATTGCTTTGGCAAGTTCCCTCGCTTATACTCGGGATGCCCCACAATGACACGAGGTGATTAATAACCAGTCTCAAGGAATTTAATTTCCTTTATATCAAGGAAAAGTGCTAAAATTACATTAACCAGGAGGACCAAAAATGGGTGATATTTTAGATGAAGTCACGGCGCTTATCAGATGTAAGGAGTGCCCTTGGTATAAAAACTGCCTAACTCCGGTCCAGGTTAGCATTGAGGATATCGCGCAGTTCAGGATAGCGATGCAGGGGACAAATCTACCTGAACAAGCCAAAGGCGAACTAGACCAGATTATGGAAAGTATGGCCTCTATGAGTCAGGAGATGATTCTTCAGAGCTGTCCTGTATTTACTCAGCGTCTAAAGGAGGATCCTAAACTTGCCCAGCAAGTCAAGAAGATGATGCAGAACTGGGGAAAAGAAGGAGAGCCTGATGAACAGCACCCATGAAAAGTCTGCTTCGCTCTTTTCCATTTAAGCCCATCCCGATATAAAGTTTACTGAGGATTCGGGGGACTTCTTTGTTGGGAGCTAAATAGCCATGCCAGAGCAATTAGGCAAAATAGAGAGGCCTGAAGCTGAGCGCTTCAAACAGGGAAAGAAGCTTTACCTCGTCCCACTTGTATATTCCGGTGAGGAAGCCCTCGATGAATATAAAGAAAAATGTAGTCGTTATTGGCAACAAGTAGCAGAACAGCTAACCAATTTAGCGTCGAAGATCGGGAGGGTAAACCGGGTTTACCACGAATCAATCTTTCAATCTGGTGAGGATGGTATGAAGACTATGGAGAGGCTAAACCCAAGCAGTTATCAAATTGCTAAAACTCAGTGCGCTATTGGCGCTATCTTTGAAGCAGTTGAAGAAAGGGAATTATTTGAAGAGGCCATGGACTGGCAGAGATGCCTGATGCTTGGCTTTATAAGCGATAAGGTGGCAAGTAAAGTTTCTGAATTGTATGTTGAGGCGGCAAAGAAGAGAAATGAATTTATGTCTAAAAAGATAAGCGAGACGCTTAAAGACGATGAGGCTGGGCTTCTGTTCATTAGAGAGGGACACTCAGTGCAATTTCCTACTGATATAGAGGTGTTCAGTATCTTTCCCCCAGCTCTGGACGAGATACACCGCTGGTACCGTGACCAAGCTAGGCTAGAGATAGAGAAACTCGCAGAGGAGAGCAAAGGAAAGACCGAGGGAGAAGCTGAGGAGGTCGAGAAAAAGACCAGGAAAAGGACAAAAAGAGAGCCTAAGAGGTAGTCTTGCCTTACAGGGGTGTCTCATGAAGATAAGAAAACCCGCTGTTTCCGGTATGTTTTATGCCGGCACTGCCAAAGAATTAGAAGACCAAATTGAATGGTGCTACAAACATGAGCTCGGACCGGGAGCTATACCCCGGGTTAATAGCAAAGGGCTGAGGGAGATTGTGGCTATCGTTGCCCCCCATGCTGGCTATTATTACTCGGGACCAGTAGCAGCCCATGCCTATAAGGAGCTTGCTGATGATGGAATATTCGATACCGCAGTGATACTTGGTCCTAACCACACCGGGTATGGATATCCTGTTTCTCTATGGGCAGGAGCTGGCTGGAACACGCCCTTGGGTGAGGTGGAAATAAACAAAGAGCTCGCCCAAAGGTTATTGGGGAAGGTGATCAAAGCAGACGAGACAGCTCATATACATGAGCACAGTATTGAAGTGCAATTACCGTGGCTCCAACACCTTTATAAAAAGGTGAAAATTGTGCCCATAACTATGCTGGCTCAAGACATAGAAACAGCTCGTGCGGTGGGGAAGGCCATTTCCCAGGCAGGCGATAACTTAATAATTATCGCCAGCAGCGATTTCACACATTATGAGCCTCACTCTGTAGCTATGGAAAGGGATGGCTCTGTAATTGAGGCCATAGTTGCCCTTGATGAGGAAGAGCTATACGAGCGCTGTGAGAGCCTTAATTGTACCATGTGCGGGTATGGTCCGGTTGCTTCAGCTATTGTCGCAGCCAAAGAAATGAAAGCCCAAAAGGCAAGTTTATTGAAATATGCCACCAGCGGAGACACTAGTGGCGATTTCTCCCGAGTGGTTGGCTACGGCTCCATCGTGATAAAACGGTAAACAATCATAATCGAGAGCTGAATATTTCACCTTTGGCCCCTCCATCGATAGTGAGGATGCCAAAAGAATTTGTGGCCTTGCCAGGATTGAAAAAAAGAATATCATTGATGACCTTGTTTTGGGATCGGTGAGAATGGCCATAGACGATAATGTCAACCCGGTCTGATTCAAACATTTTCCTTACTCTCTCTTCTATTCCCCAAGGACCGCCTGAGCCATGAGTTATGCCAATACGTTTATTTTCTACTTCAACTATTTCCTTGACCGGGAGTATAGTCTTTAGCTCCGTCGAATCCATATTACCCTGGACTGCTTTTACCTCCCTTAAGCGTTTCAATTCCTTGAGCACTTGTACATCGGTGAAATCTCCAGCGTGGATTATCAAATCCACCGCGGAGAGGGCATCGATTATCTTTTTAGGGAGGTGTTCAAGCATGTGTACATGGGTATCGGCAAGCATCGCTATTCGCATAAAAAGCCTCCTTGAATTGCATCGGTTCTTGGTATCAATTGCGAGCGGCAGCCAATCTTAAGCTGGTCAGTTAAAAATGCTACCATCCTGGATGAAAGAATGCAAAATTCTTCTTACTGATGGTTTTGGGATGTAACTTGTTTCACCAGTTGAATGGTTTTGTCCATACCGGATAGGGAGAATGATAACCCCAGCTGCCTAAGGTCTTTGTAGCCTAATCCCTGGAATAATTTGCTTCCGGCTACTCTGGTCATTTCATCATAAATAGCCGGCCACTCCGGGCTCCGCCTCTGGGCACAAAAGAGAACGAAATCACGAAGCTTTGGGGGTATATCACACATACATTATTATTTTACGCCCGGGACTCCGGTTTAACAAACTTGTTTATGGCTGCTGGGATGTTATCCTCCCCCTTGTTTTTCCCTTGGATAACCCCCTGGTCAAGGCTTGGGTCTCATCCCTGTCCTTCGCCGCATATAGGCCCGGAAAAAAATTTTTGGGCGAGCAAACCTATAAGCCGAGTCCTGTACTCCACATGGAGTGGCGACCATCCATCTAGCCCTGATGTTACCATCAGGGTCAAGCGACCAACCCGAGGGCTTCGGCCGAGCACCTTAAACTTACCCCAGAGTCCTGAGACTTTGGAGTAGTTGAGCCCTCTTATTCGGTCTTGCTCCAGGTGGGGTTTGCCCAGCCAACTAGTCTCCTGGTTGCTGGTGAGCTCTTACCTCACCATTTCACCCTTACCCGTACTGGCTAAGCCAGCCGCTGGCGGTGTGTTTCTGTGGCACTTTCCGTAGGGTCACCCCTCCTGGGTGTTACCCAGCACCCTGCTCGGTGGAGCTCGGACTTTCCTCCCTGGCAGCTCAAAGCCAGGGCGGTCACCCGATTTACTCGCCCGAGTCTATTTTATAGTCAACTATAATAAAGGTCAAATTCTCGAATTGAAGCTACGGGGTAAAGGCGAGTTTTGGTACAACAACAAAACGCATCCTTGAGGTATAATATAAGAGGCTAATGGCAAGGCCCCAGCAATACTGACATAGCCTGGGCCAAAAGTATAACTGGAGGTGAACCGATGCAACCACAAAATATGATCTGGGTTGCCGCAGGTAAGCGGTACCGCACAGACACAGCCACGCTAATAGCCCATGACGCATACTGGAACGGCTATCACTTTGAGCAAGGTGGCCGTAATACATTTTTATTCAGAACGCCAAAGGGTAACTTCTTTGCCCAATATCAAACGCTATTGCCAGGCGAAATTAACAAAATCGCCCCCTTAGAGACAAACGAAGCCTTACATCTATATCAATCACTACGCAAAAAGGAGGTTCCCTTCAGAGTTGTCTTCCCATGTATCAAAGCAGAGGACGCTTAACACTCCTTAACCTTGCCCTGACCTACACCTGTTAACGCTCTTTTGCCAAGCTAGCCCTTAAAAGGGCACAAACCTAAAAGCCCAGTCGGGCTTTGAATCTACTTTAAATTGACACCCCCACTACGCAGGATAGAATCTTTGCTATCATAGATTCCCAGTTGCCTAAACTATGATTTGTGTCCAGTATATGTCCATGCTGATGTGGGCATTACCGTATATATTGTTACCCTCGGCTTTGATACCAAGAATGCCTTTGCCTCTTGTAGTACCTGTTGTCTAAGCTTTGCACTCTCCCAGGCCTCCCAATTCTCAACCCTATCCCAATTGTATAACAGAGCGGCAATAGGAGTGCCTTTCACGCTTCTAATATGCTCAACACTAATGAAACCTGGAAATGTCATGGTATATGACCTGAGTTTTAAAAATAGAGATTGTATATCTGCACCCTTTCTCAGCTCATAACCTTCGATAACCTTTACCATTTCCCCTTCCTCCTTGAGGATAATAATCGATTTCTATTTCCCAATCACTTTAGGCGTTAGGTCAAGGAATGAAATTTTATCCTCCCACTTACTTCATATGGGCAAAGTTTGTCCTTAATAAACATCTGAAACCAGATTCCTATGTATACTATGCAACCTGAATCTTACCATACAAGCCTTCATGATTTCAGTAGCACTATTATAGCCCACGCCTAGACTCTCTAAAAGACAGGAGCCCAGAAGAAGTATGAAAGTATACCGAGACAGATTTATCAGGAGGTGTAAAAAACAAAAGCTGAAAAAGAGAGAGTTGGACAACGCGACGAGAAAATCCCTGGGGGTTAAGGCAAAACACCCCCATTTTTTGAGCCTCCCAGAGCGTGTTTCATCGTAAAGTAGTGCCTTCATGACATGTCTTTCTAGGCATCCGTGACGCCTTGCTTCGCCTGCTTACATATTATCCATTTAGGGGCAAAGTCTGGTAAAGACGCCGGCAAAAGATCGGCAAGATTGCCTGAAGTGGTCCTTTTGAAATAGGATTTATCGCCAAACTCTCGTCCAAAATGGCGGGATTTTGTTCTTTGATTGGAATTTGTAAAGGGGTATTGACAGCACTAATCACAAATGCTTTGCTCGGGGCTAACAGGAATGCTTTGGCGGACGCGTAAGAAATGCATATCCATCTTCTCATAGCCTGACCTTACTTCCTTCTAAAGTTTTAATCAGGCTGACCATAATAGTTTTTGGGTTAGATTTTTTTGATTTAACACTCCTCCTTCAGTTAGATTTTAGATGATTTAGGTACTTGACACCACTTTGAAGCAGTGCTAGGCTTATATTAACCTGTTACATATGATCTATTTTGCAAAGGTAGCCCACCATCTGACCACGCTTCAGGTAGCAAAGGGGCTCAATATTGGCGAGAGTCGGTTAAGGCTTATAATAAAGAATGGGTCGACATAGTTTAAGGAGGGTATCATGAAAAGACTTCTATTACTCATCTCAATCATTGCCCTATTCCTGCTGCCGATTGGGTGCATGGATGTTGAGAGCATGATTGAGGACCAGATTACGGAAGCGCTCGAAGGGCTATCATCAACCTACACGATCAAGGTTGGTGGCACGGCCGGGTTAAATTTTTCGGGTAGGTACGTGGTGGCCAGCGCAGCTTACGATCCAGAGACCTGGGTGGCTTTCAGTTCAGATTCCTACGACGTCTCAGGGAATGTTTCCAAGCAGTACACAGTTGAGGACGTCATATCGGTCGGGGGAATGTTTCAGAAACAAGCTGTGAATGGCACGCTTGAGGTCGAAATCTGGAAAGGCAGTACGAAAGTAGACTCAGCCGTGACAACAGACCCTTGGGGAGCTGTCCTCATAACGGCCATAGAAGAAGACTAGGTGCTACCCAATATTTTGGCGCCCGACTTACCACGTATTAAGGGCTAAATGCATGGGCAAAGGTCAGATGCCGAGCGGAGCATCTACAATATTTTTACCTGCGAATTAGCCTCAATTTGCTAAATTGTAGTTATCCAGAACTCCCGTCGTTCGCGTCTTCTTTCTACACAATCACATACCCAGAGAGAGCACCCTTAATTTGCTCATTATATTACTGGCACCGTTTCTAAACAATCAGCTAGTTCGTACATTATCCATATTTGGTCACAATCTGGTAAAGATGTAAGCAAAAAGTCTTGGTAAAATTGCCTGAAGAGGTAGTTTTGAAGTAGAATTTGAAGCCAGGAGGGGTGACCGAGCGGCTTATGGTGGCGGTCTTGAAAACCGCTTTCGCCTTTTTGGCGAACGTGGGTTCGAATCCCACCCCCTCCGCCAGTGGGGAAGAGTGAGGTTTGGTTGGTGAGCTAGCCGATTTTAGACTCAGAATTGAATTTGGTGTCTGTGGGAGGTTTAACAAGAAAATCGGGAATTAAATAGACCGCTCATTATGGCAAAGTCTGCTAAGGCATTAGCCATATCTATTGAAAGGTTGATTAGTAGATCAGAAAAAACAAGGAAATGGATAATATATTCTTCGAAATATTTGAGTCCTTGCCGCGACAGGGGCCGGGTGATGAAAGATCAACAAAGAGAGCTTTTCAAATGCTTACCGAATTGTCCGAGTGTCCTGAAATACTTGATATAGGGTGTGGGAGCGGCGCCCAGACGCTAGTTTTAGCGAGACTCAGTTCGGGAAACATTACTGCTCTGGACAACCATGCTCCATTTGTTGATATTCTCAAACGCAAAGCTCGCCAGGCAGAGCTTGAGAGGAAAATCCACTGTGTCGTCGCAGATATGGCCGCAATGAATTTCCGAGGGGAAAGTTATGATGTGATCTGGTCGGAAGGGGCAGCTAACCTTATGGGATTTGCAGCTGCCCTCAAGTCATGGAAAGCGTTACTTAAACCCAGAGGCTATCTGGTGGTAAGCGAGCTAGTATGGTTCAAGAAAGAAGTGCCGCAGGAAATTAAAGACTATTTTGCAGGGGTATATCCTGACATGAAATATTATGAAGATATTTGCTCAATTGTAGAGTCGACTGGATATGAAATGATCGGCTATTTCCCGTTGCCGAGTAGATCATGGTGGACGGATTACTATGCGCCGGCAGTGAAAAAACTTGCTGAAATGAGATGCGAGTACCAGTCTAACAAGGATGCAGAGTCAATATTTGATTCATTTCAGCTGGAAATCGACATGCACAGAAGATACTCTAAATACTACGGCTATGGTTTCTATGTTATGAGAAGGATAGCTAGATCAGGAACACAAGTGAATAATTCTTGATAGTAGAATGGGGAGAAGGTTTTGTAAGATATCGTTGCGGAACAATAGAATGCATCAAGAATACAGAAGGAGATAGAAAGGAGATAGTGTGAAAATCCACGAGTATCAGGCCAAGGCACTTCTAACTCAATATGGTATTCCTGTTCCCACAGGAAAGGTGGCTTCTACCCCAGCGGAAGCCCGAGAGATAGCTGCTGAGATTGGCCGCAAGGTGGTAATCAAAGCCCAGGTCTATGCCGGGGGGAGAGGCAAGGCAGGTGGCATAAAGACGGTCAATAGCCCAGAAGAGGCCGAGAAGGCAGCCAGTCAATTGATTGGAACCAGACTGGTAACCCATCAGACGGGACCGGAAGGAGCGCCGGTAAGTAAAGTTCTGGTGGAAGAAGCAAGCGATGTGGCACGGGAGCTCTACCTCAGCATCCTCGTCGATAGGACAAGCCACTTGCCAGTGATGATGTCCAGTGAAGCCGGAGGCATGGAAATCGAAGAAGTGGCCCAGTCAGCTCCTGAGAAAATATTCAGGAGTGATATCGACCCTGCTATTGGATTTCAACCGTTCCAGGGTCGCCAACTGGCTTATAGGATGAATTTGGACGGAGGCCAGGTAGGTGAGGCCACACGGTTAATGACAAACCTTTATAAGCTATTTATAGACAAGGATTGCTCCTTGGCCGAGATAAACCCTTTGGTTGTTACTGCTGACGAAAAGCTTCTGGCTCTAGACGCTAAACTTAATTTTGACGACAATGCCCTGTATCGACACAAAGATGTTCAGGAACTTCAAGATAAGGAGCAGGAGGAGCCTCTAGAAATTCAGGCTCGTGACTGGGGAATTAACAATTATGTCAAGATGGATGGCGATATCGGCTGTATGGTCAATGGCGCCGGGTTAGCGATGGCAGTCAACGACCTTATTCAATATTGTGGCGGTAGAGCAGCAAATTTCCTGGACATCGGCACTCTTAATAACACTGAGAGGGTGGTTAACTCGTTCAAGATGTTTATTGCTGACCCCAGAATTAAGGCCGTCCTGGTGAATATATTTGGAGGTATGGCCAGGGTAGATGTCATCGCCAAAGGGATAGTTGAAGCTTATCAGCAAATGAATATCCCCTTCCCTGTAGTCATTAGACTGGCAGGAACTAACTTGGAAGAAGGTCAACGTATCCTGGCTGAGTCAGGGATAAGTTTCATCCAGGCTAAAGATTTCTATGATGTCGCTAATAAGGTAGTCAAGGCAGCAAAAGGAGTAACGAAATGAGCATCCTCGTTGATGAAAATACCAAGCTTTTAGTTCAGGGTATTACTGGCAGCGAAGGTAGCTTTCATGCCCAGCGCTGTATAGAATATGGCACCAGGGTAGTGGCCGGAGTTACCCCTGGCAAAGGTGGCAGTAAACATTTGGGTGTACCCGTTTTCAATACTGTAGAGAAAGCTATGGCTGAAACTGGAGCTAATGCCAGTCTCATGTTTGTGCCCCCTGCCTTTGCCGCAGATGGTATCCTGGAGGCGATTTGCGCTGGCATGCCCTTGGTTGTGTGCATAACCGAGGGCATACCGGTATTAGACATGGTGAAAGTGCACCGCTATCTCAAAGGTAAATCAACTCGGCTCATCGGTCCTAATTGCCCAGGAGTCATGTCCCCGGGTAAATGTAAGGCTGGGATTATGGTGGGAGAAATTCATCTTCCCGGCAATGTGGGGGTAATCTCTCGCAGCGGCACCCTGACTTATGACGTCGTATCCCAGCTCACCAGCTTGGGAATCGGGCAATCTACCTGTGTTGGCATCGGCGGTGATGCCCTGCCCGGTAGCACCTTTGTTAATATCTTAGAATTATTTGAGGCAGACCAGGATACCAAGACTGTGGTTCTTATTGGTGAAATTGGTGGCACTATGGAGCAAGAAGCTGCTGAATTTATCAGTCACAAGATGACTAAACCTGTGGTCGCTTTTATCGCTGGTAGTACTGCTCCGCCGGGGAAAAGAATGGGACATGCTGGAGCTATCATTACCGGCAGTGCTGGCAAGGCTTCAGAGAAGATAAAGGCGCTGTCACAGGCTGGGGCCACTATAGCCCCCAACCCGGCTGAAGTTGGCCTCACCACCAAGAAAGTGTTAGAAAGTTTGTAGGTATTGATCATAGGGTGATTAAGAATCGCTATCCATTGATCGAAGAGGCCTTTATCCCTTTGACTGCCCCTGAGCTTTTTGAGCTAATCAAGGACAGACCTTATAGCTTTTTTTTAGACAGCGGCATGGACACTCAAAGGCTAGGGCGATATTCCTTTTTGGGCAGCGAGCCTTTTCTGGTGATGAACAGTCGAGACTCTGAAATCACCCTTGTTCGTGGACAGGAGCATGAAGTGCAGCATGGTAACCCTTTTGATACTATGGGCAAGCTGCTGGAGTTATATAAATTAGACTATTGCCCGGCACCTGTGCCTTTCGTTGGCGGAGCGGTTGGCTATTTTAGCTATGACCTGTGTCACTTCGTCGAACACCTGCCATCCACAGCTATAGATGACCTTAAGCTCCCTGAGTGTTACTTCGCCTTCTACGATGCTATCTTCGTATTTGACCACCTGGAGGGGAGGGCATACCTTGTTGCCACAGGTTTTCCCGAACTGGAGGAAGGGCAAAGGTTAAAGCGAGCCAGGATGAGACTTGAAGAGATGAAGAACTGGCTTCATCCTGGCCATTCAGTCATTGCGGCGAGTCGAAGCTCTGCGCAAAACGAAGAAATCACGCTTAAGTCTAATTTTACCACTGAGGAATACATCAAAGCTGTAAACAGGGTGCGGGAGTATATCGCCGCTGGCGATGTCTTTCAAGTCAATCTTTCTCAAAGATTTCAGGCTGATTTGGAAATTCCGCCCTACGAGCTTTATAAACGACTGAAAATGGTTAATCCCGCCCCCTTTGCCAGCTATCTTAATTTCCCCGGAGTGACCATCGTCAGTGCCTCTCCGGAAAGGTTCCTTAAAGTCCAAGGTGACCTTGTAGAGACGCGACCGATAAAGGGCACGAGGCCGCGAGGCAGAAATCCTGTCGAAGACCGCAGACTGGCTCAAGAGTTGACCCACAGCACTAAAGACCGCGCAGAAAACGTGATGATTGTTGATTTGGAGAGGAATGATTTAGGACGAGTTTGTCGCTATGGCACGATAAAAGTCACCGAGTTAGCTATCCTGGAGACTTTCCCCACCGTATTTCATCTTACCTCCACCATTGTGGGCAGGTTACATCGAGGCAAGAGCGATATTGACCTGCTTAAGGCTACTTTCCCCGGTGGCTCTATTACTGGCGCTCCTAAAGTGCGAGCTATGGAAATTATCGATGAACTGGAGACAACTAAGAGGAGCGTCTATACAGGTTCCATAGGTTATCTGAGTTTCAACGGGGACCTGGACATCAACATCGTTATCCGCACTTTTGTAATCAAAGAAGGCAGAGCTTACTTTCAAGTAGGGGGTGGCATTATTTATGATTCCGATTCGGAAGCTGAATATATGGAAACCCTGGACAAAGCCAAGGCTCTGTTTCAAGCTTTGCAATTAGCACCGGAGGTGATTGTAGCATCAAAATAAGGGGCGCTGAGAAATCATAGACTTCTTTTAGTAAAAAATGAGCTTTGTTTTAAAGTTCTTTCTCAACCTGTGGGAGCTACAAGAGGCTCCCTGTTGAAGGTTTCGAACAGCCTCACGACATATTATCTGGATTGCCAGTGTTACGGCAGTATCCATCGAGGTTGCGCCTTCCTACTCTTAGTCCTGAGTTGGAGCATTGAAAAGCTGGCGGTTATGCCATATGATAGCAGGGTTAAGCAATAAGCGATTACTTTTCGTACGGAATCCCTCTTCGAAAGTAATGGGAATTATAAAAAGCTCTCTGAATTATAATCATAAGGGGGTTTAATTTATGTCCGATGAGTTTGACAAAGGTCTCGATAAGTTAGAGGAACTGAAGAGAAAGCAAGAACACATCTTACAGATGGGAGGGTCAAAGGCGATTGAAGAGCGCCATAAGAAGGGGCAGATGTCGGCCCGAGAGAGGATAGATTATTTCTTCGACCCCGGCACCTTCACAGAAATAGGATTGTTTATTAAGCACAGGACGACTGCTTTTGGCATGGACAAAAGGGAGGTGCCTGCTGAAGGAGTAATTACCGGCTTCGGTAAAGTTAATGGCAGACATGTCGTTGTTGCTACTGAGGATTATACCGCAATGGCGGGGACATTTGGCGAATATCATGGTAAGAAATTTGTTCGTGCTGTAGATTTCGCCAAGGATAATGGATGGCCATTTGTAGGCATGAATGACTCTGGAGGCGCTCGACTGCAGGAGGGAATGGATACCCTGGAAAGTTACGGATGGCTGTTCAGGTCTCAAATACTTGCGTCGGGGATAATACCTCAGATAGCCCTGCTTATGGGCCCTTGTTTGGGAGGACAGGCATATCATCCTGTAATGCAAGATTTCCTCATTCAAACGAAGCACACAGGATTTATGGGCATTGCTGGCCCTGCTTTTGTCAAAACGCAAACCGGGGAGGAGATCAGCCTGGAGGAACTTTCCGGCTACAAAGCCCATGCCATCAAATCAGGGCAAACGCACGTCGTGGCTGAAGACGACGCAGATTGTCTGGATAAGTGCAAGGAACTTTTGTCCTTTTTGCCTCCCAGTAACAAAGAGAAACCACCTCGTATCCCAACGG
>Ga0209164_1000725_pt1 | contig 60548 bp, 60 predicted proteins | sample MTBNYHSulfiMetaG_FD_187458 | JGI IMG/M metagenome (GOLD analysis project Ga0209164, IMG submission 187458) | Enrichment culture microbial communities from rom New York Harbor, USA that are MTBE-degrading - MTBE-NYH (New York Harbor Sulfidogenic)... | ecosystem: Environmental > Aquatic > Marine >... | reverse complement strand
AAGGACGCGGCCGCGGTGACCGGCATCACGCGCTGGGTGGCCGGGCAGGCCGGTGTTCACCCCATGAGCACCGCTTTGCACCAGCACGGCACACCCTTGGGCATTGCAGGCAACAACGCGGGAGGGGTGCTGCCCACCAATAACTGGGATGCCGGAGTTTTTGCCCGGGCCGAAGAGATCGGATCCGAAAAGCTGAATGAGGAATTCCTGGTCAAGCGGGGAGGATGTTTTGCCTGCCCTGTCCGCTGTAAGCGGGTCGTGGAAATCAAAGACGGGCCCTTGACCGTGGATCGCATGTACGGCGGTCCGGAGTATGAGGCGCTGGCGGCCCTGGGGTCCAACTGCGGCATTGGCAATCTGAAACTGCTTTTGAAAGCTAACGAGATGTGCAACCGTTACGCGCTGGACACCATTTCCCTGGGGATGACCATATCCTTTGCCATGAAGTGTTTTGAGGAAGGAATCATCGACCAAAACCAGACCGACGGGCTTGAGCTGACTTTTGGCAACGAGGCGGTCCTGCTGCCCCTAATCGAGAAAATCGTCCGGCGGGAAGGGGTCGGGAACGTGCTGGCGGACGGGAGCAAGGCTGCCGCGGCCAGGTTCGGTAAAAACAGTGAGCGGTTCCTGCTGGAGGTGAAGGGGCAGGAAATTCCCATGCACGATCCGAGGGTTAAGAGCGGCGTAGGTCTCCAGTTTGCCCTGGCGGTTAACGGGGCCGACCACTGGTTTGCCCAGCAAGATCCTTTCTTTACCGCCAAGGATTCTTTGGGCGTAAAGGCCGCAGCAGGCATCGGCCTGGGGGAGCCTGTCGACGCGACGGACCTTGGCGGCAAAAAGGTAAGGCAGATATTGTATACCAGCTACTTAAACGGTGTTTATGATCTGCTGGGAGTTTGCGTTTTTGGTTACATTGCCAGAAGCTTGACGCCGTTGGACAAGCTTCTGGCGGTGGTGGAGGCGGTCACCGGCTGGGAAACCTCCTGGTGGGAGCTTATGAAAGCGGGTGAGCGGTTCCTGGCCATGGCCAGGGAATATAACGCGCGGTTAGGCTTAACCGTTGATGATGACCGCCTGCCGGATAAATTTTTTACGCCGTTTATTGGCGGGCCTCTGGACGGCAAACCCGGGCTGGACCGGGAGAAATTTCAGGAAGCTGTGCATCTTTTCTACGGGATGGCGGGCTGGGATACCGGCAGCGGCAGGCCGGGGGCGGCCAAGCTTTACGAATTGGGCCTTGATTGGCTGATTGAGAAAAACCAAGTTTATACAAGGAGGGAACTAAATGGCGGTTCCATTTAAGTTGCCCGGGGTGGTTTATCTGGGGCAAGGCGCCCTGGAGCATTTGAGCAATGAAGTTAAGCGGTTTGCCGCCGGCAAGGTCCTTTTAATCACTGACGCCGGGGTGCAGTCAGCCGGCATGGACAAGGAAATTGCACAAATTATTGGTGAGGCGGGCGCCCGGGTAGACGTTTTTGCCGCAGTGGAGGCTGAACCCGGCACGGAAACCGTTGATCAAGTGGGCCAACTGGTCCGGGAAAAGGGATATGAACTATTGGTGGGCCTGGGTGGCGGCAGCCCCATGGACGTGACCAAGGCGGCCTCCGTATTGGCCACCAACGGCGGCAGCATTAGAGATTATGCGGGCATTGAATTGATCCCGCGTCAGGGCATTCCCACCATCTTTATTCCCACCACGGCCGGCACGGGTTCGGAAGTGACCCAAAACGCCATTTTTGCTTTTAAGGAAGAACAGGTTAAAAAAGGTATCGTGAGCCGGTACCTGTTGCCCCAAGTAGCCATCGTGGACCCGGTTTTGACCCTGTCCTGCCCGCCCCGTTTGACGGCGGCCACCGGCGTGGACGCACTGGTTCACGCGGTGGAATCCTATACCGCGCTCAAGGCCACACCGCAAACGGACATTTACGCCTTGGAAGCCATCCGGCTGATCTCCGCCAACCTGAGGACTGCGGTTTCCAACGGCAGCGATCTGGACGCCAGGGAAAAAATGGCGACGGGTTCGTTCTTTGCCGGGGTATCCCTGGCCAACGCCGGGGTAGGAGCGGTACACGCCCTGGCTTACCCGCTGGGCGGCAAGTTCCACGTAAGCCATGGCGTATCCAACGCCCTGCTTTTCGCTCCGGTGATGGCTTTCAATTGCATGGGCAACCTGCCCAAATTTGCCCGGATCGCCGAGGCCATGGGTGAGCAAGTGGCGGGTAAATCCTGCCGGGACGCGGCCATGCTGGCTGTCAAAGCAATCGCGGAGTTGGTGGAGGACGTGGGGATTCCCAAAACCTTGCGGGAGGTGGGGGTAAATGAAGAGGATATTGAGTTTCTGACCCTGAGCGCGGAAAAGCAAACCCGGCTTTTAACCAACAACCCCCGGGTGATGAGCGGAAAGGATATAGAAGAGATCTACCGCAGGGCTTTATAGGAAGCACTGCGTTTTCAGGGAGCCGCAATTTTATGCCGGAAGGAGGTAAAAGCTGGCAGCAGTTGAGGAGATGCCCGGAATCAGGTTTATTAAACACAGGGGAAAAGGAAATTAAAGCGTGGCAGTTGTTTGGGGTTTTTCGTAAGTTTCAATAAACAATTACGGGAGGATGAAACAATGGCCAACAATATACTTGAAAATCTGAAAAAGGCAGTGGTGGAGTTTAATCTGGAGGGGGCTGCCGACCTGGCCAGACAGGCGATGGAAGAGAAGGTGGACCCCCTGGAAGCGTTAAACGCCCTCACCGCGGGGATCAGGGAAGTGGGTGACGGATACGGGCGGGGCGATTACTTTCTGCCCGAGTTGGTCGGCGCCGCCGATGCCATGCAGGCCGCGGTGCCCATAATTGAGGAAGAGATTAAGAAATCCGGCAGCGTTAAGCAGTCCATAGGGAAAGTGGTCATCGGCACCGTATCCGGCGACATTCATACCATCGGCAAAGGCATGGTGACGAGCCTGCTTATCGCCAGGGGATTTGAAGTGCACGATATCGGCATCGATGTGCCGACGGAGAAATTCATCGAATCTGTTGAACAGTTGGAGCCGCAAATACTGGCCATGTCGGCGCTGTTAAGCATGACCGCCCCGGAAACCAAGAAGGTCATTGATTCTCTGACCGAAGCGGGCTTGAGGGATAAAGTAAAGGTTATGATTGGCGGCGGAGCGATAACGGAGGATTATGCAAAGGCGGTTGGCGCGGACGGGTATTCGCCCACGGCGCCCGGAGCGGTTAATCTGGCGGAAAAAATGTTGGGGATTAATTAAAAAAGGAGGTATGGGAGATGCCTATCAAAGGATTAAAGCGTAAATTCGGGATCCAAAAGATACTTTCGGAAGGTGACCTCGAGGCCATCCACCGGGGAACGCTCAGGGTGCTGGCCGAAACCGGCGTTGCCGTTAACCACGAAAAAGCTTTAAAGCTGTACGCGGACGCCGGATGCCTGGTTGACTTCAGCACCAACCGGGTCAGGTTTCCCCAGTGGCTGGTGGAGCAAGCCCTGGCCCAGTGCCCCAGTATTTATCGCGTCAAGGCCAGGAATCCCGAAAACGATATGATCTTGAGCGGCGAAGGCGACGTCACGTATTTCAGCCCGTCCTGCGGGATGAACACCCTGGACCTGGATACCTGGACGCCCAAGGTGCCGACCAGGAAAGAGTATTATGACTTCATCAAGGTCTGTGACGCTTTGCCGCACGTGCACATGCAGGCCTGCTTCCCCTATTACGGATTCGCCAGGCTGCCCCAGGCCATGTCGCTAATCGAGAGCTGCGCCGGAAAAATACGCTATTCGGACAAGGTGCAGATGGAGGGGTGGGTGCTGGATAATTACCGGTGGAACATTGAAATGTGCAAGGCCACGGGGCAGGATATTTTCTGCCTTGGCAACCCCGGCGCCCCCCTTACTTACTCCAAGGAGCAGATAGACAACCTGATTTATACCGTTGAGTCGGACATGGTTCTGCACTTTGCCTCCGGAGTGGTATCCGGCGCCACGGGACCTTCCACCCTGGCCGGATCGATTATAGCGGATAATGCCAACGCCATCCCGGGGATGGTTCTGGCTCAGCTCATTCGTCCCGGGGCCAGGATATGGCTTGGGAACATGATGTTCGTGCAGAACATGGCGACGGGCTCCCCGGCCTTCGGCGCCATAGAGAATTCACTGCTTGTAGCCGGATACAACCAGCTTTTACGCAAGTATAGAATACCGAACTGGAGCATCACCTCAGGCTTTGTCAGTTCCAAAACCATTGACTACCAGGCCGGCTACGAGACCGCGCTGGCTGCTCTGATTGCCGTCAACAGCGGTTCCAGCATGGTCTTTCTGCAGGGTGGGCTGACCGCCCAGCTTACGGCTCATCCGGTTAAAGCAATTATGGACGATGACATCGCCGGCATGGTGAAGCGTTATCTTGAGGGTATCGAGGTAACGGATGAAACGCTGGCGGTGGATCTGATTAACGAGGTGGGGCCCATTCCCGGGCACTTCCTTAACCGGGCCCATACCAGGACATGGTGGAAGAAAGAGCAGTTCCTGCCCGGGGTTGCCGACCGGCTCTCTTACGCCGAATGGGTCGAAAAGGGACAAAAGAACGCCATCGACCACGCCAAAGAAAAAATGGAGCAAATACTTGCCGTTCATAAGCCCAACCTGTTGACCCCGCAGCAGGAGCAGGCCGTGGAAGACATCCTGAAAGAGGCCAGGAATTATTACAGGAAAAACGGCATGATCTCCGACGAGGAGTGGAAAGCTTATCAGGAAGACCTGAATTCACCCCAGTATCCCTTTGCCTGATACCAGGCAGCCCCAAAATGCGGAACTTATGCTGTCAGGGGACCAATGCCCGGCAGCATTTTTTTTCAAATCGAATATTTGTGGCAGTTAAGGAGGAAAGACCGCTGTGGAAACCAGGATACGGAGCGCCGGCAAGGAAGTGATTATAAGCTACCAGAGGCCCACCGTGCTTATAGGTGAAAGAATCAACCCCACCGGGAAGAAAGAACTGTCGGAAGCCATCAGAGCAAAGGACATGGATTTTATCCGCCGGGAAGCCGTCGCCCAGGTGGAGGCGGGGGCGGATGTTTTGGACGTTAACGTGGGGGTAAGCGGAGTAGATGAGGTGACGCTGCTGCCGGAAGTGATCAAGGTGGTTGCGGACGCCGTGGACGTACCCCTGTGCATAGATACCGGCAACCCCGGGGCCATTGAGGCGGCGCTGCGCGTATATAACGGCAAGGCCCTGATCAATTCGGTAAACGGTGAGGAGGAATCTTTAAATACAATTCTGCCGCTGGCCAAGGAATACGGCGCCGCCGTGGTGGCGCTGCTGCTGGATGAAAAGGGTATACCGGACAATGCCGACGGCAGGCTTGAAATAGCCGCCAGGATATTGCAAAGGGCTGATTCATTGGGTATTTCAAGGGATAATATAGTTATCGATTGCCTGGTCATGGCAGTCAGCACGGATATGCAGGCCGGACTGGTGGCGCTGGAGACCATCAGAAGGGTCAGGCAGGAACTGGACCTGAACATTACCCTTGGCGTCAGCAATATTTCTTTTGGTATGCCTGAGCGCGGCTTGATCAACAACACGTTTTTGTCCATGGCCATCATGGCGGGGGTAACCTGCCCCATCGTTGACGCGGCCAGGGTTCGTACAGCCGTTTTGACGGCTGATTTGGTCCTGGGCCGTGATAACTACGGCGCCCGCTATATAAAGGATTACCGGCAGAGAAAAACGACGCCGTAAGCCTGAACAGACGATGCGGAAGTATAAAAGCACCCCATAAGTCAAGGCTTAAGGGGTGCTTTATATGCATGTAAGCCGAGTTTTAATCGTCTACTTTGAACCGCACAACGGAATTCTGCAGTTCCTCCGCTATTTTAGCCAGGTCATACGCGGTACCGGTAACCTGCTGCACCGTCGAAGAAATCTGTTCGTTGGAAGCCGACAGGTGCTGGGTGCCCTCGTTGGCCTGGATTGAGCCCTGGGCAACCTCCTGAATCAGCAGGGTGTTGTCTCTTACCGCATCGATGATTTGTTTCAGGGCCGCGCCGGCGTTATTGGCTATTTCCACGCCTTCATTGACTTCCCTGGTCCCGTATTCCAGCGCCTCAACAGCTTCCCCGACGCCCACTTGAATGTCCTTAATCAGGCTGGTAATTTTACCGGAAGCATCGGCGGACTGTTCAGCCAGCTTGCGCACTTCTTCCGCCACCACCGCGAAACCCCGTCCGTATTCTCCGGCCCGGGCCGCTTCAATGGCGGCATTCAGCGCCAGCAGGTTGGTTTGATCGGCAATATCGGTGATAGTATTGATAATCTCGCCGATCTGATTGGATTGTTCACCAAGGCTGTTTACAGCCCGGGCGATATTTTGCGAAGCCGTGGCAATGGAGTTAATCTTTTGTACTGTTTGTGCCACCGCCTGGTTGCCCTGCTCGGCCACTTCCCGCATCAATTTGGTTTCCTGGACGGCTTTTGCCGCATTTTCCGCGCCCTGGGCCGATGAGGCGGCAATTTCGTTGGTTGTGCCGGCCACCTCTTCAACGGTGGCGCTTACTTCTTCACTGGCTGAGGCCAGTTCCTGGCTATGGGAGGACAACCTGGCCGAGTTGTTTTTGATCTCGTTGATCATATTCTTTAGATTGGCCACCATCTTTTCAAAGGAAGAGGCCAGAAAACCGATCTCGTCCCGTCTGCCGCCAAGTTCAATCCGGCCGGTTAAATCGCCGCGGGCCACCGAATCGGCCACACTGCTGAGGAATATCAGCGGTTTTGCAATATTGGACGCGATGATGATCGTAATGACGATGATAATTAGTATGACTATGGAATTGATCATGATACTTAAGTTTTTGATGTTGATTAAAGGAGCCATGGTCTCTTCCATGTTGGCGACCTGGGCTACGGACCAGCCCGTTGAAGTAACCGGGGCGAAGGCCATAAACTTATCGATTCCGTCGAAATAATATCCGTACCCCTTTTCACCGGCAGCCATGCGTTCGAAAATATTTTTTAAGTCTGCGCCCGCTGTTTCGATAATTTGGCTGTTACCCAGATATTCCTCGTCGGGGTGGGCGATTGTTGTCATGTTGGGATGCTGGATCAGCCCGTACCCGCTCTCGCCAAACTTCATGCCGGTCATTAAATTCTGCAAATATTCCAGGGTTACGGAAATACCTACAATCCCGGCGGGGGTTTTGCTGCCGTCCCTATATACGGGAGTGGCAATAACAACCACCATTTTGCCGGTGGATTTACCCATTACGGGGTCCGAAATTACGGTTTGCCCCTGCATCGCTTTGATAAAGTAGTCCCGGTCCGCAACGCTGAAGGGGGTATTGCTGGTCCCCAGGCTGCTGCCCGTACTATTGGCAACGTAGATTAACGAGTAATCCTGGTGTTTTTCGATCACCTTGTTTAAAGACGCCATGTATTGCTCCGGATCGAGGCTTATTACATCATTACTGGCCGCCAGAGCGTTTGCTTCATTGACGATACCCTCAAGCCATTGGTTTACCGTTTGGGCGCTGTGTTCGGCATTGTTGGTGGCCGACTGGATTAATTCTTGCTCCATTAAATTGGCAGCCGTGTTATAGCTGACAAATGACACTGCACATAAAGACGCAACAGTTACAATGACCATGATTAATACCAGTTTGGTTTTAAGGCTTTTCATGTTATACCTCCTATGGAACCGGGTCTAATCAATTACATTGCGTGTTTCTTGGTACCGTGTGAGCAGCCTTATCACCGCAGGCGCGGCAAAGAAAATATTATTCTTACCGGTTAACTTTGAACCTGGCCAGGGCGCTTTGCAGTTCGGTGGCAATATTGGCCAGATCCTGGGCGGAACCAGATACCTGCTGCACGGTGGAAGCGATTTGTTCACTGGCGGCGGTAAGCTGCTGGGTGCCGTCATTGGTTTGTTTGGAGCCGGTTGTAATGTCCTCCATCATCGCTATGTTCTTTTCCACCGCTTCGATGATTTGCTGCAGCGAAGCCCCGGCGTTGCCGGCAATTTGCACTCCTTCACCCACCTCTTTGTTGCCAAGCTCCATCGCGTTGATGGCTTCTTCAACGCTATCCTGAATTTCCTTGATTAAGCCGGTAATTTCATTGGCGGCGCCCGCCGATTGTTCAGCCAGTTTGCGGACTTCCTCCGCCACCACCGCGAACCCGCGGCCGTGGTCTCCGGCCCGGGCGGCCTCGATGGCGGCGTTCAGGGCCAGGAGGTTGGTTTGATCCGCAATGTTGGTAATGGCGTTGATAATATCGCCGATTTTGTTGGATTGCTCGCCGAGGTTTTGAATGCTGTTGGCCATGTTCTGGGTGCTGCTGGCGATGAAGCTGATTTTATCCACGGTGTCCTTAACGGCCTGATCGCCCTTCTCGGCCACCTGGCGCATCTGTTCTGATTCCATGACCGCTGCTTCCGCGTTTTCCGCTCCCTGGGCCGAGGTGGCCGCCACTTCATTGGTGGTGCTGGCTATTTCTTCAATGGTCGCGCTTACCTCTTCGCTGGAGGCGGCCAGGTCCTGGCTGTGGGAAACAAGTTGTTCGGCATTTTTCCGGATGTCTCCGATCATGGCGGTTAAATTTTTCACCATTTTGTCAAAGGAGGCGATCAGGGCGCCGATTTCATCATTACTCCTGTGGCCGGCATTTACTTGTTGGGTTAAATCTCCTTCCGCCACCGCTTCGGCAACTTTACTGAGGCGGACGATGGGCTTGGATATAAAACCGGCAATCAGCAAGGCCACCACCAGCATGATGATCATGGCCACTATAATTACCGACAGGTTGGAGCTGCGGATGGCGCCCAGGGGCGACATAATTTCAGCCACGTCGGCGGTTTGGGCCACCGACCAGCCGGTCAGTTCCACCGGGGCGTAGGCCATTATTTTCTCAATGCCTTGATCAGTATAGGTCCCATGTCCCGTTTCTTTTTCACTCATCAGTTGGAAAAGATTTTTTAGCCGGTCGTCGCCCGTTTCCAAAATGGTATTGTTGCCTAAAAACTCGTCATTGGGGTGGGCGATGGTGGTCATATCCGTGTTTTGGATCAGGCCGTACCCGTAACCGTTTAATTGCATCCCCTTGGCCAGTTCCTGCAGGTAAGCCAGCGATATCATAACCCCGGTCACGCCGGTTGGTGAAGAGGCGCCGTCTTTATATGTCGGAGCCGCCACCGTAATAATTTGATTGCCGGTTACTTTACTGACTACGGGGCCGTAAATGACGAATTCCTCTCCCTGGATAACCCGTTGAAAATATTCCCGGTCGCCAATTTGAATAGTAGTATCTGTTAACGCTGGGAAAGTATTGCCCTGTTTGTCAGCCGCGAAAGCATCTTCATAATCCGGATGGTTTCCCAGGATCTCTTGTAAAACCGGGCGACAGCGTTCGGGTTCCGCACTTTGGATATCCGGGGTTTCCGCCATGGTCTTAACTTCGTTGACAATACCACTCAGCCATTGATTCACCATTGCGGCGTTAAATTTCGCATTATTTACCGCCGCGCCGGTTAATTGTTCATCAAGAATGCTTGACGCCTTATTGTAGTTGATATAAGATACTGCGCCCAGTGCTACCGCCGTAACAAGAACAATGATCAACATTATTTTGATTTTAAGACTGTTCAAAACGCTAACCCCTTTCCCTGATTAAATAATTGATTATTGCAAATAAACTGTATATCTTATCTCAAACCCCCTTTAAACTTTAAAAAATAAAAAATGGCCTTAATACTCAGGCCGCCGTTTTAATAATAAACCGTATTATTTAGGCGGCCTGGCAACCATAGCATAAGCTTTAGGCCCATGGCTTTGCGCCCCGATCTTTCGATAGGTTTGCCCTGTTTTTGAAAATTTTTTCCAAACCTTGGAGATAACCTTACTATATATTACCTTATTTGTCTTAAAAAATCTATCGAAATTTGCAACAAATCGTCGCCTTTTTATTTTGTTGCGCCCATGGGCCCGGTATGTTAAAATTATGTTCGTATTCTAACAGTACGAATTCTAATAATTTGTATTCTAACAATATCGGGGTGGGCATATGAGTGTTAAAGAAACCCGGGAACTGCATGACCTGCTGTTTACGTTTATGGGTCTGGTGCATAAAAAATTTTTGGTCCGGTTTCGCCAGGAGTATGACGGGCTCCCCTGGATGAAAAAAAATCATTTTAAAATTATGAGTATTTTGTTTCAGCAGCATCATCTTACCGCCACCGAAATCGGCAAAAGGCTTGATTTGGAGAAGGGGAGTGTTACAAGCCTGATTGATCAGCTGGAAGAAAAGGGCATGGTTTTACGCCATGAGGATGCCAGTGACAGGAGAAAAAGCTTGATTTCCCTCAGTGCCGGGGGCAGGGAAGAAATGCGGCGGATTATGGATTCCTACACTAAAAAACTGGACGATTATTTAGATGGCTTTAACCCCGGTGAGTTGAAGCAGTTTATGGACAGTTTACGTTATGTAGTAACATTCATGAAAGATATGTGAGGGAGACATTAAATGGAACGGGATATGGGAATGCGAGACGGAAAGATCGGCAGCCTGCTTTGGAAGTTTTCCTTACCCGCCATCATCGGCATGCTGGTGCACTCGCTATACAATATTGTGGACAGGATCTTTGTCGGGCGCGGGGTCGGCGACATTGCCATAGCGGCCACAACGGTGGCGTTTCCCATTATGCTGATTATGATGGGTGTTTCAATATTAATCGGCATTGGCACCACGGCATTGATATCTTTGCGCCTGGGGGAACAGAAAAAGGAAGAAGCCGAAAAAGTAACCGGCAACGGCATAGCGATGATGATTATCCTGCCGCTGTTATTAACCGTCGGCTATCTGTCCTTTGCCGAGCCGGTCTTAAAAATATTCGGCGCCAGTGACGAGGTTTTGCCGTACGCCCTGGATTTTACCCATATTATCATGCTGGGTTCGATATTCGGCTCCATCAGCATGGGGATGAACAACTTTATCAGGGCCGAAGGCAATCCCACTTACGCCATGATGACGCAAATCACCGGCGCGGTTATTAACGTGATTTTGAACTATATCTTTATCTTTAAGCTGGGGCTGGGAATAAAGGGCTCGGCGCTGGCCACGATATCCGGTCAGGGAATATCGGCGCTCCTGGTGCTGTATTATTACCTGTCGGGCCGCAGCTTGATTAAGATCAGGCCGGCAAACTTCAGACTGCGGCTGCCCATTCTGATCAGCATTGTTACCATCGGCTTTGCTCCCTTTGCCATGCAGATTGCCAACAGTGTTCAGCAGACGATTTTAAACAATGCTCTTGTGGCCTATGGCGGTGATATGGCTCTTTCCGCCCTGGGCATTATGATGAGTATATCCACTTTGCTTTTTATGCCTTTGATCGGCATCAGCCAGGGCGCCCAGCCGCTGATTGGCTATAACTACGGGGCCAGGCAATATGACCGGGTCAGGGAAACCCTGCGCAAGGCGGTGATCGCCGGTACTTGTATCTGTTTGGTCTTTTACCTGGTCATCCATATCTGGCCCGGACAAATTGTCGGTCTGTTCAGCAAAAACAATATCACCCTTACGCAGATGACTTCCCGGGCTATGTTGATTTATTTTGCCATGCTGCCGGTTCTGGCGTTTCAAATTTTATGTTCCACTTATTTTCAGGCGGTGGGCAAAGCACTTCAATCTACCATTCTGAGCCTGTCTAGGCAGGTACTGCTGTTTATCCCGCTGCTTTTGATTCTGCCGCATTTTTGGGGCATTGACGGCATCTGGAGAACGGCGCCCATCGCCGACGCCCTGTCGGTGATTCTGACGGCAAGTATTATTTACCTGGAGATGAAAAATCTGCCCCGGCGGGCGGCAGGCAGTGTTTGACGGGGGGTAAATGACAATGGCGGAGCCAAAATTATGGACCAAAGATTTTATTATTATCAGCGCGGCAAATTTCTTTCTGGCTTTAACCTTTTTGTTGTTGATGACCAATATGGCGGTATATGCCATTGAGGAATTCAACGCCACGGCAGGCAAGGCCGGGCAGGTTTCCGGCATATTCATCGTCGGCACGCTGGTTTTCCGTATTTTTGCGGGAAGATATATAGAAAGAATCGGACGCAAAAGGATGCTTTTCGGCGGGCTGGTTTTATTTTTACTGGCCACGTTGTTATACTTTGTGGTGGTGGAAAACCTGAACCTGCTGCTGCTGCTCCGGTTTATACACGGAGCAGCCTTTGGCGCCGCCGCCACCGCGATGGCGACAATAGTAATTAATATTATCCCGCGGGCGCGGTTGGGGGAAGGTACCAGTTATTTTGCCATGAGCGCCACCCTGGCCATGGCCATCGGTCCGTTTCTGGGTATTTTTATCAGCCAGCGGGCTAATTTTACCGTAATGTTTGCGGTCTGCTCTTTCTTTTCCGCCGTCAGTTTGCTCATCTCGTTATTCTCTTCTTTCCCGGAAGCCAGGATCAGCCGGGAACAGCTTGAAGCAATGAAAAGTTTCAAACTGAGCAATTTATTTGAGCAAAAGGCCATTCCCATTGCAGTTATAATATTCATCGTAGGTTTTGCCTTTTCCGGCGTCCTGTCTTTCTTAACGTCATACACCAGAGAAATAGGTTTAATTGAGACGGCCAGTTTTTTCTTTATTGTCTTTGCCGCGTTTATCCTCATCTCCAGGCCGTTCACCGGCCGGTTATTTGATCGCAGAGGAGCCAACCGGGTGATTTACCCGGCGCTGATAATTTACGCGCTGGGTTTGATGTTTCTCAGTCAGGTCCACCACGGATATACCCTTCTGCTGGCGGGCGCCGTCAGCGGTCTCGGGTACGGGACCCTGGTATCCTGCTCCCAGGCCGTTGCCGTGCAGGAAGCGCCCCGGCACCGTATCGGACTGGCCACGTCGACCTTTTTTATCGGCCTGGACGGGGGAGTGGGGATCGGACCTTTACTGCTGGGGTACATAATCCCGATTGTTAGTTTTCGCGGCCTGTACCTGACGATGGCCGTTGTGATATTTGCGTGTGTCTTGCTCTATTACTTATTGCACGGCAGGAAAGAGTCTTACAAAAAACAATATTCCGTTGCCGACTGCTAAAGCTTCAGCAGCTCTTCGGACACACCGGCCAGCTCTTCAGCCATGGATTCAATTTTTTGCATGCTGGCGGTGATTTCCTCGGTGGATGCCGCCTGCTCCTGGGAAACCGCGGATATCTCGTGGGTCTGGGTGGTGAATCCCAGCATGGTTTCCTGGATGTGCTTCAGTTTACCGCTGATTTCCTGCACCGAATTATGTGTTTTGGCGGCCAGCTTACGTATCTCTCCGGCCACCACGTTGAATCCGCGCCCGTGTTCGCCTGCCCTGGCCGCTTCAATGGCCGCGTTAAGGCCCAGCAGGTGGGTTTGATCGGAAACTTCTTTAATCAAAGCGATCACGTTATCCATTTCCCTGATGTCCTTTTCGATGCCGGTGGTGTTTTCAGCCAGATCCTGCGCGGTGGCGGCCAGTTGCTCCGAGGCGCTCATCAGGCCGCTGCTGATTGTGGCGATGTTTTCCATGGACTTGCTTAGTTCCTCCGCCATAACGCTGACCTTTTCCTGAATATCAATGGGCTTGATGATGGTCATAACGCCGAGCAGCCGGTCATCATCGTCACGCACGGGGATGCCCATCCCGACATACGGCTCGCCCAGCACTTCTTTGGGCACCCGTTTTAGCATCTTTTGACCGGATTTGATGACGGCTTCTGTTATGGTACCGGCCTTAATTGCATCACCGGCCTTAACCGGCAAATTTAATTTACCGTTGACGTTATACAGGAATTTTTCCAGGTCGGTAATGCCAAGGCCGCAGTCTTCGCCAATCATTTGACGTAAATAAGGGGTTAATTGAACAAGCATTTGCAAGTTATTTATATCGCTCACTTGATTCACCTCTGGTGTAAAAGATGTTATGTTTTTTGATGCTATTCGACAGGGTACCATATTTATCCTCTAAACGCCGCTAAATTATGAATTTTTTTTCATTTATCGGCTATCAGTTAAAAATTCTGAATATATATAACCAAGGTAAAAAGGAAAATTGTTTTGAAAGAAGAATTATTTATAAACACTATTTTAACCGCTTATTTTTGCCCGAGCGGCCCGGGACGGCTTACAATGGGTCCCCCCCACAGATGAAGTCCACCGGCCCTCGGGTTTTTCTCTTTAAATATATCTTTTAATTATCGGCTGACTTAACATATAATAAAGTTAAAAAGGAGGTTGAACCGTTTTGATCGACACCAGAAAAATAATTGAATCCATAGCAGAGATTGTGATTAATATTACAGTTGTTTTTCGTGCCCATAATAGTGAGTTAGTTGCCAAAATCAAACGGGACAGCCTGTTGCTGGAACAGAAAATTAAAGAAAGCCGCGATCAGGAGCGCGCCGGATTCATTGAAAACGCCAGGCAGGATCTGGATAAGCTGGCGACAGCCGTGGAAAATAAAGTAACCGACGGGATACTGTTCAGCGAAACCGCGGTTAAAGAACTGGATTATCTATTTGCCGGGCTGATTGATTACAATGTGCAGGTGCATGATTATGTGTTAACTGAAAATCAGGTTTTAAAACAGCATATTAAAACGGAAGCCGGGAAATATGCCCAATTTGCCAGAGATTCCGCCACCAAGCATGAGGAGAGGCTAATTCAGGGTATTTGCCAGTCCAGGTCTTCCGCAGTTTATTTGGACATGCTTAACGGTATCGGCGGCATATTTTACAACCTTTCCCGCCTCGCGGAGTAGGACACAGGCGTTTTTTGTTTCCTTGGCGAACGACATATGAAACACACGGGGACGGTTCTTCTGTGCTCTGGGCTCAACGAGCCGATTTCAGAGCACAGAAGAACCGTCCCCATGATTTACTATTTTCTGCGCGTGCCCATGGTGATTACGAACAGGCCCAAAATGGCCAGAGCGTAGCCTCCCAGCATAACCTTGAGTTTATAGCTGTCGTTTACCTGCAGCGACAGCGCCCGGACCAGGTAAACCCCCATGAAGGCTATAAACGTTCCCGTTATCCAACACGTCAACCTTTTTGCCGTCATCATCATTTCAGCACCGGTATCAAAGTGATGTAAATTCCGGTTATAATGGCGGAGGTGATCACGCCGCTGATATTGGCGCCAATGGCATAGGGGAGGACCAGCGCCTGGGGGTTGGCCTCCGAAACCGCTTTCTGGGCCACCTTGGAAGTGGTGGGGATGCAGGAAACCCCGGCGATGCCGATTACAGGGTTGAATTTTCCTTTGTTGATCAAGTACAGCACGTACCCGCCGATAATGCCTCCCACCCCGGAAAGCAGCAGCGCCAGGATACCCAGCACCAGCAGGATCAGGATTTTGGGGTTCATGATGGTGTTGGCTTCGCACAATACACCCAGCAGGATGCCCAGGAATAATGTGGACCCGTACAGCAGCGGCCCTTCAATGAAAGCGATATAGTGTTTCAGGTTGGCCTCCCTGATGGTCACGCCCAGGAAAAAGGACATGAACAAGGGGGCGGCCACGGGGAATAAAAAGCTCAGCACGGTGCAGGTAATCACGGAGAAGGCGATTTTCTCCGCCGGCGTGACGGTGGGTATTTTGCTCAGGTCCATTGGGATGCCCCGCAGGCGTTTGGGGATCAGCAGTTTAATCAGATACGGATAACCGCCGTAAGTCAGGCTGAGATAAAGGTAAGCCACGATGGTTATGGGCACAAACAGGTCTTTGGCCAGCATCAGCGAGGTATACAGGACCATCGGTCCGTCGGCGCCGCCCACCATGGCTATGGAAGCGGCCTCGCTGTAATTCAGCCCCATAGCCACAGCGATGGGGAAGGTGGCCACCGTGCCCAGCTCGGCGCAGATGGCAATAAACATGCTGCTGAAGGGGCTGGCCAGCACATAACCGATTTCGGTCATCACGCCGATACCCAGGAAGATAAAGCAGGCAATCAACCCGTTGCTGAATGTAAAGGTGTACAAGGGCTGCAGAAAGTCAATCTGCAGCACTTCCATCAACTGCGCGGGGTCGCTTGCCAGCGGGTCGATGAATATGGTGCCCATTTGCCCGCCGGCCAGGAACAAAACGGCCGCGTTGACGGAGAGCATGCCGAAACCCATGGGGATCATCAGCAGCGGATCGAGTATGTTTCTGGCGCCCAGGTAAACGAGGGCAATGCCCAGCACGATGAGCGCCAGCCTGGCCACAGTTACGGAAGTGTCCGCAGCCAGCAGCGTGGCCAGGCCCTGGAACAGGTTGATGAATGCAAATTCCGGCACTTTTGTTCACCTCGTTTTGGCAGGTTATGATTTGGTTGCCGCCGCAGCGTCATTCCATTTTTCCCGCTCTCTGATTTTCATTTCTCCCCGGAACCGCAGGCTCCAGAAAATCCCCTTGATCAGCGCCGCGGTCGCGTAGGCGATCAGGGCTCCCGCAAAAAAGACGATTAAAGCAATCATGACTGGTTCGTTCATTTCATGTACCCCCTTTGTTTTTGTTGTTGCTGATATTGGTTAAAGCAATATGGATGCCATTGAACCGGTGCGGGGTTTTGGTATCCTGATTATGCATATTCGCATAGCCAGACCGGGCAAACCCTGTGTAGTACAATATTTGATAGAAATGCAGCAATACATAAGTTATGCACAAATACATAGGTTGGGATGGGAGTTTACCGCGTAATGTGGTATTCTGGTGTTGGTATTATTTTTGCAATTGGATCGTAATTTGAAAGGGGGCTATAACCGTGCTAATCAAAGATGTGATGACCCCTGTAAAAATATGTTTGAGTCCGGACCAGCCGGCAGCCGAAGCATGGCGTTTAATCCGTGAGTATCGGGTGGCGGGATTGCCTGTGACGGGGCCGGGCGGGGAAATCGCCGGGATGGTCACCAGGGACGGCTTGTTCGAGGCCGGCCCCGAAGTATTGACGGGCCCGGCTTTGGTCAGTGATGTGCTTGACGCCCGGGTGGTCCCGCTGCGGGAGGATGCTCCCCTGACAGACGCCTGGGCCATGCACGGGCAGGTTTTCCCGGTGCTGAACGGTGCTGACAAACTGTGCGGCGTGGTGGATAAAAACAGGGTGGGGGCGGAGCTGTTCAACAAGGTCAACTGGATTCTGCTGCAGGTGGAAACCATTTTGGACTCGGTGGACAACGGTATTATCGCCATCAACACCCAGGGTATTGTATCGCTGTATAACCGGGCGGCGGAAAAAATGACCCGGCGGCCCAAAAGCCAGGCCATGGGCCGGCACCTTTCGGAGGTTATCATCCCCCAGGGACTGATGGATTTCCTCCAGGAGGGCCGGAGCCGCACCGAATGCAAGCTTTCCATCACTTATACCAAGGGCGATCGCACCTACCTGACCAACCGCGGCTCAATTTATGAGAACGGCCAAATCGTGGGCGCGGTGGCCATATTCCAGGATATTTCCGAGGTGGAGCAGATCTCCCAGGAGCTTGCCTCGGTCAAGCAGCTGAACAGCAAGCTCGAATTAATCATTGAGTCGTCCTATGACGGTATTTTGCTGACGGACCGGGACGGCAACATCCTCAAGGCCAATCAGGCTCACGAACGCATCACCGGCCTGCCGTCGTCCGAAGTTCAGGGTAAAAGCATATCCGAACTGGTGAAAAACGGGGTTTACTCGCGCTCCATCGTGGATGAGGTGATGCGCGAGGGCAGGCCGGTGACCATAGTGGAGAAAAAACATTTCCTGATTACCGGCAGCCCGGTCCGGGACCAGGGCGGTGAGATAGTCCGGGTGGTGGTCAACGTCCGCGACCTCACCGAACTGAACAGTCTGCGGGAACAGTTGGAGGAGACCAGGGAGCTGAGCGTGCGCTACCAGGGTGAACTGAACGAACTGCGGGGCAGGTTGATCAGCCGGGAGGGGCTGGTGTTTAATTCGCCCAAAATGCAGGAGTTGCTTCAGGTAGCCTCGCGCCTGGCCGCGGTGGACAGCACGGTGTTAATCCTGGGTGAATCGGGGGTGGGCAAAGAGGTTATCGCCACTACCATCCACGGGAGAAGCAAACGCAAGGACGGACCTTTCATCCCCGTAAACTGCGGGGCGATACCGGAAAACCTGCTGGAGTCGGAGCTGTTCGGCTACGAGCGGGGCGCTTTTACCGGTGCAAACCGGGAGGGCAAGGCCGGTATGTTCGAGCTGGCGCATAACGGCACCCTGTTTCTGGATGAAATCGGTGATCTGCCTTTGGGCTTTCAGGTCAAGCTGCTGCGGGCCATCCAGGAGCGGGCGGTGCTCCGGGTGGGCGGGAACAAACCGCGTCCCGTCAACGTGCGGATCCTGGCGGCGACAAACCGCGACCTGGAGACATTGGTGCGGGAAGGGCAGTTCAGGGAAGACCTGTACTTCCGGGTTAACGTGGTGCCCCTGAGGATCTGGCCCCTCCGGGAACGTAAAGAGGACATCATCCCGCTGGTACAGATGTTCAGGGAAAAATATGAGCGTCAATACGGGCTGCACAAAAACATAGACCCCCGGGTTTACGAGGCCCTGCTAAGCTACCACTGGCCCGGCAATGTGCGTGAGTTGGATAATATCATTGAAAGGTTAATGGTGACCACTCCCGGCCGGGAAATCACGGTGAGCGACCTGCCGGCCTACATGTTTGAAAACATGGAACAGCAGCAGCCGGAAGTGTATGTAAAAGGGGTTATGCCGTTAAAGAACGCGGTGCTGCAGTTGGAAAGGCAGCTGATCGGCAACGCCATCAGGGAATTCGGCAGCGCCAACAAAGCCGCCGGCGCGCTGATGGTGGACCAGTCCACCATTGTGCGCAAAATGAGCCGGCTCAAAGAGCAGGGCCTGGCCATCTAGGGGGAAGCAACAGAACCGTCCCCTTGCTTCCCCCCCCTAGCAGCTGCCCTTTCGGGGCAACTGCTATTTTTTGGGGTTAACCCTTAACCGGTTTGATTTTGGTGTTGTCCCTTAAATCCAGGCTGCCGTCACGGATGATGATATCCCCCGCCGCCAGGCCCTCGGTTATTTCTATATATTCTCTGTCCCCGAGACCTGTTTTTACCGGTTTGTGCTGCACCCGGTTATTCTGCACTACCATTACTTCCTTGCCGCCGTCCTGCAGGGTGCGCACCGCTTCCCGGGGAATTACCGGCACATCCCTGACGGTGGAGGTTTCAATGGCCACCCTGACCTCGTACCCGGGCTTGAGGTTGGCCGGGTCGTCCAGGGCAATGATTACCGGCACCCGTCTCTGGATCACCCCCAGGGCCGATTGTTTTTCCTCGGCCAGGGGATAGATCTCTTTTACTTTACCGTACAAAACTTTGGTGCCCAGGACCGGGGCGGTGATTTTTACCCTCTGGCCTTGTTTGACTTCCCCCAGATCGTCGCTTAAAATATCCGCCTTGATTTCCAGTTTATCCGGTACCGCCACGCTGACCAGCAGCGCTCCCGGGTTGACCACCTGTTCCTGTTCGGCCGGCAAACTCAGCACTATGCCGTCCACGGGACTTTGCAGCGTCAGCTGCTTCTCTTTGCGGTTAAGGTTCTGCAACGAGCGGTTCATGCCCGCCTGTTGGGCCTGGGCGCTTTCCAGCAGCGCTGTTTGCTCCTGCAGGCTTTGCTCCAGGGTTTTAACACCCACTTCGGCCTCTTCAAATTCCACTGTGGGGATGGCCCCGGATTCATGCAGTGACCGGAGACGCTCCAGGTTATCCTGCGCTTTCTGCAGTTCCAATTCCATCCGCTGCACCGCTGCCTGGGCCGCCTGGATGGTGGCCGAGGTTTGGGACAATTGGGAGCGGGTGTCTTCAATCTGCATGGATAAATCCAGGTTTTCCAGCACCACCAGGGTCTGTCCTTCCTCAACCCGCTGTCCGGTGGCAACGGGTACCCGCACCACCTTGGCGTTTTGGACGGCGTGCAGGTCGTAATTGGTGGCGGGCTGAATATAGCCGGTATCCTCAACGGCCCGGGTAATATCCCCGGTTTTAACCGCCACCGTTTCTGCCTCGGTCCCGCCGGTTAAAACAGCGGCTGTGACTGCCAACCCCAATAACACCACGATGCCCGCCCACAAGAATATTTTCTTTCTTTTTTTGCCTGCTGTTGTCATCTCCAGCCCCCCTGTTTTCCACTCAGATATTCTAACTCCTGAATTCTGACTCCTGACTCCTGACTACTGTATTTAATCCTTATTCTTCAGCACTTCCACCAGGTTCAGCCTCCTGACGCCCCGCACGGACAGCTGGTGGGCCACCGCGATAAACAGCAGGGCGCCCAGGGCTGAATACAGGTAAGTGGTGGGATAAATAATTACCGGTATGGTATATAAGTCGGTGCTGGCCGCACTTATGTATCCTTTGGCCATCAGGTAACCGAAGGGCAGCCCCAGGGCCACCCCCAGCAGGGACTGCAGCAGGTTTTCCTTGAGCAGGATCCCGGAGACCTCCTGTATCGAAAAGCCCAGCACCCGCAGCGAGGCCAATTCACGCTGCCTTTCCGAAAAACTGATCACCGAGGAATTGTACACAATGGCAAAGCCCAGCAGCAGGGCGAAAAGGACCATAATTGAAATGGAGTAAAGCATGGCGTCCATGTTCTGGTTGAAATTATCCAGATCCTTCTGGCGGCTGGAGATGGACGTGACGCCGGTCATGTCCTCCAGATTCTCCTCCAGCCGGGCGGCAAAGGCCGGGTCCACGTTAAGCATCACCCCGGAAGCCACCTGTCTTTCCTGCAGGATCAGGTTGGCCTGTTTCAGGGAAACAAAGGAACCTCCCCCCACCAGCTGGCTGTTAACGCCCACGATCTTGACCACGGCGTGTCTGGCGGGTCCGATGCCCAGCATGGTTTCCACTTCCACCATATCGCCTACACTGGCCCCCAGCTTATTAGCCGTTTTCTGGCTGATCAGCAGGCCAGTTTCGGGTATCCGGACGGGCTGCTGCCGGTGGTCGAACAGTTTTTTCATGGTGGTTTGGGGGTTGATGCCGGTAATGGAATCATCTTCACTCCGGCCGTTAAACTTGATTTTGGCCGGTATTTCCAGCAGGGGTTCCGATTTTTGCACTCCTTCCAGACGGTCGATGTTTGAAATTTCATTTTCCCTTACCGGCGCGGCGAACCGGATCAGGTAATCATAACGCTGGTTCTGGTAAAAATGTGACTCGATCATATAGTCCACGGCGTCTATGGTAAACAATGACACCACCAGCATACCCACCGCGAAAACAATTCCCACCATGGTGATGGCAAAGCGGGTGCGGTTCCGGCCGGCGGATCTGACGCTCATCCGCCAGCCGGTACCCAGCCGGCGCCACAGCCAGGTCAGGTGTTCAACGATGGTTTTGCCCCCGCTTTTGGGCGGTTCGCTGCGCATGGCTTCCGCGGGCTTGATGCCGGTGACGCTGCGGCAGGCGGTTAAACCGGCCAGGATGCTTACCCCGGTGCTGAGCAGAAAACCATACAGAATGGCCTGGGTGTTCACGGCGCCGATGGTGGCCGGCAGGTTGAAGTACATGGCGTATGCCTGTGATATCACCGATGCCAGGGACAGGCCCAGCAATATGCCCAGCGCCGCGCCGCACAATGCCACCAGTACCGAGTAACCGGTATAGTGCAGGATCACCTGCCTGCTGTTATAGCCAATGGCTTTCATGACCCCGATTTGCAGGCGCTGAGCACGGATCATGCGCCCCAGGATGACAAACTGGATGGCGGCGGCAATACCTAAAAAAATGACGGGCATAAAACTTGCGGCTGCCTTCAATCCCTCCAGTTCCCCGTCCAGCGCGGCGTGACTGAGCTGCTGCTTGCGCGGGTAGGCGGCCAGGTTGCCGTAAGGCTCCAGGATGCTTTTGATCTGTTCCGCTATCTTTTCTTCGTCTGCGCCCGGCGCCAGGGTAACCAGGATCTGGTTCACCTGCCCCTGCAGATTCAGGATCTGCTGGGCCCTTTCCCGGGACATGGCGATGATGCCGAAGGACGTGGGATCCGGCATCAGGGTAGCGGCGTCCTTCATCAGATAAACAAATTCCGGACCGGTGATGGTGCCCACCATGGTTAGGGGTACGGTTTTTCCTTCGGCCACGATGGTGACGGTAGCGTTGAATTCCAGCTTGTTGGCTGCCGCGTACTGGGGGTCCACCAGGATCTCAATGTCGCCGGTCCGGAGTGCGGCGTCACCGGAGCGGGGGTCGTCCACACCCTCGGCGGTAAAAAAACGCCCGGTGAGCAAACGCAAGCTGTTAATTTCACGCTCCATGGGCAGCGAATAGCTGGTTAACCGGGCCGTGGCCCGCTTGTTATGCTCGTTGACCAGGGTTACGTCCTTCTGGATGCGTCCGGTAACCCCGGTTACACCGGGCAGGGCTTCAATTTGTCTGGTCACCTGCTGCGGCGCTTTGATCACATGAAAGTAATAGTCGGCAAAATTATGCTCCCGGTAAAACTGCTCCTTTGATTCGTTCAGGTTAAAGTAAGCGGTGGTCATCCCGATATAAATGGCTACGCCCATCATCACCACCGCCGCTACGGCGATAAACTGGCCCTTGGTTTTGCCGATGGTGCGCCATAATTTTTTATGCAGCGCTCCCATTACCACTCGATCCTTTCCGGAGGCAGGGGGGAGGAGTTCTCCCTGATTTCTGCAATCATGCCGTCCCGCATGCGGATTACCCGGTGGCCCATGTCGCCGATGGGGGTGTTGTGGGTGACGATGACCACGGTGCTGCCCCGCTCCCGGTTGATTTTCACCAGCAGGGCCAGGATGAGTTTGCCGGTTTGGTAGTCCAGGGCGCCGGTGGGTTCGTCGCAAAGCAGCAGGCGGGGATTTTTAACCGCCGCCCTGGCGATGGAAACCCGCTGCTGCTCACCGCCGCTCATCTGGGAGGGAAAATGATCCATCCGGCCGGCCAGACCCACGTCCCTCAATACGTCCGCCACTGCCAGGGGTTCATCCACCAGGTCGGCGGCTAACTCCACGTTTTCCCGGGCGGTCAGGTCGGGGATCAGGTTGTAAAACTGAAAGACAAACCCGATTTCGTTCCTTCGGTAACGGGTTAACTGATTGTCGCCGGCCCGGGCGAGATTTTGCCGGTCGATAAAAACGTCTCCCGTGGTGGGGAGGTCCATGCCGCCCATGATATTAAGCAGGGTGCTTTTCCCGGACCCGCTGGGACCCAGGATCACCAGTATTTCACTCTGGTAAATGTCCAGGGTGGTTTCACCCAGGGCGTTAACCGTCACTTCGCCCATGTGGTAGGTTTTGGTTACCTTGTTTAAGCTCATCAATATATTTTGGGTCATGACCGCACGCCTTTCAAGGTTTTTCCGAGTCTTTGTTCAGTTCACCCTTTGTCCAGCGTTCATATTGCAGCTTTATGTCTGATAAATACCAGTTGACAAAACTGAAATAATCCTTTAAAACCATCAGATTTTTCCTGGATTCACGGTATTGGAGCGGCACAACGTCCAGCCCCCGGTCGATCAGCTGCTCCCATAGCATCATAGATCCGGCCTTTTCCATGGAGGACTGAATCCAGGACTGTATATTGGCCCGGTAATGTGCTTTGCGTTCCCCGGGCAGGCTCACCTTTTCAAATATGCGCATCAGCAGACCCTGGCGGATGGTGAGGGATGCGGTGGCTTTGCTGAACAGCAAATGCCCGGCTATTTCGTCCAGGGTCCGGGGCCGGTCGGTCAGCAACAAATAACCGAAGGTACGGCCCAGGGTCTTGGTTGCGCCGGCACTTTCCATTAACAGGCCCAGTTCTTCAATAAATTTCAGTTCTTGCTCATTTATGTCGCATCACCTCCTAAAGGCATTATAATTTTTACTTTGTTTAATTGCAACTAAACAAAGTAAAATAAACCGGCAGGGTTGTTTTGCCGATGCCGTTTGCTCCTACCAGGCCGATCTTATCCCCGCGGTTTATTTCACCGCTGATATTTGTAAATACGGCTTTGCCGTGGTAGCTTTTGCCGGGCTCATAAAAACGTAAAGTCATAAAAGTTCATCTCCTTTTAAAAAACAAAACTGCAGCCAACACCCGGGTGTTGCACTGCAGTAGAAAAGTTTGCGGCCCCAATAACCTTTAAGAGGAAATTCGAAAAGTCCGCGCGAGATCCACTTCGAATTTCTACGTTAGCCCGGCTTTTGCGGTGCTCACGTTTTCCGTATACGCTCCGCTCCTCAAAGCCTTCGCTGCCTTGAACTTCTCGTGTCTATCGTGCTCCTTTTCGAACACTCACTTTAGAGGTTGTTGTCGCCTCATACCTACTCATGTTTTCCTGGATATTCCCCCCGAACAAATAACCGAACGGTTCGTCCGGGGCGATGCGTCCAGGACGACGGAAGGATCGGGTCTGGGGCTTTCCATTGCCCAGAGTTTAACCATCATTCAAGGGGGCAGGTTTAAAATCGAAATTGACGGTGACTTGTTTAAAGTAACCCTGGAAATGCCCCTGTGGGTATAAAAATCAAAGCATGCCGGCAATAATTTTTAAAAAAATAGATAAACTTTGATTTTCTTCTGTCAGGCCTACTTGATTTTGAAAATCATATTTTGTAAGATAATTCTAGGTTAGCACTCATTAAAAGGGAGTGCTAACAAATTTTTAAATTCAAATCAACCGGTGTTGTTTAAAGGAGGATGTCGCAATGACTGAAGAAGCTCAAACCCGGGAGCAGCAGACGATGGAATTTCAGGCTGAAGTCAAGGAGCTGCTTAACATTGTAATCAATTCCCTGTACACCGACCGGGAAATTTTTTTGCGCGAATTAATCTCCAATGCCACGGACGCCCTGGAAAAATTCCGCTACCGGAGCATTACCGACAAGGATCTCGCAGATGCCGATCTGCCGCTGGAAATTACCATAGAGGTGGACGAGCAGAATAAAACGATTACCGTAACCGACACCGGCGTGGGCATGACCGGGGACGAACTGGTGGAGAACCTGGGCACCATCGCCCACTCGGGGTCCAAGTCTTTCATCCGCCAGTTGGCCGACTCGGACCGCAAGGATCTCAATTTAATCGGCCAGTTCGGGGTGGGTTTTTACGCCGCCTTCATGGCGGCCCAAAAAGTGCGGGTGCTGACCCGTTCTTACCGTCCCGAAGCCGAAGGCGTGGAGTGGGTTTCGGACGGCACGGGCGGCTACTCGATTAATCCGGCTGACGGGCTGCGCCGGGGCACCAAAATTATTTTGGAACTGAAGGAGAACGCCCATGAGTTTGCCAATCCCGCCACGGTAAAACAAATAATCAAAAAGTACTCCAACTTTGTGCCGTTCCCCATCTTGTTGGGCGGTGAAAAGGTCAACACCGTGCAGGCCATCTGGACCCGCAACAAGAATGAGATTAAGGACGAAGAATACAACGAGTTTTACAAGTTTATCGCCAACGCTTTTGAAGAGCCCAAGTACCGGATGCATTTTTCCGTCGACGCGCCGCTGGCCATCAATGCGCTGCTGTATGTACCGGGGGAGAACATGGAGCGGTTCGGTTTCGGCAAACTGGAACCCGGGGTGCACCTGTACTGCCGCAAGGTGATGATCCAGCAAAACGCTGAGGCGCTGCTGCCGGAATGGCTGCGGTTTGTGAAAGGCGTGGTGGACAGCGAGGATATTCCGCTGAATATTTCCCGGGAGACCATGCAGGACAGCGCCCTGATGAACAAACTGCGCCGGGTGATTACCGGGCGGTTGCTTAAATTTTTGGGCGAGCAGGCCAAGGCGGACCCCGGCAAGTACGCCGACTTTTGGAATACCTTCGGTATTTTCCTCAAGGAGGGGGCGGCTTCCGACTTTAACCACCACAAGGATATAGCGCCCCTGCTGCGGTTTGAGTCATCCAGGTCCGAGCCCGGCAAGTATGTATCCCTGGAGCAGTACGTGGACGGGATGCGGGAAAATCAAAAGCATATCTACTATATCAACGGTCCCACCAGGGAGGCTATTGAAGCCGGTCCCTACCTGGAGGCGTTCCGCTCCAGGGATATTGAAGTGCTTTATACCCACGAACCCGTTGACGATTTTGTGCTCAACAGGTTGGCCGAATTTCAGGATAAAAAACTGGTCTCCGCCGACCAGGCCGAACTGGATCTGCCCGAAGACGGGGACGAGCCTTCCGAAGACGGGAAACTGGCCGGTGAAGACTTGAAAAACCTGATGGCCTGGATGAAGCAGACTCTGGGCGACCGGGTTGACGAAGTGCGGGAATCCAAAAGATTGGTGGACAGCCCGGCGGTGCTGATTAACCTGGACGAATATATGACCAGCAGTATGCAGCGCGTGCTCCGGGCCATGAACCAGGACGCGCCCGGCGGCCTTGGCCGCAAGGCCCTGGAGATTAACCCCGCGCACCCGCTGATTAAGGGGCTGGCCGCTCTGCGGATGAAAGACGGGGAGTTTGCCGCCATGGCGGTGGAACAAATATATGACAACGCGCTGATTGCCGCGGGCCTGGTCACCGACCCCAGAGGCATGGTGAACCGCATGTATCAAATTCTGGAGCGGGCGTTGGGCGGGGATTAACGGTACAAGCAATCTTGACTTGGCACTGTTAATATGTTTACAATGATGTAAGCATATTTGCAGTTTGGTCTGGGGGTTAAAAATATCCAAGACAACGGAAACAGTATGGATCATTACCTTGCAAAACGCATGCTGTTTGCAATGTTAGCGTTCCATGATGAGCTGGAAGACGTTTTTGCGATGCATTTTGCCCGGTACCGCCTTTCCTGGCCGAAGTTCAACGCTTTAATCCATCTGTACATGGCGGGCGAGCGGGGTTTGACCCAATCGGAATTGAGTAAAAAGATGCTGGTTTCCAGGGCCAATATTACCGGACTGATCGAACGATTGGAGAAAGAGGACCTGGTGGTGCGCGGAACCGACCCCGCCGATAAGCGGGTATTCCGGGTCCGCCTCACCAACAGCGCCGCCACACTGATGAATGCTTTTCTTCCCGTGCACAACAATTTCGTGCATCAAGCCATGTCAGCACTGGACACGCATGAAAAGGAAGTATTTGTTGCACTGCTGGAAAAGCTGAAAAAAGGATTGGATGCAATATAGTTTTAAATGATCGCTTGTCACGCCGGATGCGGCGGTTTTTTTTTGCATGCCCGTCTTGACTTTAAAATGTTAATATGTTTACAATGGTTAATGTTAATATATTTACATTCAAACCGGAAAGGGGTAATAGTTGGTGTCCCAAGTCGATAATCCGCTGCAGCTTTACAAATTGCTCCCCAAAACAAATTGCCGGCAATGCGGTGTGCCCACATGCATGGCCTTTGCCGCCGCGGTAATCAAGGGCGAAAAACGTCTGGACCACTGTCCTCATTTGGAAAGAGATATAATCGAAAGATATGATGTGAGAACCGACAAGCGTGAGACCATTGAACAACAGCAGGAAAAAATAATCAAACAGTTGAAGGAGAGGATTGCCACAGTAGATTTTTCTTTAGCGGCGGAAAGACTGGGGGCTTCCCTTGCCGACGGGAAGTTGACGATCAAGTGTCTCGGCAGGGACTTTACCGTTGATGCTAAAGGAAACGCTGCATCAAGTTGCCACATCAATCCCTGGATCATGTTACCGCTGCTCAACTATATCTTAATCGGGGCGGGGAAAAATGTTTCCGGGACGTGGGTGCCGTTCAGGGAACTGACCGACGGGATGACCTGGAACCCGCTTTATGAACAAAGATGCGAAAAGCCGTTAAAGCAAATTGCCGATCAGCACCCGGAACTGTTTGAAGATCTTTTATATATATTTGGCGGAAAACAGGAAAAGGTTGGTTTCGTCTCAGACATTTCTATTGCCCTGCATCTTCTGCCAAAGGTTCCAATGCTCGTTTGTTATTGTAAGCCGGAAGATGATCTCGAATCTACGCTTAATATTTTTTTTGATTCCACGGTAGAGGATAATCTCAATATTGAATCAATCTATTTTCTTGGCGCCGGACTTACGGTGATGTTCCAAAAAATTGCTTTAAGGCATGGTCATCAACCGCCGGTTACTCTGCAGTAGTTATAACTTTAACATTGTCTAATCCGCCTTAAAAAGTTATACTTCACAAGAAAAGCGCGCTCTTTCAGTTCCCTCAGCGCGCGCTTTTCAGTACTTTAATCCTTAGTTCTGGCCATAAATATGGCCAGTATACTTTCTAAAGTATGAAGAAAGCTGCCGGCGCCAGATAATATAAACTCCGGTAAAAATGGTTATCTTAAGATTTACCGGGACACACTCGAAGTGTACCCAACCTATGCCGGAGGTTGACAAAAACGTATGGCCGGAGCATATTTTAAACGCTTGCCGAAACACGTGGGGATTATACCCGACGGCAACAGAAGGTGGGCGGCAGGCAAAGGCCTGCCCAAACAGGACGGTTACCAAAGCGGGCTTGATCCCGGGATTATGCTTTATGAGACGTGTCTGGAACTGGGTATTCCCGAACTGACCTTTTACGGTTTTACCCAGGACAATACCAAGCGTCCGGCCGTGCAAACGGCGGCTTTCCGGAAAGCATGCGTGGACGCGGTGCGCAGGCTGGCGGAACGGGACGCCGCGCTGCTGGTCATCGGCGACCACACTTCTCCCCTGTTCCCCGGGGAACTTCTGGAATATACCGTCAGAAAAACCTTCGGCCGGGGGGGCATCAAGGTCAACTTCCTGGTTAATTACGGGTGGAAGTGGGATTTAAACCACCTGGTCAAGCCGCCCGGCCAGGCGGCCGGCGCTGCCGGTACCGCCGACATACATAAGTCGGTGGCGTCTTACGATATCTCCAGGGTGGATTTGATCGTCCGCTGGGGCGGCCGGCGCAGGTTAAGCGGTTTTTTGCCCATCCAGTCCATATATGCCGATTTTTATGTGGTGGATGAGATGTGGCCGGATTTTGACAAACAGCACTTTTACGACGCGTTGAAATGGTACGAGGGACAGGATGTCACCCTGGGCGGTTAATGGTTTAATAAAAGGAGGCAGACTAAAATGGCGGGGAAAGAAATGACTGTAACCGAAGCGCGCGATTTTTTAGCCCGGGCTCTGTGGGGGCGGTTGGCCACCAACGGCCCGGACGGACCGTACATAACCCCTCTGCACCATGTTCTGGAAGGGGACACGATATATTTTCATTGCGCGCTCCGGCGGGGGCGTAAGCTGGATAACCTGAACCACGACAACCGGGTTTGCTTTGAAGTGTCCGAAATGCTTGAAATCAATGAGCATGCCAACCCGTGTAAATTTATAACCAGCTACAAAAGCGTTTTAGCCTTTGGTACGGTCGAACTAATTGACGACAGTAAAGAAAAAGCAAGAGTTTTAAACCTGCTTGCCGGAAAATACAGCTCCACCGGCGCTTATGAGCCGGTAACGGAAGAACAGGGCGGTTCTGTTGCCGTGCTGGCGCTGAAGGTTGAACGGATTTCCGGCAAAATAGCCTGAACTGATGTAAAAAAAGTAAAAAAAGCCCCGGTATAGACCGGGGTTACAAATGCACATATATTGCTCAATCAGGAGGAAGTAGGTTTGAAATTAATTGTAGTATAACACCCCAATGTTAAAATACTTCGTGGTCAGGATTAATTTATCATTAAAGTCCTGATTTTTTCGATAATCCAAACGCAAACTGCATGTGAAGCCGAGCGGCGCCACGCCCGGTTTTTTTACTTAGGAGGGTAAGGCTGGCCATATTAAAGTACTGAAAAGCGCGCGCTGAGGGAATTGAATGAGCGCGCTTTTCCTGGTGTGCCCGGCTGCATGTTAAAGTTTTTACAGTAACTTTACCTGGCGATAACAAAATCACAATTTAATTTTAAAAAACAAATGTTAAAGTAGACTTGCCAATTGAAGATTACATAGTAAATCAATTTGGGGAGGGGAGATATCGGTTAGGTTAAGAAAATAAAAGGTTGAAGATTTTAATTATATTATGAGAAGGGAGCTTGAAAATGAAATCCAAAATTTTCTTTGTGCTGTTTATCGTTGTGGCGATGATGGTTGCCGTGACCGGTTGTGGTGGACAATCCGAACAAGAAGATCAACAAGGCGCTCAAGAGCAAACTCAGCAGGAGCAAACCGGTGGTTCCTCGGGTTCCATAACTGCCGTTGGCTCTTCGGCTCTGCAGCCCCTGGTGGAAGAAGCGGCTAACCAATTTATGTCCACGAACCCTGAAGCACAAATTGTTGTGCAGGGCGGCGGCAGCGGTACCGGACTGAGCCAGGTTGCTCAGGGCGCCTGCGATATTGGTAACTCCGACCTGTTTGCGGAAGAAAAACTGACTTCCGAAGAATCCAAAGACCTGGTAGACCACAAGGTGTGCGTTGTGGGCATGGCTGCGGTTGTACACCCCGACATCACTGTGGACAATGTCACCAAGCAGCAGTTGATTGACATCTTTACCGGCAAAGTTACCAACTGGAAGGATGTAGGCGGCCCCGATGTTAAAGTTACCCTGGTGAACCGTCCCGCGAGTTCCGGCACCCGGGCCACTTTTAAAGCTTTTGCTCTGGACGGCGCTGAAGAAGCCAGCGGCATTGAACAGGATTCCTCCGGTACCGTGCGCAAGATCATCAGCGAAACTCCCGGCGCCATTGGTTATCTGGCCCTGTCCTACCTGGACGGAAGCGTGAAAGTGCTGAACCTGGACGGCGTGGAGCCCACTGACCAAAATATTTACAACGGCGAGTACCCCGTATGGGCTTATGAACATATGTACACCAAGGGTGAACCCACCGGTTTGGCCAAGGACTTCCTTGATTACATGCTGACCGGTGAAGTGCAGAATACCCTGGTTCCCGAACTGGGTTATCTGCCCGCTACTGAAATGAAGATAGAAAGGGATGCCGAAGGTAACGTGACTAAGAAATAGATTATAGTTGACAAACTGTTAGATAATATACTGGGGGGTTGTTGGTTAAGCCGGCATCCCCCTTGGCTGCTGCCTAAGATAAAAATAAAATTTTTTATGATAGAAATATATTTAATTCATTATTAACCTGATTGAGGAAGTCAGGGGAGAAGTTATATAAAGGGGTAATGGTTCTATGAGCCGGAAGTACATTATAGATAAGCTGGGCGGAACACTTACTTTGCTTTGCGCCAGCCTGGTAATTGTGCTTACCGTATCGCTTATCTATTTTATTGGTTCCAAAGGTTTAACTACGTTTTTTTTCAATGGAGTAAGCCTGCGGGAATTTCTTTTTAGCGCCCAGTGGTGGCCTGACCGTCCGGCGGCAGAGGGTGGGCCGCTGTTGGGAGCACTGTCAATGATCATCGGTTCCATACTGATTTCCTTGTTGGCGGTGGGCATCAGCGCCCCTTTGGGGGTGGTGGTGGCGGTGTTCCTGGTCGAAATTGCACCCGGTTGGGGGCAGCGGGTATTGCAGCCCGCGGTTGAGCTTTTAGCCGGTATACCTTCCGTTGTTTATGGTTACATCGGTCTCAGCTTGCTGGTCCCGTTGATCAGAGGAAACATTGGTGGCGGCGGATTTAGCCTGTTGGCCGGTTTTTTGGTTCTTTCGGTAATGATCCTGCCTACTATTATCAGTGTTTCCGCCGACGGTATCCGGGCTTTGCCTGTGGAATGGAAACATGCATCCATCGCCCTGGGTTCCACTCGCTGGCAGACCATTCGGTTGGTGCTTGTCCCCGCAGCCCGTTCCGGTCTGATTACTGCGGTAGTACTGGGACTGGCCCGGGCATTTGGTGAAGCACTGGCGGTGCAGATGGTTATTGGTAACACGCGTCAGATTCCAATCTCCATCCTGGACCCCATGATGACACTGACCAGCGCCATCACCATGGACATGGGCGCTACCATTATGGGTACCCCCTGGAACAACGCCCTGTGGTCCATGGGGCTGATACTATTGCTGATGTCACTGTTTTTCATTTTGCTAATCAGGTTTGTGGTTAGGAGGGGGACCGCCCAATGAACAATATGGCCAAGGACCGCCTGGCTACAATAATGTTTTGGTTCTGTGCCGGACTGGTGTTGCTGATTCTGGGTACGTTGATTGCGTATATTTTTTACCATGGCATGAAGTCTATCGACTGGCAATTTATCACCTCACCATCTCAGTCCATCCGGGCCGGCGGAGGAATCGGTCCGCAAATATTCAATTCTTTTTACATCTTATTTCTAACTATGATTATATCCATCCCCATCGGTTTGCTGGGGGGCATCTACCTGGCTGAATATGCGGGGCGTAGTTCCCTGGCGGAGGGAGTGCGTGTCGCCATTGAAACCCTGACCTCATTGCCGTCTATCGTGGTGGGCCTTTTTGGCCTGCTGGTATTCGTAAACATCACCGGCTGGGGTTATTCTCTAATGTCCGGCGCCCTGGCGCTTACGATATTCAACCTGCCGTTCCTGGTGCGGGTTTCCGAGGAGTCCATTCGCGGTGTTTCACGGGAATTGGCCGATGGCAGTCTGGCTCTGGGAGCCACCAAGTGGCAAACCATTTGGGGGGTTATTGTGCCCAATGCTTTTCCCAGTTTGATTACCGGTATCATTATTACCTCAGGGCGCGTATTCGGTGAGGCGGCGGCATTGCTGTATACCGCCGGGATGAGCAGCCCGCCCCTGGATTTTTCAAACTGGAACATTTTTAGCCCTACATCACCTTTAAACCCGTTCCGGCCGGCGGAAACGCTGGCGGTGCATATCTGGAAAGTCAATTCCGAGGGTCTGATACCGGATGTCAGGCGGGTGGCTGACGGTTCGGCGGCGGTGCTGGTGCTGGTTGTGTTGGCGTTTAACTTCAGCGCCCGCTGGTTGGGCAGGTTAATCCACCGGCGGCTGACGGCGGTATAGACCAAAAGTATGTCCCAACTTGTGATAAGGGAGTTGCAGTTTAATGGAGAATATACAGCCTGGGAACGACAAAACCAGGCCATGTACAAGCATTAAACGCAAAACATCCCTGGCTGACAAAATCGGTTTCCAGTACAGGCTGGCCTTTGTTTTCGGTATCCTGCTGGTAGCCGTTCTTTTTGCCCAGGGAGCGGCAACTTACGTGGCCAGCAAAAACCAATTGCAGTATTATATAGACGAAATGCTGATTAGTTCGGCGGGCAACGTGGCGGAGAAAATCGACCTGTACTCATCGGCAGTAAACAGTCGTGAGATAATGAGAAAGACAACCTATCTGGTCAATACCGAGCAGGTTGCGTTTACTTCCCGGGGCACCCCGGTGCAGATTATGATCCTGGACCATGAAGGAAAAGCTGTCTATGCAACAGAAGAAAATGCTGCTCCGCTGCCGGATGAAATGTTAAGTGAGGTTGCGACAACACGCAACGGCTTGAGTGCAATACGCGTGGGTGACGAGAATTATAGGGTGGCTTACCAGCAGATACCGGGACGTAATTGGATATACGTAATCAGATTGGCTGAAAAAGATTTTTTGCAGCCGGTGCTCCAATTGCGCAACCGGGTGGTGGCCCTGGGCGCCGTCTCGTTGGTTGTGGCTCTGATTATATGTATTCTGTTATCCAGGAAGTTTACCGGCCCGATAACAGATTTATGTGCGGTTATGGGCCGTGCCAGCGGTGGTGACTTAACCGTACGGGCCAGGGAAAACGGCGTGGGGAGAGAATTCTGCCTTTTGGGCAACAGTCTTAACAACATGCTTGGCCAACTGGGCGAGATGTTCATTCAGTTTCGTGCCGCCGGTACAAGCCTGCTGGAAACCAGCCTGGTCATGAAACAGGTATCCCGGAATCAGCTGCAGCAGGCAGCGGCCACTGAGTTTCGGGTTAATGAAATTAATGTGGCCATGGAGTCGGTGTCGGGACACGCCGTCCAGGCGGAGGGTGCAAGTCATGAAATGATGGCAGCGGCCGAACAGGGAGTGGCGGCGCTTAAAACCGTGGTGGAAAAGATCGAAGAGAACCTCAGGCTGACTGCTCACGGGGCTGCTATAATGCAACAGCTTAATAATAACGTCCGTCGGATAAATCAAATACTGGACATGATTAATGATATTTCTGAACAAACCCGTTTGCTGTCGCTGAATGCTTCCATAGAGGCTGCCAGGGCCGGTGAAATGGGGCGAGGTTTCGCCGTAGTGGCGGACGAAGTGCGCAGGCTGGCCGACGATACCGCCAAAGCAACCCGCGAGGTATCTTCAATTGCTACGGACATTAGGAGCCAGAGTGAAAAAATGCATGAACAGGTTCAGCAAGCCGGGGAAATGGTTAAAGAAGGCTCGGAGGCCACCGGTGAAGCTATGGATGCGCTGAATAAAATACTTGACCGCGTCACCGTGACCGACAAATATATAGCGGATATTTCCAGTCAGGTTGGCGAAGTGGCTGCCGGAATAAGCGATGTGACCGGGGTTATTCAACAGATTGCCGGAGATGAACAGGGGGGCGATGGTGAGCGTGACGACCTGGACAGTTTCTCAGCCCGGGAAGTGGCGCGGCTTTCACAGATACTCTCCGTTATGGCCGAGAGGATTAGGGAACACTTGAACAGGTTTAGCGCGGAGAATACCATTGTCAATTAGTTCGATTTATGAATGTCATTAACTTGGTTATCAAAATATCAAAATAGGCTTTTTTACAAGGCCTGTTTTTTTACGAAAGAGACTGCCGAAAGCGTAATCTGCCTCCAGTTCCTGGTGATGAACCTGGAACACAGGCTCCGTGTTCTTTTGTTCCATTTTCTACGGTACCTTTTGGGGCAAAATCGGGCTTTGTTGAGACCGGTATTTTTGTGATTTAGTTGAAATAATGGGACCGTTCAGCAAGCCCTATTTAATACTATAAATTCCTATAGTATTTTAATTCTTCACTTGTTAACTTATAACTTGTAACCTTAGATGGCAAATGTTTTGATTTAATCCTCCTCATAAAGTTACTTTTTTGCTCATCATTAGCATAGGGAAATTCTTCTTCTATGTTAACTAGCAATCCCTTTCTAATGGATAACAAATATAAGTGCTTTAATAAGTCATAGGGTTCATTTATAGTCTTTAATAATTCTGTCCTTAAAAAAGCCATTTGTCTTACCTTTTTATAAAACGCAATCTGTTCAGATGTAAGGGTGGTTAACAAGACTTGAGGTTGTTTGTGTTTTAAAAACGTGCTGTTGATTATTGGCTGCCGCTCATCTTTTATTAATGAATCAGGAACATGCATTCTATTTCTTTCGTAGACTGGATATGAGGCAAACCCCTTTTTATTCATGCGCTCATTGATAAATTTTTTAACTTCATCGAGGTTAGTTGTTATTTGATATTTTTGATCCTTAAGTTGATTAATTATTTTTGATGAATAACTTTTATCATGAATTCGGGGATCCAGTATGGAAAAACAACCGTAATCTTCAATACTTCGTATTAACCGTCCTCCTGCCTGTAAAAGTTTTATCAGCATACGTGGGAAGTCAATCAAATCCATTTTTTCTTTTCCTTTAGCTTCTCCTGCGATTAGCTTAAGGAAGGGATCTTCTTGGGGCGGGAAGGGTAGTTTACATAGTATCACGGATATTAACGCATTCCCTTTTACTGAAAGGCCCGTAAAAAAGGAGCCGGAACCGATAAGTACACTGGTTTCATCGCTTTTGAATTCTTCCGCAAGCAATTCAATACTTTTTTGGCCTTGCTTTAAAAAATTAATATTCATTTCCTGAAGATGAGGTTTTAGATAGTTATATATCAAATCCAATTGTTTATGAGCCGTACACAGGATAAGTGTTCTTCCTCCGGTTATATTAATTAGTTTTAAAATTTCCATACTTAATTCCCGGCAATATTCATTATAATCAGGTGATGTTATCAACGGTGATTTGGGGAGATTTTTAGGCAAATAGACTATAGACTGTTTAGAATAATCAAAAACCATAGTAAGATTTGTTTCAATATGTGATGGGGGTATCCCACCCCAACTGTAAAAAAGGTGATCAAAGCTTTTATTTACAGCTAGTGTTCCAGATGTAAATATAAGTTTGTTACTTGAGGAAAGGGCTGATATAATTCTTTTTATAATTTTCTTGAATCCTTTATTAACAATGACCAGCGATTCATAATTCTCATCTATATTTAACCAGTTAACGTATTCATCGGTATTTATTGCGTTGCTAACGGCTTCATGAATTCTTTCAACAGGGTCTTCATAGTCATCCCATCTGTTTTGAAAATACTTATTTTTGTGTGAACCACGGGCCAGTTGCAAGGCTAAATATCTACTCAAAACCCTCTCAATCTTTCTTAAAGCATAGAATTCCTCAGTACCTAAAGCATGTCTACCGCTGGCTGTGTCCAGTTTCTGCCTGGTTTTTCTGGCAAATTGTTTTAATACCCTAACGCATCTTTTAATTCTTCTTTATACTTTTTACCTTTACAACATTTAGTTATGTCATTAAAAGTTATCTGTTCAGATATCTGTGACAAGCAAGCATCTTCAAAGTCATGGGCTTCATCTACAATAATAATACCAGCAAGGTTATAATCAATAATTGGTGGTCGACCGGAAAGTGTATTTAAAACAGATACTTTGAACATTACTCTTTTATACTTTTTATTGGATTTTTATAAGACTCACTCCCTGCCAGCGAAGTTCTGATATTGGCCCTTACCTTACCCCAAACATTATTGCTATAATCTTTTATTTTCTTAATTTTTATCTGTTCCCGAACCTGTTTGAACTGACCGTTAAATAACTTCCGCAACCTGTCCGCTGAGGTTTGATCAATATCCATAAGCATGATCATCCGGTTTATATCATTTTCCGAAGGCTTGCCGCGCTTTGACAGGGACTCCACCGCCGCTATAATTTTTATTAAAGTCCCTTCATATATTTCATCCCGGCCTAGTTCAAGTACCAACGGCCTTATTTTTTTGGCCATTAATCCTATGTTTGCCAGGTGGGCAAAAAGTGAGTTACTTTCATCCATAGTTGATGACGCATTAAGCCTAAGAAACCTTGTAATACAAGATGATCCTACTTTAAATGAATTCTCCGGTTTTTTTGCGTGTCGAATCACATAATTTGTCTTCAGTCCACCTTGCTTACAAAGTTCACAGTTTCCCTCAAAAAAAGTCTCTCCTTCCAGGATTACCTCTCCTTCATAAATCCATTCGCCACATGCAGCGTCGAAATTTTGGGATTCCGACTTTGACAATAAATTCTTTATTACATTCTTACGGGGCGAACGGTCATTACCGTGATCTTTTCGAAAATAACTTAATGTCCTGGGCTTGTACTTATATATACTAATTTTTTTAATTTCTTCCCGTTCCTCCAGTTCAGCCTCATTTACAGAATTGATTATGACGTTACTTAAATGGACTTCCTCCGGGAATTCACTGTCTTTGATATACTGTAACACCAGCTCGGGAACAATATCATTCAATTGATTATATAAATTAGCAGCAGTCTCTTTTTCGCCGGCAAATATTATCTTATCGCCAACCAATACCCCTCATGTATCAGTCAGCTTGACTTTCTTCCCAAAGCCTTTCTCAACCCCAAGTATTTGATAAATGGATTTTTTCCCGTCTACCTCTACTTCAAACTGTTCGCCTTGTCCCCTACCTTTAATGGCCCGCCCCACCGGTGAGTCTTCGGATATCTGTATTGCACCGGATGTCCCGCTGTCTTGAAGCATTTTTTCATGAGAGGTAAGTACGGCTTTTAAAATCTCCATGTCACCATATTTTAACAATACGAAATCTCCAACATCGATCATCATAAGCCTATTTCAACCCTCCCGTAGCAGGCTATCATATTACTGGTTGGTGATGAAATCTTGTCCAAATATATGGTAACATTTTGGAACTCATATTGCAATATTAATTTTATTGTGGTAACATAATGTTACACATACTGAGGGGAGTTTGAAGATACTGAAGGGAGTATGAAGGCGATGGGAGCACCGACATTTGCTCAGATTGGTGCACGAATTAGAAAAATTAGGGAAAGTAAAAACATTACCCAAAAACAATTGGCAGATGCCTTGCAAGTAACCAGACCGGTAATAACAAAAGTAGAATCTGGAAACAAGGCAGTCAACGCAGTAGAGTTGAAAATTATTGCAGATGTGTTGGGGACTACAATAGATGTATTAATGTCAGAACCAAAGGAAGAAAGCCTAGTGGCACGTTTTAGGGCAAAAGGTGACAGTGACACAGAATTTCTAGAGGCCATCAACATGGTTGATAAACTCTTCCGCGATATTTTGGGTCAGCTAAAAATCAGGAGGTCCTAATATGGCAGTAGCCAAATTTTCAAAAGCGGATAAAGAAAAGTTTCGCCAGGAAGCAAAATTACACGCGCACCAGTTTAGACGTGAGCTAGGTCTGGGAGACGAACCCATAGCAGATATTTTTGATTTGATTGAGCGCCAGGGCATCATTCTAGTTCGGTACCCAAGCCCCAGTGAAAAACTTTCTGCCATGATTGCAAAAGAAGCTAATGATTACTTAGTATATATCAATTCAAATATGTCTTTAGGCCATCAAATATTTTCGGCCGCCCATGAATTACACCACTATCGGTATGACAAAGACAATCTTCAGGTTATCACCTGCAACCCTATGTCTGAACCTGACGATCCGGCCGAATTGATGGCTGACTTTTTTGCCGGCGAATTGCTAATGCCGGAAGAAACAGTAAGGGCCACCTGGAAACGATTTGGCAAAATAGTGCGTATTATGCCCATACATGTTATAACTATGACGTGTACTTTCAGGGTAAGTTATTCTGCTATGCTTTATACATTGCTAAGGCTAAAGCTAATTACCGGCCCGGTTTATGGTAAACTAAAAAAACTGAGCTACCCTGAGAATAAGGATTTATTAACAAAGTATTTTAGTCACATAGGGTGTGATGAATTAATAAAACCAACCCGGAAAGAGTTGCCAAAAATATTCATAGAGGCGGCAAATTCCAACTATATAAACGGCCTGGTTAGTTATAAAAAAATCCAATCCCTCTTAAGTAGCTGGGATAAAACACCTGAGGAAATAGGTATTGAATACAATTATGGCATTGACTAAGATAACTGCAGCCGTTAGTGATGCCGATGTTTTGATAAAGCTTTGCCAGGCCGGGCATCTAAATATACTAAGCGATGTATTTGAGAAGCTATATGTCCCTGCAGTTGTTTTAGGTGAAGTTAAAGAAAAATTAATACCTGAGGAAGATAGTAAGAGCCTTGACACGGCATCTTCACAGGGATGGCTTGTAGTAATATCGCCAGTTTTGAAAAAGAAGGGTTAGCATACTGGGAAGTTTTGTATATATACGGAAAAATAAACGGTATAAGTTATAAAGAATTGGAATCAATACATAATTCTATCAACGAAGTTGTTAGTAAACCAATAGGAGTCTCGTTTAAAAAATTAATGAAGAAAGCAGAGTCAAAAATATCAGAATTAATATCAACAAAGAAAATGTGAGATAAATCTAAGTTATATTAAGTTCGATTTATGAATGTCATTAACTTGGTTATCAAATATCAAAACAGGCTTTTACAAGGCCTGTTTTTTGCTGGTGCATAAGTAATTAAGCTTTATTTGTCTTTAAACTTGTAACCAACTCCCCGGATAGTTTCAATATATTTCGGTTCTGTAGGGTTGGGTTCAATTTTCTGTCTTAAGTACCTGATGTGCACATCCACCGTCCTGGTCTCGCGCACACTGTCAAACCCCCATATCTTTTCCAGCAGCACGTCCCTGGTAAATACGCGTCCCGGATTGGCCGCCAACAGGTTCAATATTTCAAACTCCTTGGGCGCCAGCTCAATCCTTTTTTCGCCCAGGGTTACTTCGTACGCTTCCGGTCTGATCATCAGGTCGCCGAATACAAGCTTCAAGTCTTTTTTTGTCGGCTCCGGCAGAGCCTCTTGTTGGTATGTCCGCCGGAGGTTCACCTTTATTCTGGCCAGCAGTTCCCTGGGACTGAACGGTTTGGTTACGTAATCGTCCGCTCCCACTTCCAGCCCCACAACTTTGTCGATTTCTTCGTCCTTGGCGCTGAGCATGATGATCGGCACATTGGCTGTGTCACGGTTAAACCTGAGCACCCTGCATACTTCCAACCCGTCTTTTTCCGGCAGCATAATATCTAAAAGGATCAAGTCGGGCTTAACCTCTGCAGCTATCTTCAGGGCTTCAACACCGTTTACAGCGGTAAAAACAACGTAACCTTCCTTTTTCAGATTATAGGTGATCAGCTCAAGGATATTCTTTTCATCGTCTACCACGAGAATTTTAAAACTCATGTGGCCACCTTCCGGAGTGAACTTGCAAGCTAACTATAAATCAACGATGTAAAGGTTTGATTTTTAGCTTTTTAAGAATATGTTAAGTTATTGTAAATATTTGATAGTTCATTGATGTGTGGGAAGCAGGTTGTTTTCCATTTATATTTATTTACCGTAAATTAATAAGCTCTCCATAAAGTATGTGTTTAAACTTAACAAATAATCATTATGCTAAACAAAAGACCTGCTTTGGGGGGATATACCGATGCCAACAGAAATTTAATCCGGGTTTAATTGTGCCTTAAAACGGCAGTTGTAAGATGTTTTTAATAAAAAGGCTAATCCTTCTAACAATCCCCGGCTCTTTCGTGCTTCTTCTCCAATATTTCAGCCTCTGGTGGTGAAGTAAATTTTAAGGAGGCGTAAGAAATGGCAATACAAAGAAACTTTTGGGTGCTGGTTTATGTGTTGACGGTGCTGATATTGGTGAAATAAACTGCAGTACGGAATGATTAAAAACAAATCGGGCGTTTATGTTGCCCCGACCATAGACAGTATAACCGCCGCCGCTGCGGGGGCGGCGCCGGAAATGCCCGCCGACCTCAGGGTCAGTATCGTGAACCCGCCGGGTAATCAAGCTTACCCCATTGCGGGTTACACTTATATACTGGTTTATCGCGAACAGAGTGACGCGGTTAAGGGACAGGCCCTGGCCAGGTTCCTGTGGTGGGCGGTGCATGACGGTGAAAAGATGGCCGCCGAGATGTCCTATGCTCCGCTGCCGCCCGAAGTGGTCGGCATGGTGGAGGAAAAGCTGCGGAGTATGCACAGTGGCGGAAAAAGCTTGCTTTAAGAGGAAGTTCAAAAGGTAGGACACTCACTTTATAAGGAGTTGATTGTTAAAATTACCGGCGATAAGCTCTTTAACTGTTTAATTTATGCCGGCGCCCTGGGACTATTCATATTGGTTTTGGGTATGGCCCTGGAAATATGGCGGGAGGCCGGTTTGTCCATCGAAAGTTTTGGCTGGTCTTTTCTTCTTTCCCGGTCATGGAACCCGGTGGCCGGCAATTACGGAGCCTTACCGTACGTATACGGCACCGTGGTGTCAACCCTGCTCGGTTTGCTGCTGGCCGGTCCAATCAGCTTGGGCACAGCTATTTTTCTGGTGGAGTTCGCCCCGCGCCGGGTTAAGAAAACTCTGGGTTTTCTGGTGGACATCCTGGCGGCGGTGCCCAGCATTATTTACGGTTTATGGGGGAGCTTTATACTGGTTCCCGTGCTTTTGCGATATGTTGAACCCTGGCTGGGTCAGCACTTGGGCTGGCTGCCGTTTTTCCAGGGTACGCCGTACGGCACAGGCATGCTGGCCGCCGGAATAATCCTGGCCATTATGATCACCCCGGTGATCACGGCGGTAAGCCGGGAGGTATTGGAAGTAGTGCCGGCCAACCAGCGGGAAGCCCTGCTGGCCATGGGCGCCACACCCTGGGAAGTGGTGCGGGCAGCCGTGCTGCCCTATGCCGGCAGGGGTATTGTAGGCGCGTTTACCCTCGGTCTGGGCAAGGCCGTCGGGGAGACTCTGGCCGTAACGATGGTAATCGGCAATCGCCCGGATATTTCCTGGTCGTTATTCGATCCCGCCCACACCATGACCAGTGTAATAATCAACGAGTTTACCGAAGCGGTGGAGCCTTTGCATCTGTCTGCTTTGATTCATATCGCATTGCTTTTGTTCCTGGTCACCCTGCTGATAAATGTACTGGCCAGGTTATTAATCTACCAGATGAGCCGTGTAAATAGGAGCGTCAGTTATGGACCTTGAACTGCGGAGAAAGATTCACAGCTATGTGATGCAGGGTTTATGCGCCCTGGCCACCGGAACGCTGCTGGCCATTCTGTTTATCGTACTCTGGTACATAGCTTATAACGGCCTGCAAGGCTTTAGTATTGATTTTTTTACTAACATGCCCGCGCCGGTGGGACATACCGGCGGAGGTGTGGCGCATGCCATTGCGGGAAGTTTTGTCCTGGTGGGCCTGGCCTTTATCATCGGGGTTCCATGGGGGGTTGCCGCCGGTGTTTTTCTGGCCGAGTGTAAAGGCAGCCGTTTCAGGGATACGATCCGGTTTACCGCGGATGTATTAAACGGGATGCCGTCCATAACGGCGGGGATATTTATTTACACCCTGGTGGTGGTGAAAATGCAAAGCTTTTCGGCCCTTGCCGGCGGCCTGGCCCTGGGCATAATTATGATGCCGCTGGTGGCGCGAAACACCGAAGAAATATTGCGGCTGATCCCCGGGAGCATGCGTGAGGCGGCCATGGCGCTGGGCATACCGGAATGGAGGGTGGTGCTGTTTGTTGTACTGCCTACGGCGGCGCGCGGCATTGCCATTGGTGTTTCCCTTGCCCTGGCCGGAGTTGCCGGCGACCCGGTGCCGTTATTCTTTACCGCTTTAAACAACAATTATTGGTCCCTGGATCTGTTTCAACCCATGGCCTCCCTGCCCATGGAAATATTCCGCTATGCATCCGCTCCCTTCGCGGTGTGGCATGAAATGGCCTGGACCGGAGCGCTGGTGCTCATTGGCATTGTCCTGGTTGCCGGCCCGCTTCCAGTGATCCTTCCTTAATAATAGCGGCCGTTAGTTTTATTACCAGGTCGCCCCGCTCAAATCCATAACAATCGTTAAAACTCTTAAAGTAATCCAAATCTAGATAAATCACGCTGAATGACAGCCCGGAAGCCATCCGGTTAGTCAGTTCGGCCTCTATTTGGCGGTTGCCGGGCAGTCCGGTAAGCGGGTTGGCAAACCGGGCCGCCTCGACTTGCATGCCGGTTATGGCGTCCAGCAGGCTGCGCACCGAAACCATGCCTTTGTAAAAAGAATTTTTGCAAATAATAATGGAATCATAAACCTTGTTGCCGGAGCGGCTCATGGCTGCCTGGCTGACCAGCTCAACGGGAGTGTCGTCTTCCATAATCAGCGGATTGTTATCCATAACCAGCGCTATGGGCCTTTCCGTATAAATGGCGAATCCGAACTGGGTGCCCAACTGGTTGAATAATTTATTTGCTGAACTGCTGGCGTTTCTCAATTTCCCGGGCGTCAAGGTGTCCCTTGGCGATAAGCATGGCTTCTTTTAAGCCGTTATAAAGAATCTTTTCCACGCTCCCGGATTTTGGCAGCAGCACGGCATAACCGGCGTAAAAATTGAGGGGAGTGGGAATGAGATGCCGGCTGCTTTTATTCAAATAATAAGCCAATGTCTCTCTGGTTTTGTCAGCCAGTTGGGATAACTCTAAAGTTTCGGGCGGGGAATTGCCGGGCGCATAAAAATAAATTACCATATCGTCGCCCCAACGCCTGCTTTCCAGGTAATGGTACGGTTCCACACAAGCCGGCCCGTATCGCCGGGCCATGCGGCTCAAGTTTTGCAGCACCTGGGAGCAGTAAAGACCGCCGTATATCTGTTCGGTCAGTTCAAATTCCCGGATATCAAAGTACAGCATCGATACCCACTGACCGCTGCGCAGCAGTCCGGGCACACGTGATTCGGTAACCAGACCGTCATAAGAGATCAAAGGTGTCCTTAACCGGTTCAGCAGGCCGGTCAATTTATGTCTCAAAGTATCCTTCATATCTTGGTCAACTTCCTAAGCAGACTGGGGATAATATATGGCCCGTTCATAATCGCTGAGCAGTTTTCCGAAAACGCTGTCCCAGGATTTCTGTTCGGCAAATTGTCTGGCATTACGCGCCAGTTCCGTGTGCAATTTCCGGTCGTCCAGCATCAGTTTCATTTTTGCGGCCAGGTCCCCGGCATCTCCGGGCAGGCAGGCCAGTCCGTTATAATTGTGGATCAGGTTTTCCTTGATGCCTCCGGCGTAGGCGGCCACCACCGGCAGGCCGGAGGCCATAGCCTCCAGGATCACCAGGCCGTAGGTTTCAGTTAAGGAGGGAAAAACAAAGGCGTCGCTGGTCGCGTATATCTCGGCCAGAGCTTCCCCGCTCCGGTAACCGGTAAAGGTAACCCCTGACGGAGCACTGCGGATGAGCTTTTTATACATCGGTCCGTCGCCGGTAATAATCAGGTGCGCTTCGGGATTGGCGCCCTTTACCATGTTATAGGCCTGGAATAAAACTTCAATGTTCTTTTCCTGGGCCAGCCTGCCCACATACAGGAAAGCGAACTTGTTGTCCGGAACGTACATGGTTCGCACTTTAGTGCTGTACTTTTGTGGATTAAACAGGTTGGCATCAACACCTTTGCCCCAGATGCCCACGTTTCTGATACCGTTAACCCGCAGCATCTTCAGGGTTTCCTCCGAAGGGCAGAAATTGGCGGCGCACTGGTTGTGAAACCACCTGAGGAATTGCCAGGAAAGTTTTTGTAACATGCCGAAGCCGTAATAGTCCAGGTACCGGGGAAAATCGGTGTGGAAAGAAGCCACCGGTGTAACGCCGGACTTTAAGGCCAGCCTGAGCCCGCATAAGCCAATGGTAAACGGGGTTACCAGATGGATGATGTCAGGCTGGAATTCTTTTAAACGGCGGTTCATGGTTTTGTACATGGGATAAGCAAGCCTGCACTCGGGATACAGGGGGAAATTAAGCCCCGGCAGGGAAAAGACATTTGGCGTCTCAGGCTTGTTTAAACTGTTGCCCGCAGGTGCGAAAACGAGGTGGGGGATATTATTCTGATCCAGAAATGACGTAAGTTTGGCTATGGTATTGGCAACTCCGTTAACTTGCGGGGTATAGGTATCGGTAAAAATAGCGATGCGCAATATTCATTTCTCCTTCCGATGAAACGATTTTACTGGTTCTATTTTCCCGGATGGATGTAAAAAGAAAGCTAAAAAAAAGTAAAAATTAGGCGCAAAATCATTAAATCTTTAGTAAAACTCAAATTTAAGCAAAAATTAACGATTGTTTACCTCGGGCCAATAATGTTTTAAAAATGGGGTGTTATGATTAAAAAAACCGGCGGAGGTGAAGCAATATCAAATTGGAAGCCGATTTGCACATGCACACCACAGCTTGCGGACATGGATACAGTACTGTTAAGGAGCTGGCGGAAGCGGCGGCGGAACGGGGGCTTAAAATGATTGCTGTTACAGAGCACGGTCCGGCCATACCGGGGGCGCCGCACATGTACTTTTACGAAAACCTGCACCGTATTCCGTCATCCCTGTCCGGCGTTGAAGTGTTAAAAGGCGTTGAAGCCAATATTATCAACGTTTACGGATACCTTGACCTGCCGGATAGCTTGCTGGACCGCATGGACATCGTTTTGGCGGGATTTCACGCCCACACCGGCATGGACGGGCTGCCGGTGGAGGAAAACACCACGGCCATGATTAACGCCATCAGGAATCCCCGGGTGCATGTAATTACTCATCCCGGCAACCCCTGGTTTCCGGTGGATATTGAAAGGGTGGCGCTGGCAGCCAAAGATAACCAAAAGGCTTTGGAGATCAACAACAGCTCCTTTTCAGCCAGCCGGCCGGGCAGTACCGGCCGGTGCCGGCATTTTGCCCGCCTGATTAAAAAGCTGGGCGGCCTGACGGTAATCAATAGTGACGCCCATATTTTTTCCGAAGTGGGACATTGCCGCTACGCCTTCCGCATTGCCGCTGAAACGGGGCTGGATGGAAAAAATATTATCAACGCCAGCGCCGACAACGTTAGAGAATACCTTTACCTGAACAAAAATAAGCTGCGGCAGAACAGGGTGCTGCCGGCATGACGGCGTTAACCAGGGTTCTTGACACAAACTTTACCACCAGCAAATACGGTACCGGAGCCACTCCCGCGGAAAAACTGAACAGCTTTATGCAGGAGGGATACCTGGAGTTGGAAGCGCTGACCTATATCCGGGGGCGGTCGATACCCGGGCAGTGGATTATCATCGACGAGGCCCAGAACCTGACCAAGGAGAATATCAAAACCATCGTTACCAGAGCCGGAACCGGCACCAAGCTGATTATCATCGGAGACCTGCAGCAGATTGACAACTGCCGGCTGACAGCCCAAAACAACGGGTTTGTCACTCTGATTGACCGGTTCAAGGGCCGGAACCTGTACGCCCATATTAGCCTGGAAAAAACGGAGCGCAGTCCTCTGGCCGCGCTGGGTGTGGAATTACTGGCTTGAAATAGCTTTTCCCGGTTACCTTTTTTCCCTGGCTGCCGCGGCTTCATCTGCAGGGTCCTTTTGTTTTGCAAGCTTGGCCCGTTCCTCTTCCACCAGCACGCGGCGCAGAATTTTACCCACCATGGTTTTAGGCAATTCGGCACGAAATTCAATTAGCCTGGGCACTTTATAGACGGCCAGATTTGCTTTGCAAAAATCAATGACTTCCTTTTCAGTAAGGGTTTGCCCCTCGTTGAGCACACAAAAGGCCTTCAGAGTTTCACCGCGGTAGGGGTCGGGGATACCGGCCACCACCGCTTCTTTGATTTTCGGGTGTTCGTAAAGCACTTCTTCCACTTCGCGCGGGTAGATGTTGTACCCGCCGGCAATCACCATATCCTTCTTCCGGTCCACGATATAAGTGAAACCGTCTTCGGTGATCCGGGCCATGTCACCTGTGTACAGCCAGCCGTCCCGAATAGTTCGGGCCGTTTCCCCGGGCATGTTCCAGTAGCCTTTCATTACCTGGGGACCGTGGACGCAAAGCTCGCCTACTTCGCCCATGGGCATCTCTTTAGTGCCCGTGTCCGCGTCCATGATTTTGACGTTGGTATTCGGTACCGGCTGGCCGATGGAACCGGTCACTCTTTTGCCGTATATGGGATTGCAGTGCGTAACCGGTGAGGATTCCGTCAGGCCGTACCCTTCCACCAGCTTGCCGCCGGTCAGGGACTCGAATTTTTCTTGCACCTCCACCGGAAGCGGCGCGGCGCCGCTGATGCAGGCCCTGATGGATGAGATATTGTATTTTTTTACATCGGGGTGCGAATTTACGGCCACGTACATGGTAGGAGCGCCGGGGAACAGGGTGGGTTTGTATTTGTTGATTTGCTGCAGCACGGTATCTATCTCAAACCGCGGCAGCAGTATCATGGCGGAGCCCGTAAGGATGGTCAGATTCATTGCCACCGTCATGCCGAACACGTGGAAAAAAGGCAGCACGCCCAGCATGCGTTCTTCGCCTTCCCGGCAGTCGGTGAGCCAGGTTTTGACCTGCAACGCGTTAGCCACCAAATTTTTATGGGTCAGCATGGCGCCTTTGGAAAGGCCGGTGGTGCCTCCGGTATACTGCAGCAGCGCCAGGTCGTTCTCGCTGTCAATTTCCACCGGCGGAGGCGACGGACGATTCTGCTTAATCAATTCTTTTAACTGTAAAATACCCTGGCCGGCAGGCACATCAAGATTCAGACCCTGCTTTTTGGCCTTGAGCGGGTACAGGCAATTCAAGGGGAAGGGGAGATAATCCCGGATTCCGGTGACAATCAAACGTTTGATACCGGCGTCCGGGGCCACCTTTAATACTTTGCCGTGCAATGCGTCTAAAAAAATTAAGGTTTCGGCGCCGGAGTCCTTCATTTGATGGGTGAGTTCCCTTTCCACGTATAACGGGTTGGTCATCACCGCCACGGCGCCGAGGCGTACAACGGCATAATAGGATATTACGGCCTGGGGGCAATTGGGAAGCATAACGGCCACCCGGTCGCCTTTTTTTACTCCCATGGCGTGCAGGGCGGCGGCAAACCGGTCCACGCTGTCCTTCAGCCGGGCGTAAGACATGTTAAGCCCCATGAATATGATAGCAGTGCTGGCCGGGAATTTGGCGGCAGCGTTAGCCAGTAACTCAAACAAAGGAATGCCGGGAATGTCTATATGCCCCGGAACTCCCTCCGGATAATGCTGAAGCCAGAAGAACTCTTTATTACTCATCCAATGCCAGCCTCCCCATATTTAATTTGTATTTGCCAGGGCAATATAATATGCTGACTGACTATTCATTCATAAAGTTTCTTTTAAGACTTTATCATATTATTTTTAATATTTCAATAAGTTTTTAATTTCTGATAAATAACTTTCTGCCGAAACCTCCATGACAACCGGTGCGAGCGGCAAGAATTTGTTATAATATATTTTACTACTTAAATTAAACCGGAAGGGGTATGGCAATGAGCGAGGATTCTCATCCGGCTAAAATGAAATGCCTGGCCTTGGCCTGCAGTCCGCGCAGGGGAGGCAATACCGCCCTGTTGGCGGAGCAGGCGCTGGACGCGTGCCGGGAAGCGGGTCATGAAACGGAACTGTTGCAACTGGCGGAATTCAATTATTCACCCTGCCGGGCCTGTGACGGTTGTTTTGCCACCGGCAAATGCGTGGTGCGGGACGACGCCGGCTTTATTTTCGAGAAAATATTGGCGGCTGACCTCTTTATCATGGCCGCCCCGGTGTTTTCCATGGGCATTTGTGCTCAGGCCAAGATGTTAATCGATCGTGCCCAGCAGTTTTGGGCCGCCAGGTATGTGCTGGATATTCCCGTGGGGGAACCGGACCGGGCGCGTCGCGGGATGTTTGTTTCCTGTGCCGGGACCGCTTTGCCCGGAGTGTTTGACGGAACCCTTCGCACCGAGCGGTATTTCTTTAAGATGCTGGGCATTGCGCCGGATGCCGTGCTGTGTTATAAAGAGGTGGATAAAAAGGGCGAAATTCTGCAGCACCCGCGGGCCATGGACGAGGTATACCGGCAGGCCCGGGCGCTGGCATTACCATAACTTGTTTTGTTTACACTTTTCCGGTTTTGAATTACAATAATGAACATGTAAGCCTACTAAAAAAGAGTTCAAAAAGGGTGGTTGAAATATGGCGGTCAAAGTTAAAGAACCGTATTTCGTTGACGATCTGGTGGTTTATTTTATCAATGAGGATGAAGCGCTGGTAACCGATTATGATTGCCGCTGGGAACTTAAGGCCAGTGAAAGCAACTGCGAGTGCTGCACCTTTATGTTCCGCAGCCGGGTCAGTCCCGGTTTTGCCTGCCGGCACATGGATGCCGTCAGAAGGATGAAAAATAACCCCTAATTGGAGTGAGCAAAGGAAATAAAACTTTCTCCCCAAAAAACAAAAGACCGTTGTTTTACGGTCTTTTAGATTTAAAAATGGCAACTGGATGTTCTGTTAAACAAAGATGCTGATGACGCCGATTACAAAACCGGCCACAATCACCAGGGGTATAATGTTAAGGTTGTTCCAGGCGGAATAATCCATCTTGAAATCTTCCTGAACGGGTTCGGCATGCGGATCCATGGCTACCCCTCCTTATCACTAATCTTTTACCTAAATATATTTTACATTGATGTCGTTAACCCTGCCAATGGAAACAAGAAATTTTATTCCCCATGACGGCAAAACAGAAACGGAGGGCAAAATGAAAATTGTTGATTTGCGCAGCGACACTGTAACCAGACCCACTCCCGAAATGAGAGAGGCCATGGCCCGGGCTGAAGTGGGCGATGATGTATACAGGGAGGACCCCACGGTTAGAAAGCTGGAAGAGACGGGGGCCGAATTGGCCGGCAAGGAGGCGGCTCTGTTTGTCGCTTCGGGCACCATGGGCAACCAGGTGGCGGTTTTGTCCCATACCGCCCGGGGCAACGAGATAATTGTCGATTCCGAGGCACACATCTATTACTACGAAGTGGGCGCGCCGGCTGTTCTCTCCGCGGTGCAGGTGCGTCCGGTGGCCGGGCTGCACGGTTCCGATGCGGTATCTTTATTCACCTCCGCCGTCCGGGAAGAGGAACTGCACTTTCCTCAAACAACCCTGTTGTGCCTTGAAAACACCCACAACCGTATGGGCGGTACGGTGACCGGCCCGGATGTTATGCGGCAGCTTTACGCGGCGGCCCGGGAAAGGGGCGTGGCGGTGCACCTGGACGGCGCCCGGATCGGCAACGCCGCCGTATCCCTGGGGTGCCGGATCAGCGAACTGACGCAGTATTGCGATTCGGTGATGTTTTGCCTGTCCAAGGGCTTGGGGGCGCCGGTGGGCTCGCTGCTGGCCGGCAGCGAGGCATTTATCGCCCGGGCCCGCAAATACCGCAAAATGCTGGGCGGCGGCATGCGCCAGGCGGGTATTCTGGCCGCTGCCGGGCTGGTCGCCCTGGGTGCGGTGGACAGGCTGGCCGAAGATCACGCCAACGCGCGCCTGCTGGCGGAAAAACTGGCCGCAGTGCCCGGAGTTGAAATCGACCTGGACCGGGTACAGACAAACATAGTGGTGGCCGATGTTTCCGGTACCGGGATATCCGCGCGGGAATACACAGGCACACTGCGGGAGCGGGGAGTGCTGGCTTCGCCCTTTGGCCCGGCCCTGGTGCGGTTCGTCACCCACCTGGACGTCTCGCGGGAGGATGTGGAATATGCGGTGGAAAAGGTTGTTAATGCTTAGTTTTAAAAGGTGGATATCGTTTTACCGGCAAGCAAAACGCGCAATGGGATCGATCGACCCAAGCGCGTTTTTTTGTCCAAATTTTATATGCTTATATGTTGTGTCAAAATTTTTGGATACCAAAGTTTGATTTATTTGAATTGTCTGAAAATTTATTTCATTAAATGGAGCGCATAGTCCGTTGAGTAGGATAAGTTATAACTTTAAACGCAGCCCAAAGGGATAAGATTGGCATAAACCTTGCACTTTATATAAGCGGTGGGTTTTGATGGGAATAATTCATTGGAGGTGAGACTCAAGGTCAAATGGAACATGCGGTGTTAACAAAAAATATTTTTTTGGAGGCGAGGTTTTTATGGAGGTTAGATTCAATACTCACGGACCGGATAAACTGGCCACGAAAGTTTGTTTCAGCGATGAAAAAGGTTTTGAGGTGGCTTCCGTAATTGTAATGGGCAAAACCGATGCCGTTCTTATTGATGCGCAGTGGACTTTGTCAAATGCTCATCGGGTTATTGCAGAAATACTGGAAACAGGTAAATACCTGAAAATGATTTATTTGACCCACGCGCATCCCGACCACTACTTTGGTGTCGGACCCATTGCGGAGGCTTTCCCTGAGGCCCGGGTTACAGCACTTCCCTCGGTGGCCCGCACGATCAATAAACAATTTTTCGGCAAAATCGAACATTGGGAACAAGTCATCGGCCCTGTCAATTGTCCAAGAAAAGAGGTCAATATTGAGCCTCTGACTGAAAACTATATTGATTTGGAAGGACATCGTATTGAGATTATCCCGGAAGTGATCGGTGATATGAATAATAATACGGTGGTTTGGATTCCTTCGATAAAAACTTTGTACGGCAGCGACGTTCTATTCAACCAGGCGCACCCGTTTACCTGCGAACTTACGGCGGAAGAACGCAAGGAATGGATCAAGGCCATAGAACGTCTTGAGACCATGGGCGCCGAGGTGATCATTCCGGGCCATCAGAAACCGGGAATGCCCTTTGACTCCAGTTCATTCACTTTTAATAAGGAATATCTGATTGCCACCGAGGAGGAACTTGCCAGAACCAAAGATGTGGCCGGATTTTATTACGCCATGGTGCAGCGTTTCCCTGAGGCCAACCTCTTTATCAGCAACGAAATGAACGCTAATGTGTTTAAAGGTGATCGGGACTGGAATTGGAGAGATGATTGATTTTATAAAATGTGAGGGGAATGTCCAATTGAAATAAAAACAAGGAGAGTGTTTTATGGAGAATAGTAAACGGGGCTTTTGGACTTATGAAAATAAAATGGTTATCATTCTAAGTTTAGTATTCGGATTCGTAATGTTTGACAGGTTCGCACTGACCAATTTGGCGCCATTCATATTGCCTGAATTAAAGTTAAATAATAGCCAGTTTGGACTTATCATTTCGGGATTCGCTTTTGCGTGGGCAATTAGCGGTTTTCTGGCCTGCTTATGGTCAGATTTAAAATCCAATAAAAAGACATTTTTGGCAGTTTTTATCTTCTTATTCTCTCTTTGCTCACTGGCGACGGGTTTTGCAGCCGGTTTTTTAAGTCTGATCCTGATCCGTGTCATAATGGGACTGTTTGAGGGGCCCATCCTGCCTCTTAATCAAAGCTTCATGCTGGTTCAATCTACTCCGGAACGGCGTGGTTTCAACATGGGAGTCATGACAACATCAGCCGTTGGCTTGATCTCCAGTTTGCTGGGCCCGATTATCGTGGTTGCACTTGCCACTGCTCTAGGTTGGAGACCGACCTTCTTTCTCACGATTATCCCCGGTTTGATCATTGCCTATCTGGTTATGAAGGTTCTGATTGAGCCTAAGATGGAAAAAGCGCAAGCAGACCAACAACCGAAAGAAAAGGTCAAATTATCTGAAGTCTATAAGAACAGAAACATGATCGTCTCATTTATCTTCTCTGTCTTTATAATTGGTTGGTATGTTGGAATGCTCTCCTTTACTCCGCTTTATCTTACTACCGTCAAAGGATTAAGTCCTACCGTCATGAGTTTTATCATGTCTGCTCTGGGTGTCGGAGCCGTTGTTTGGGGCATGGTCGTACCCGCACTGTCAGATAACTTCGGTCGAAAACCAATGATTATATTATTTTCACTAATCAGCATCGCTGCACCTTTGGGTTTTTACTATACGCCTGCTTCCTCGCTCTGGCAGATGGCTTTCTTTGCCTTTTTGGGCTGGTGCGGTTCCGGAGTGTTTCCTTTATATTTGGCTGCGGTTCCCACTGAATCCGTTCATCCGAAATTTGCTTCAACCGCAGTCGGCAGTGTTCAGTTAACCGGGGAATTGCTTGGCGCCGTTGGGGGTGCGGCTATTGCCGGTATACTTGCTGATGCTTACGGTCTCGGTGCGGTAATGTGGTTGTGTGCCGGGTTTATGGTTGTTGCTACCTTGGCTGCTTTCGGCTACTATGAGACAGCACCGAAGGTGCTGGCTAGAAGAAATGTAAATGCAGGCGTGTCGATACCTGATGAGGCTTGAAGCAACAAAAGAGCAAATTGTTGTATTTAAGGAGGCTTCAAAATGGAAGGTCATCTGAATGGTAAAGTAGCCCTGATTACCGGCGGTGGAACCGGCCTTGGCGCTGATTTTGCCAAAAGGTTTGCAGCCGAGGGAGCGAAGGTGGTAATCACCGGACGCCGTAAGGAAGTATTGGATCAAGTAGCCGCTTCGCTTCCCGAAAATTCAATATTGACATGCGCCGGCGATGTTTCGAAAATTGAAGATGCTCAGGCCATGGTAGATGCCACAATTAAATTCGGCGGTAAACTGGACGTTTTAGTAAATAATGCCGGGATCGACCCGCCGGGGAGTATCGTTGAAATTCCCGTCGAACAATGGCAGGAAATTATTGATATCAATCTCACCGGCCCATTCCTGCTGATGAAGGCTGCTATCCCCCACATGATCAAGAACGGCGGCGGTTCAATAATTAATATCGCTTCGCTGGCCGCGGTACGATGCATTCCCGCTATGCCTGCTTACTGTGCCTCCAAAGCCGGCCTCATCGGCCTGACCCAGCAGGCGGCTCTGGACTATGGCCCTGATAATATACGCTGTAATGTGGTCTGTCCGGGCGCGGTCAGAACGGAGATGCTGGAGCATGCGATGACGCCGCTGTCGGAAGCGCTCAAGACAGACATTACCGGCGCCCTGCTTGCTCTAACCAAATTTACTCCTCTTCGCCGGCCGGCGACACCTGGTGAAATCTCGGGAATCGTCGTTTACCTGGCCGGCGATGATTCGGCTTTCATGACCGGTGCCGTATTGATGCTGGATGGCGGAGCCTGTGTCGTCGATCCGAACGGGGCGGCCGTAGGGAGTTCCGGAATGAGCTGGGGTGGAGGGCAATAGTGAACCTCAGGAAATCAGCTTTTGCGTCGGCCTTTCGCCGCCGGTGGCCGCCAAATTACCCGGCGTTGTGAAGGCGGTTAAAACCATTCTCGACGGTTGGATAAAACCGGCATGAGATAAAAAGTCCAGCCAGAAGCCCGCGGTAATCCGTTGGGTCATGGGCAGTAAATACCCGGTGGCCTGCTCATAAAAATTAGTGCATGATTTTTCACCCACCAGGTCAATAAGCTGGTAGCTGCTTTGGGCGCACTTTTCGATGCTTCCTTCATGTTCTCTGCTGATGGAACTGATTCCATTACATAGGCTGGGCATGTACAACAAAATTGCCGCTTATAATGTGATCTGCCTGCCCATGTTTATCAGGAAGGGGCTGGCCCGGCTATGTTCGGATTATGACCCGCATCTTAAAGCCTGGCCGCGCACCGCGCAGGAATATATGAGCAGACAAAACGCCGGCCGTCGTCAACGGGCGAGAATTCGGCGTCTCCTGGTTAAGGGGAGAATTCTCGACGCATACGAATACTGGTGGGCCTGCCGCCGCCCGGCGACCCGGAGGCGGCTGACCTTGCCTCTGTACAGCTACCTGGGCGGGGACCGGCGCGCATTCCTGGCCACGATGGGTGTTTTTTTCTGGAGCGGTTTGCTGCACGCTTTGTGGTACCCGCTGCTGCCGGTTTATCTGTATTTGGATTCCCCGCTGGCGGCGCTGAAGGTATTTTTGTCCCTCTGGGGAGGCTATAGCCTGCTGGGCCTGCCGGTGGCCATTAACAAAAAAATCAAAAGCTTTGCAAGATAAATTAGTATCGTATTTGTTATTCGGCCTGCTGTTTTAAGGACTTACTGCTGTCTTCAACCGCCTGCTGGCAGGCGTAGCCCGTTACGGCGCCGTAAACCAGGAAAGCCGCCAGGGTGGTGAGGGTGGCGTTCACGCCCACTGTCAATGGAGATGTAAACAACCCCAGGCCGGGGGCGATCAGCAGGGCAATGACCGCCCACAGGAAAATGCCGTACACTATTCCGTAGCTTAACCCGGGCACCCGGCCCCGGCCGCTGAGAAAACTGTACAGCAAGTACCCCGCCACCTGGCCCACCACCAGGTGACCCACCAAAAACGGCAGGGTAAACCCCGGGTTGAAGGTTGTCCAGCCCATCCGCAGGGCCGCCCACACCACCACCGCCTGCAGCAGTGAGGCGGCGATAAGCCATAACGACATGGTAAGATAATTAATCATCATATCACCCGTCATATAGTTTCCCCGGTCATCCCGAATTTAATGCGGGTAAGGGCCGTTCAAAACCTTCGTCCAAAGATTCATATCTTCAAACCGGCCGCCGATGTGGCAATTATTAATAAACCTGCCCTTGTATGCATAATCAAGCCGGTTGAGGGCGGCGTTCATACCGTAAGAACCGGCGCGTGCCAGGCTGTACAGCGTGCCGATTCCCCTGGTCTGCAGTTCTTCTTCCAGAATAACAATCAAATGCCTTAACAGGCCATGGCCCCGGTAATCCGGTAATGTGGCGCAGTCGGTAATTTCTGCGTTGCCCTTTGACAAATCCATTTCCGCTGAAGCGGCGCTGATTACCGCATCACCTTTAAACACACCCCAGAAGCAGACGTGGGTTGTCATTACCCGGTGCACATAGTCCGGGTTCAGCAGGGGGCTGGGGTAGGTGCTGAAAATTTGACGGTAAAGATTAACCAGTTCCTCCACCTGTCCATGGTCTATGCGGCCGGTTTTTAAACCGGCGGGCATTTTTTTTGTTTTAAAGCCCGGCTGTTCGTTTTTAATCTGGTTCAGTATTGCTTCTTCCTGTTCGTAATACCGGCTTTTTGACCTTTGAAAATCGGTGAAACGCGAATAACACAGCGCGTCTTCCCCGTTAAAAAAAGAGGGAATGATCCCTTCCCGGATATACCCGAGGTTTTCCAATTCGTGAGGCTCAGACTGTTTGACATTGAACAGGATTTTCCCCAAATGATGCTCAGCGGCCGTCCGGTCCAGCCATGTTGCCGCTTTTGGCCAGTCCTGAATTTGATAGTCCAATACCTTAACCCGTTTATTGAACAGGTCGAGATAAGCCTCGATGAGGTTTCCCTCAGCATCTTTTAAAAAGGCTTTTTCACTTGCTTTAAATGTATTGCAGCCGGCAGGCGCCGAAGTCTCCATTAATCTTCTTGTTCCCCTTTCAATGACAACCCTTGCCATGCCGAAGACGGCGTTTTTCCCTGTTGTTTCCTTGCGGTACCAGGCTTATTCTATTTCCATCCAATAGCTTTTCAATACCCACCGGGTCGTTTTTTCTCGGGCTTGCATAGTTATCGCAGCCGTGGTAAGTATTATTTTTCCCCGCCGGCTGAGGGTAAGCGCAAACCACTCCCTCATAGTTTCTGAGCACCACTTTGTCCACTGATTGCGAAATCATGTACTGGGGAGCAACCGGGATTTTGCCGCCTCCGCCGGGTGCGTCAATAACGTAAGTGGGCACGGCCAGTCCGGAGGTGTGCCCGCGTAAAAGCTCCAAGATTTCTATCCCCTTTTCCACCGGGGTGCGAAAATGTTCTATGCCGGGTGAAATGTCGCACTGGTACAGATAATATGGACGCACCCGTATTGTTAAGAGCAGATGCACCAGGTCTTTGATCAGGTACGCGCAGTCATTAACCCCTTTAAGCAAAACAGTTTGATTGCCCAGCGGCACCCCGGAATCGGCCAGACGCCCGCAGGCCTCCCGGGCCTGGGGAGTGATTTCCTTGGGGTGGTTGAAATGAGTATTCAGCCAGACAGGATGGTATTTCCTGATTATCGCACACAGGTTATCGGTGATGCGCTGCGGCATAACCACCGGAGTACGTGTTCCGATGCGGATGATTTCCACATGTTTAATCCCGCGCAGGCCGGCCAATATAAATTCCAAATGATCGTCGTCGATGCACAGGCTGTCACCCCCTGAAAGCAGCACATCCCGGACGGCGGGAGTGTGCCTGATATAATCCAGCGCAGCCTCCAACTGCTGCCTGGAGCGCTGCCGGTCATGAACGCCGGCAAAACGTCTGCGGGTGCAGTGCCGGCAGTACATGGAACACTGGTCGGTGATTAAAAACAGCACCCGGTCGGGATAGCGGTGAGTAATTCCGGGTACCGGGGAATCAACATCCTCGTGCAGGGGGTCTTCCATTTCATGCTCATTGTCCTGTAATTCCATGGAAACCGGAACAGCCTGCTTCCTGATTGGACAGTCCGGGTCGTCCGGGTCCATTAAAGAGGCGTAATAAGGCGTAATGGCCATCCGAAGGGTGGACAAAGAACGCTTGATGCCTTCCCTTTCTTCCGGTTGCAGGTGGATTACCTTTTCCAGCTCATCCAGGGTGCTGATACGGTTGGCTATCTGCCACCGCCAGTCATTCCAGTCCTCGTCCCCAATGTTGTTCCAAAGCGGTATGCGCCTGTGATCCTTTAGCAAGTGCAACTCACCTCTTAGTGACAGTTGTATTTAACATATCCCGTTTTAGTTTAATTAATAAAAATATACCCTTGCATAATAAAAAAACCAGGCGTTTTAGGCGCATTCCCATAGGGACTTTTGTGAACCATGGGTAATGGGTGAAGGCAGACAACTGATTAAGCTGTCTGCCTTTGCCGTTGTTCGATACCTATGAAATTGCAGTCTTTGCAAATATTATTTAATTTGCACAATTATAACTTGTTTCCTTTATATCCGTAAACTTAATGTAACAATAATCACCTTCCGGGAAGCTCCATACGGCTTCTCCATAGGAAGCCAACATTAATCCGTTTCTTTCCTTATAATCGCTGAGCGGCGTTGACCATTTGGCCTTTCGGAAGGAACCGCCAGCTTCCGAATAGTATCTGTCCTCACTGGTAAAATTAATAAGTTCTCCTTTTTCATTAAAATATAGGACAGCTGAAACCGTTGCGTAATCTGTCTTGAAAACAGCTTCCACTGTTTTATTATCGATTAGTTTCCATTGAATCCGATTATCAATCAGTGTTGCCGGTGCAAAGAGACACATATCGTTGAGCAGGGTGATGGTATCGCTGATTCTCATCTCTTGTCCCTTGGCATCGACCACGGTAAACAGGCCGCCTACTTTTACCCGCATATTTGCGTGCTGATCTGTATAGGAATGTAGTCCGTATACCGGAATGCCGAAGGTATTAAGCTTCATGTAAAACAAACGTGTGAGTTGATCGCCAAAAAAGTTGTACTGCTGGGCGCTGATCTTGGCCCAATCTGATTCCGGGCTCATCTTCATTTCACCATCAATAATTACTTTAACATTCCGCACCTTTTCTTTACCTATTACCCCAACATAGATAAGATATTTCTGAACCGGCTCCGGCAAATACCGGATGTCTTCCAATGTTAATATATCCTTCTCCTGCTCCGCGTTAAGTATAAGGGCTTCCTTAACTTCACTTTCATATTCTCTTTTGAGATTTTGGGACATATAAACTAAAAACGAAACAAGGCATATTACTATTAATAATAAACCCAAGAATACATATTTTTTCTCCATTATAAGATCCATTCCTTTCTCTACGTGCCGCAAGCGGCACTCCGCTCAAGGCACAAAAATTAATGAAAAGTGTACTACTCCCCTTTGTCTTTGTGTTATGCTTTTGTAGGATAAGCAGATACACTACGTACACCAGAATTTCCAGTTGCTTTATTCCAGTTTTAACGATTCCCCCCATCTAATACCAAGAGTCTATTTTAATGAATTTTATCAATTTCTCTCAGTATCTTTTTAAAGCAGTCCGTCATTGTACCAACTTCTTCTTCAGTAAGAGGGCTAAATATATCTGTGATAAATTGATTGTCCTGCTTCTCCCTTTGTTGCCAGAACGAAAAACATTTTTCGGTTAAAATGAGCCTGGAGGCTCTGGCATCTCGTTCATCTTTTTCGATTCTAAGAAAATCTCGTTTTTCAAGTTTTATGGCAAGCTGTTTTACATTCTGGCGAGAGCTTCCGAACAATTCTGCTACTTCGCTGAGAGTGGGCGGCGTTTCCGGAAATTGCATGACCGCGACGATTAGAAACCATTGTTTTGTAGTTAGATCGTCCTTTTCGAGATATTGGTCGCCAACAACCTGTAATTTATTGGCCAATAAAAATATGTTACCGAAGATAAACCCTTTTTTCTTTAATAAGGTCTGCTTATTTGAGTCTTTCATGATATCCCTCCATATGTAACATGTTACCTTTTTGAGTAATATATTACGTATTTATATATTTGTCAATAAAAAGAGGATGATATCTTTCGTGATACCATCCTCTTTTTGGTGAAATTTATACAAGGGATTTCTATTTTTTTGCGGCTAATCTTAGTTCCTTCTCAGCCATCATAATTCCGCTCTCATACCCTTCGATTTTTTTGTTCAGCCGTTCCAGTGTATTTTGCATTTCCTCAACTTGCGAGGCAATGCGGTCGCGTTCCCGGATCAAAATCTGTTTGCGGGCTTCAGCAGTGGAGTCGCCTTCCTCAGACAAGCGCACATACTCAACCAGTGCGTCCACCTGAACGCCCGCATTACGCATGCATTTGATAAATTCTATCCAATTGCAGTCGTATTCCGTATAATTGCGAATACCACCGCTTGTTCTCGTCACTCTCGGTAATAATCCCGCTTTTTCATAATAGCGGAGCGTATCGGCCGTCAATCCATATTGCTTGCAAACCTCAGAAATTGTCATCCCATTGCGCCCCATAAAAAATTTTTCAAAAAAGTCTTGACTTGGAGTTAACACCAAGAATTATAGTGACATTGTATTTGAAAGTTGGCTCCAAGTCAAGATAAAGATGATTGTTAGATGATGAAAGGTAAAAATGTTCTTTTAGCAGATACGCCCTTAGCCGATGCAAAGCTCGGAACCCTTGCGTATTATGCGCCGTGGGGTGATGTGCAAATCAATAAAGTAAATTAAGGGGGATGTATTGATGTCCGGTAATCAAAACGAGAAAACAATCTTTCCAAAAGGCGTACAAGCGACCGCCAACTTCACGGGCAAGGCCTTTGTGAATATGCTCGTTCCCGACACTGAGGGTGTTTACAACTGTCAGGTCTATGGCGTGCTGTTTGAGCCAAGCTGCCGGAACTACTGGCACAAGCACGAAGGAGGCCAACTGCTTCTATGCACGGGCGGTGCGGGATACTATCAAGAAAAAGGACGAGTTGTTCCCCAAAATCGCCATCATCGATCCCGAACTGATGATGAGCGTTCCATCGAAACTTACTGCTTTTCAGGGCTTTGACGCCTTTTTCCACAGTGCGGAAGGCTACATTTCCAAATTCGCAAACCTGATGAGCGATATGGTCGGTATCACCGTCATCGAAAATGTCAGCCGCTATTTGCCGAAAGCGGTGCATGACGGCAGCGATATGGAGGCGCGTGAAAATGTCGCCTTCGGCAATTATCTTTCCGGCATCGAGATGGTTGTCGGCGCAACGAGCAGC